>PDWI01005647.1_pt1 | contig 16048 bp, 12 predicted proteins | sample 1430891 | NCBI WGS metagenome assembly PDWI01 (sample SAMN01162508, study PRJNA174530) | Oral metagenome, whole genome shotgun sequencing project. | biome: Marine environment; feature: Marine mammal; material: Swab sample of the gingival sulcus; isolation source: swab sample of gingival sulcus...
CGAGACAAAGCGATTGAATCACGACATCGACAGGCTGCAGGATCTGGTCATAGACATTGACAAACGGGTTGTCAGGCTGGAAACGTTTGTCGAAGTCGGTGAATTGAAAAGAGAGACAGAACTCTCCGAAATCCCTCCGGAGACCGACGATGAGAGCTGAAAAAGGGGGGCTGACGTGAGCAAATCTTGAATACTCAGTTCTCTTTGTTGCAGTCGAAAATTTATCCTCCGAATATCATGCCCGCGGTACATTCTCTCCTGCGCCTCGATGGAATCAATGGCCGGAGTATTTAAGGTACCCTTGTATTACCTCTTGGTTTCACTTTGTTTTTTCAGCTCAATATCTGTGATGATTTAAAGAAAGGGAAATTCATGCTTTTCTGAAATTTGCTTTGGTTCTGTTTATGAAACCCCATGCTCGCGATCCTTCCTCTTGAAATAACCTGCCGTTTTATCACCCCGGCACTGCTTCCTGCCTTTAAAGGTTCAACTCTGCGCGGAGCCTTCGGGCACGCCCTCAAAAAAATTGCCTGCACCCTGCGTCAGCGCCAATGTGACGATTGTCTGCTTACCGCAAACTGTGCCTACTCCCTTATTTTTGCCACGGAAAAATTGCGTGGCAGCCATATCGCCGCACGCCCCCACCCCTACTTTTTCAACCCTCCCTCCGAAGAGAAGCGGGAGTACCGGGAGGGAGATGTGCTCCGTTTCGGCCTTGTCCTCCTCGGTCCGGCGGTAGAGTATCTTCCTCATATTATCTATGCCCTTGAGATGATGGGACAGAGTGGACTTGGTAAAAAAGGGAGCAACAATGGTGCCGGGCGTTATCTTCTTACAGACGTCAGCACTGGCGGACAGTCTCTCTATAATGAGCAGGAGAAAATTCTCCACCGTGCTCCCGATCGTATCCTCAAACTTGAGGAAGAGCCTCCTGCCCTGCATTTGAGTGTCACCCTTCATACACCACTGCGGGTTAAAGCGAAAAACGAGTTTCAGCGCCATATTACCTTCCCGCTTCTGATACGTGCCGCTCTGCGTCGCATATCTTCTCTTGAAAAGAGCTACAGCAGTACACCTTCTGCTCTCGACTACGCCGGTCTTTGCCGCGATGCCGAAAAAATTAATCTGGTCAATCACAATACCCACTGGAAGGAGTATAACCGCTACTCGAACCGGCAGAAGAGCAGCATGCTCTTTGGCGGAGTGGTTGGAACCCTTGTCTTTTCCGGTGATCTTACTCCGTTTCTCCCGCTGTTACGCTACGGCTGCACTGTCAACCTTGGCAAACAGACCGCTTTTGGGCTTGGTCGGATTGCCATGAGTACCAAAGAGTAAAATCTGTCTTTTCTTCGACCGCAGTGCAGAAAATATGTGCCGCAGGTCTCTTTACGGCCGACGTCCTGCCGCCTGGTATTGTCTGAAGATACAAGCTCTCCTCTAAAAACATAACACCTTGCCGTTCCGTTTTTTTTCGCAGGTGTAAGCATAAATTTTGTCTTATGTGGTGATTATATCACTGTATGGCTGGAAACTTGTTCTCCATACTGTTATACTTATTATTTAGCTGATATTTTAAGCTTGTTGCTTTTTACCCCTGTGCGGCTTTTTTTGTTTTAAATCAATATGTTACGAGGGGAAGGCCGGTGTATTCCGGTACCTGCAGAGCCGTTTTTATGACGTTTGGGCTATATCGATCTTGATTTCATCCCCTGCTGTAATCTTAGCTTTTAAAGGAGAGAAAATGGAGACAACCACCCTGAAAATAGCTTTGGCGGCGTTGTTTCATGATGTTGGTAAACTGGCCCAGGATGGTCTTGAAATATCCAGGGAGTATCAACAGAATAACATTGATCTCTACCAACCGTTTAACAGGGAAAAAAAGTATCACAGTCATCGTCACGCCCTCTATACAGCTGCTTTTATCGAACAGATGGCGGAGTATCTTCCTGCGGAATTGAATGCCGCTTCCTGGGGTGATGATAACGAGAGTTTCATCAATCTCGCCGCCCGACACCATAAGCCGGAAACGGTACTGGAAACAATCGTCAGCCAGGCGGACAGGATCAGTTCAGGTCTTGAGCGGGCCCACTTTGCTGAAGGAGAAGAGATCGGTGTAAGGGAGTATCGGACAACCCGGATGTTACCCCTCTTTGAACAGCTTGATCCGGGCAGAGAGACTCCGGTAACGGCACTGGATAAATTTGCATGGGAATACCGTCTTGAGCCTTTGAGCAGCACATCTATTTTTCCTCAAAAACGCATTACACGAGCAAAAGAAGAGGCAAAGAAGGAGTACCATGCGCTGTACGAGGCCTTTGTCGAAGGTCTTAAAAATTTGAAGAACCGGAATAACCCTCGTTTATGGATGGAGCATTTTACCTCGCTGCTGCAAAGTTTTACCGCGATGATACCCCAGGCACGGGTGGGATATGTTGTCCCCGATGTTTCTCTGTATGATCACGCCCGTACGACCAGTGCGCTTGCTGCTGCGCTCTATATCTGGCACCGGGCAAAGAAGAGTCTGAATGAACACTCTATCCACAGAGGGGATGCAGAAAAATTTCTCCTCATCGGAGGGGACTTTTATGGTATTCAAAATTTTATCTTCAGTTCCGGAGGAGAGACCGCTGCGAGTCGTTCCAAGCTCCTGCGGGGACGTTCTTTTTATGTATCTTTTTTCTCTGATCTCTGTGCTGATCTGCTCTGTCGGACTCTTGGTCTTCCCTCAACTGCAGTTGTACTTAATGCTGCCGGAAAATTCACTCTCATCGCCGCCAACACAGACGATGCCGCAGCAGAGATAGAGAAGGTGCGCAGAGAGATCAACCAGTGGCTCTATATCAACTCCTTTGGCACCAGCAGCTATGGAATAACAGTGACCTCTGCCCGTCAGGAGGAGTTCAGTGCGGAGAAGTTCGCTCTCCTCTGGGCACGCCATAAGCGGGATATGGAGGAAACAAAAACTGCCCGCCTCGATCTTGCGCAGTACGGTGGGGTTGTCCCTGAAAAACATTATCTTTCTCTTTTTATAAAGGGGGCTGATGATGGCGAACAGCGCGACAGACTGTGCCCGTTTTGTGGTATTCGCCCGGCAGACGGGAATTGCCGTCATCAGGAAGGTCGGTATTCCTGTGGCCTCTGCGCCGATCAGATCGACATTGGTACACAGCTGGTCAAAAAAAAGTTGCTGGCAGTTTTTAAAGGTGACACCGAAGGAGAGCTTCATACGCCATTACCGGGGGGATATCAACTTCGTTTCTGCAAAGAAGATGAAGCTGAGAATCTTGGCAGTCGCCTGATAAAGCTGCAGCAGTTTAACGCAGCAGATGATGGACTGGCGGTCTCTCCGGTGACCGGTCGATGGCTTAACGGGTATGTCCCCATCTGTTCCGAATTTGATCTCAAAGATCCACGTCTTACAGCAGTGGCTCGCCGTCAGGAAGACTTGGATCAACTGCGGCAGGGTGCAAATGACGGGCATCCAAAGACCTTTTCTGATCTTGCCTGCCTTGCGCAGCATACAGACGCCGACCATCTGATCCACGGTACAGCAGCACTGGGTATCCTGAAGGCGGATGTTGATCAGCTCGGTCTGCTGATGGGCTGCGGCCTGCCTGAGGAGCGCTATACGGTTTCCCGTATGGCGACACTGAGCCGCCAGCTCGACAGCTTCTTCTCCCTTTATCTGCCTCAGCTCCTTGGCAGTGATGAACGTTTTCATTCTGTCTATACCATTTTTGCCGGAGGTGATGATCTCTTTCTTCTCGGCCCCTGGAACAGGATGCGCGAACTGGCCCTCTGCCTTCGCGATGCATTTCAGATCTTTGTATGTGAAAACAAAGAGATACACTTCTCCGCAGGTATCGCGATGGCAAAGGGGCATACACCGGTGAGTCGCCTTGCCGATAGGGCTGAGGAGGCACTCGAGCGTGCCAAGGATGCCGGCGGCAACCGGATCACTCTTTTCGGTCGCACCATCTGCTGGCAACAACTCGAGAAACTGGTCGACTGTGAAAAAGAGATGGAACGATGGAGAGAAAGTTATGTCTCTGCCAGTCTCTTCTATCGGCTCAATGAGTTTATAGATATGGCGGAGAAAGAAAAAAGTCTCGGGACAGGTGACGTCAGTTTTACAGATATGCATTGTCTTCGGTGGAGGGCAATGTTTCAATACCAGATGGTGCGCAATCTGAAAAAGGAGTTGAAAGGAGAGGCAAGAAAAAGAGCGCTCGAGGAGATGCAGCAGTTTGTGACGTGGCTTGATAATTTTGGCGGCGACCTGCGTATCCCGCTGTGGACAGTTCTCTATAATCGGCGTTGAAGATGACGTGACAGAGCAGACAGGAGGGTGGAATGAGTGAAATTAGACTATGGAAGGATGCTGAGAAAAAAACAGTTGATCCATTACTCTTCTCAAAAACGGCAGAGTGGATGGCAAAAGAGCTTGAGAGTGACAGCAGAAACAAAAAATCTAACAAAGGCTCACAGTTACGCCGTTTTTTTGATGAGGTTGTCCGTTTGAACGATGCAGCAAAAAGCAATGCCGTGGATATTGAACAGCTGCTTCCCGGGCTGCATCTGATTATTGCGAGGGCGGCCTATGCCCAGGGAAGGGAGTTGGTGAGTGAAAATTTCGTCGGGATGATTCGCAGTGGTATCAACCAGATTGAAAGCAAAGAAGATCTTAAGATCTTCACTCATTTTTTTGAGGCATTGATGGCCTTTTATAAGCTGTATGAGCCAAAATAAAAGGGACAGAATTGATCGGATAAACTGTACGTAAAAGTGGCGGAGAATACAATGAAACTGAAAAATATTACAGAAATCAAAGGGCAGATCACCCTGCAGAGCGGGCTTCATATCGGTGCCGGCGATACCGAGATGCGCATCGGCGGTACAGACAACCCGGTGGTCAAACATCCTCATAGCAACGAGCCTTTTATCCCGGGCTCCTCTCTGAAAGGGAAAGTGCGATCTCTGCTGGAGTTGCGCAGTGGCCTTTTACGTTATACTGGCGGAAAACCTGTGAATGCTGCTGCTTTAACAAAAAGTGAGGGAAAAGAGAGGGAGGAGGCGATGCAGATTCTTCGACTCTTTGGAACCAGCGGTGCAGATGGTGATGTTGCTGAGAGGATCGGGCCTACCCGGTCGTCTTTTGCAGACTGCCCGCTTAACAGTGAGTGCAAAGAAGCGCTTTTCAACGAGGGGCTTTCTCTTACCGAGGTGAAATCCGAGAACTCGATCAATCGGATCAAAGGTGTTGCTGACAGTCCGCGTTTTACTGAGCGGGTTCCTGCAGGGATGGTCTTCGACTTTTCGATCACCCTGAAGCAGCTGGAAGGTGACGGGGATCTCATCACGCCGCTGTTGCTGGGTTTGCGTCTCGTCGAATTGGACGCCCTTGGCGGCAGTGGCAGCCGCGGTTACGGTCGGGTTCGTTTTCAGTTTCATGACAGAGAACTGCAGGATCGTTTTAAAGCAATCACCCCCATCTGAATCGAATCAACCAGCCTGAGAGCATTGTGAGGTCTTCATGAAACTCTATCGAATCGTTCTGAAACCACTTGGACTCTTTGCTACGCCTCTGGTCGGTGACACCCTTTTCGGACAGCTCTGCTGGCAGTTTGTAGATGATCCTGTTTTGCTGAAGGCTGACTTCGAAGAGGTTCTCTCCAGCTACAGGAAAAGCCCTTTCTGCATCGTCTCATCCGCCTTCCCAGAGTTGAGGCGACAGGGCAGCAGTGGTTTTGCGATCCCTCGCCCGGATCTTGCTCTCTTCGGTCGCCTGGAGACGGAAAATCGAGAAACAAGACGAAAATTCCTCAAGGAACGAAAAGAGTTGAAAAAACAGAAGTGGTTTTTCGTCGATGAAAAGAGGCCGCTTCGTTTCGACAACACCCTGCTAATGGGGGACGCAGAGTTAACAGCGTCCCTTTTTCAGGGAATGGATGCAGAGGACCGGAAACGTGCTGCTTGCTGTAGCGGTGATTTTCTCACAAAGGGAGAGGAGATGCATAACAGCATCAATCGTCTCACCGGCACAACCGGTGAAGGGTTTGCCCCATTTTCGACGCCCTCTTTTTCTGTTATGCCGGGAGTGCGTTTTCTGCTCTTTGTCCTTCTTGATGAGACTGTCTGCTCCCCCGATGCCCTGCAGATCGCCCTTGAACGTATAGGAACCTTTGGCTATGGGCGCGATGCCAGCAGTGGCAGGGGGCGTTTTTCCATTTCCGCTGCAGAAGAGTGTGCAGTGCCTGCGGCAGACGGCTGTAATGCTCTCTGCACGCTTGCCCCCTGTGTGCCGGTGATGGAAGAGGTTGAGCGGGGCTGGTTCACCCCCCTTACCCGTTTTGGTAAGCATGGCGGTGGTGCTCAGCTCAGCGGTAATCCTTTCAAATCACCGGTGATAATGGCCGAAACCGGTGCGGTTTTCAAAACAGATCCGCACAGGCTCTGGCTCGGTCAAGGTATCAGTGGGGTTTCCAACGCAATAGAGCAGACTGTGGTGCAGGGGTATGCCCCCTGTATTCCCTGCACAGTGGAGGTATAAATGCAGACAGAAACACGAACTTTTCGGATAACGCTGGTCTCTCCACTCCATATCGGATGCGGCGAGGTCTATGAGCCGACCTCCTTTGTTGTGAAAGAGCAAAAAAAGAGTCTCGTCAGTTTTAATCCGTTTCTTTTTCTGCAACAGCTCCCGGAGGAGAAGCGCCGGGAGTTCTCAAAAATTTGTAAGGAAGGAACAGTGCAATCTCTGGTTGATGTATACAAGTTCATCAACCGTGAGGCACAGAATGTCTCTGGCGTGTCGGTTGCGGTCGGTGAGGACTTTATAAAACATTATAGATCGATTCTTGAGTTGGAACGAAAGAGTATAGGGAGAAAACTGAACCAGTTTTCCATCGGTCGTACAGCCTTCAATCCGGTTGAAGACCTGCCGTATATCCCCGGATCAACAGTTAAGGGCAGCCTGCGCACTGCAGTGCTGAATAAAAGATTTCGGGCCGGGAAGAAGATGCTTCCGCGAGAGCAAGAAAAACAGAACGAACAGCTGCAGGAGGAGCTTTTAGGTGGTTCTTTTTCGAGTGATCCTTTTTCCAGAGTCAAGGTTTCTGATTTTCATCCTGTGAGTGAGGTGAAACGTGCTGTCTGTTATGCTGTGAACATAAAAAAGAAACCGAAGGACAGAGCCGTTTCTTCCGTTTACCAGATTGTTGAGATTGTCGAGCCGGGGGCTGTTTTTCAGGGGATGATCTCTGTCTCTGAAGCTTCTTCGAAGCATATCAGCACTCCGGTAAGCTTTGATGAGATTGAACAGGCACTGGATTTTTTTGGCGGTGAGTGGACGCGGGAAACGAGTGAAATCAAAGAGATTGGTGTTATGCCTGGCCCGTCTCCGGTTGGACAGGGTCTGCCTCTGCGCCTTGGCCGGCACTCTGGTGCAGAATGCGTCACCTCGGTTGATGAAAAGAGGCAGATCAAAATTATAGGGAAGCCGAGACCGCTCAATTACGCAACAACCATCTGGTTCTCTTCCCACAAGAAAAAGCCGCGGAATCTGGCTCAGCTTCACCCCTTTGGCTGGGTGTCTCTTTCTCAGGTAAATGAAGCAGACCGTGTTGCCGGAGAGGCATTTCAAATTCGTCAAAGTGAGCAGTTGAAGGTTGAGCGGGAAAAACAGCGCCTGCATCTTGTCGAAGAGAAAAAAAGGATTGAAGAGGAGCGCAGAGCACGAGAAGAGGCCGCTTCAGAAAAACAGCGACAGGAGCAGGAAGATCGACAGTTTCCCTGGAAACCGTGGCTTCGTCAACTTCAGTCAGATGATGCTTCACGATGGAACTGGGGAGAGTTGAACAGAATCCTTTCCCGTGAAGATATTCACGGCTGGCGAAATCAGGAAGGGGTCGCTGCTGCTGTCCACAAGGCGGCAGAGTGTACATATAACAACGCACCGAAGAAATGGAGTGAAGAGCGTGATTGTCTGGTAAGAGACTGGCTGAAGGAAACAGACTCTTCCTGGGAGTCGAAAATAAAGCAGGCGCAACCGGAAGAGCAGCTCTCTCCGAAGGTGGTACAGATTCAGGCCATGGAGAGTTTAGATACCTATACCGCAGGCTCGCTGAAACTCGAAGACCTTTCTCTCACTGAAGCCAGGGAATTGAGAGTAAAATTCAAGGAGTGGGGATGTGACAAGGGAAGCGCGAAAAAGGAGAAAAAGATGCTGTGGAAAGCTCTTAACAGGCGTATCCGAAAGTTGAAGGAGTCGGCTTGAAAAAACTCTTTGTTCTTTTCAACCATACTCTTACTCCTGCACAGCGGGAAGACGCCCGCTGCAGCCTTGGGGTTACCGAGATTCTGCACCCTCCTCCTGAGGTGCGCAACCTCTGGTCTGCTCTGCCGCCCGACTCTTCCGCCCTGCAGGATCTGCTCGCTCCGGTTCTCTTGTGGTTGAACAGCGGCAGAAAGGGCGATTTTGTTCTTGTTCAAGGTGACCTTGGAGCCTGCTATCTCTGCGTTCAATACTCCTTTCTTCTTGGTATGTCTCCAATATACTCCACCACGAAACGCAGAGCTGTTGAGGAGTATATCGGCGAAAATGAGGTTCGCCTTGATCACCTTTTTGAGCATGTTGCCTTTCGAAGGTATGAAAAACTCACTCGAGAGGGGGCATGATGAGAGCCCATATCTGTCTTGTTTCTGAGCAGGTGCTGCCCAATGTTATTCCGGTACTCAGTGAAAAAGTAGATCATGTTATTCTCCTTTTCTCTCCTGAGATGGAAAGGAGGCGTGACCTGCTTCAGCGTTTTTTTAAGGAGCGGGGATACATGGTCAGTGAGTATAAAATTGATGCTTATGATTTTAACAAAACGCTGACCATCTGCGAAGAGATGCTGGAGGCAAACAGTGATACTGAGCTGACTCTTAATGTTACCGGTGGAACCAAGATAGCGGCTCTTGCGGCATGGCAGCAGTGCTGGTTTTCGGCACGACAAGTACGAATTATCTATGTCGATACCGAAAATCTGCTGCTTCATCAGCTCGGCGACAGTGTTACATCTGAACCTTTACCCGCCAATCTGCTTTCGGTAAAGGATCATCTCCTCTGTCTTGGCAAAAAAATGCTCAAAGGAGACGCACCACAGGGCGAGAAGAGCCGCCGACCGGCAACGACAGAACTTGCAGCTTTTCTGGTCCATAACCTTGAATTGCAACGCAGGTTGAACGCTGTTATCGCCGACTATCGAGAAAAGGAGAAAAAGAGAAAAGCGCCCCCATACCTGATCGTGGAACCGAGGCAGTTTAACGCAAAAGGGAAAGAGCTTTGCCGCATTCTGGTGCAGACAGGTGTTGGCATAGAACGGCCCGATGGCGGTATCAGTCTGAACAGCAGAGAGGCCCGTTTTTATGTGGGAGGGGGGTGGCTTGAGGAGTATGTTTATGGGTGTATTGCTGACATGCGTATCTCTGGTCTTGACCTGCGAATGAATGTTGAGTTTACATGGCAGGAGGCAGGAGAGGCGGTCAAGAAAAATGTAACCAAAAATGAGCTTGATGTGGTCTTCACCTGGCATAATCGTTTGCACGTTATCTCCTGCAAAACAAGTGCAATTGATCAGAGTGGTGGCGCAGTGAAAGGAAAGGATGTACTCTATGAGCTTGATTCGTTGTACGATAAGGTCGGTGGTATTTATGCCCGGGCGATTCTGGTCTCGGCTCATCCACTGAATAAGACCTCCAGGCAGCGGGCAGAAGAACTCAAGATTGAAATTATTGCCGGAAATGAACTTCTTCGCCTTGCCCACCACCTTGAGCAGAAGTGGAACATCCGGGAACCTCAGAGAGAGGAACAGCTGTTTTCCTGACGCATTGAAATGACGTTGTTTTTACGTTTTTGTGGACAGGAGGTTCCCGAAATCAAATAAATCATTTAAAATCAACAGGTTAAAGGAGGCGATTCGAGAAAATGAACTGGAAAAAGAAACTTTTGTTCGAGAGCGCAGGAAGGTTCCCGGAAAAGCTGTGTGCAGCCTTTGATTTACGGGGGATGACGAGGGGGCTGAAGGAAAAGACCTGAATTGAAAAGGGATTACGACTTTAAGCGCAAGCCATTTATCTATGGCGGCCTTTTCTGTGAAGGAAAAGACCTGAATTGAAAAGGGATTACGACTATGCCCCCTTGCCTTATGCTAAGGGCTTTAGTCTGAAGGAAAAGACCTGAATTGAAAAGGGATTACGACTCTGAGTACTCATGACCACACTAGCGCCGCAGTCGCATGAAGGAAAAGACCTGAATTGAAAAGGGATTACGACCTTGAGACATGAGGTAATACTCCCCATCAGCATCCTGTGAAGGAAAAGACCTGAATTGAAAAGGGATTACGACATTGGTAAAATTATGACGTATTTACAACCTTTTTGGAGAAGGAAAAGACCTGAATTGAAAAGGGATTACGACTTACAGGCCGTTCTCTTTTTTGAACTCCTCGATAACGAAGGAAAAGACCTGAATTGAAAAGGGATTACGACTGCTTTGCTCTTTTGCTCTTTTTTACAAGACTACGCCGGGAAGGAAAAGACCTGAATTGAAAAGGGATTACGACGAGCTATAGTAGCCCTGGACTTCGTCTGGCGCCATATACGAAGGAAAAGACCTGAATTGAAAAGGGATTACGACGAAGCCCTCCTCAACCATCAGTTTTTTATGCGGGGTATCCGGAAGGAAAAGACCTGAATTGAAAAGGGATTACGACCCTGTTTTTTTGCCCTGATAAAAGACTTTGTCAAGAGAAGGAAAAGACCTGAATTGAAAAGGGATTACGACCCGTATAGGGAACAATCATCCCATTCGAACACACCATGAAGGAAAAGACCTGAATTGAAAAGGGATTACGACAGGTCAGAGTCTGCAACGGCTTCAAGGTCTTCGCGGTGGAAGGAAAAGACCTGAATTGAAAAGGGATTACGACTTTTCTTTTTATCAAGATACTTTTTTGCATAGCTTTTCCGAAGGAAAAGACCTGAATTGAAAAGGGATTACGACATTCAGGGCAGGGGTACAGGTTTTCAGCAACAGGAATCTGAAGGAAAAGACCTGAATTGAAAAGGGATTACGACCAGGCAACCAGCTCCGATTACCTGTTTCACTCAACTTGAAGGAAAAGACCTGAATTGAAAAGGGATTACGACCACGGTTGACCAGTCGGGCAATCTCTATCAGAAACTGATGGAAGGAAAAGACCTGAATTGAAAAGGGATTACGACGGCCGAGGATACCAGTTCAATGCGGATTAAGTTGCAGACGAAGGAAAAGACCTGAATTGAAAAGGGATTACGACAACAGTTGTCGTGGTTTCCTGATTTCCTACCTGATAGGAAGGAAAAGACCTGAATTGAAAAGGGATTACGACGTAAAGATACCCCACGCTGATATATAGCCTGCTGTGACAAGGAAGGAAAAGACCTGAATTGAAAAGGGATTACGACAAATTCCCGTCGGCGATTTGATATGTTACCTCAAGGTATTTGAAGGAAAAGACCTGAATTGAAAAGGGATTACGACGGGGCAGTTGCTGCAAAGCTGCTTTTGCCGGTTCCGGCCGCCGAAGGAAAAGACCTGAATTGAAAAGGGATTACGACAGTCTCCTTTAGAGTCAATGTCAACGATAAAATCGCCGAAGGAAAAGACCTGAATTGAAAAGGGATTACGACGCGCAAAAACCCGTACCGTTTCCCTTTTTTAAATTGCATTTGAAGGAAAAGACCTGAATTGAAAAGGGATTACGACTTTGCTCCCATATTTCCCCTCCCTTTGCTCCCATGAGATGGAAGGAAAAGACCTGAATTGAAAAGGGATTACGACCGGAGCTGCTCGGCATCGGTCCGCTTTCCGGGATGACTCTGAAGGAAAAGACCTGAATTGAAAAGGGATTACGACTCGTCTGGCGCCATATACGCCAGACGGTCGAACCGTCGAAGGAAAAGACCTGAATTGAAAAGGGATTACGACTCAAATTGGGGGTCTGCATTAGCGCAGACATCCAAAAGAAGGAAAAGACCTGAATTGAAAAGGGATTACGACTCTAATGCCCCCCTCAATTCATTTGGATACGCTTCAACCCACGAAGGAAAAGACCTGAATTGAAAAGGGATTACGACGGTCGTTGTCAGCGACCTCGTCGAGGGCCTCCCTTAACTGGAAGGAAAAGACCTGAATTGAAAAGGGATTACGACGCGCTAGAGAGGAATCTATAGCCCCAGATTCCACGAAGGAAAAGACCTGAATTGAAAAGGGATTACGACTTCAAGGCGGCGCAGCCAATCATCATACAGTGTGGTGTGAAGGAAAAGACCTGAACTGGAAGAGAGGCGTTATAAACGGAAAATTTTCTACTGTAGATGATGCTCTTTATTCTCTTCTGTATTAAGAGCTTAAGGAGGACGAAAATGCGGATCTATGTAACAACTCAAGGTTCTCGAGTTACCAGAGAGGGACACCATCTTCTGGTAAAATGTGGTCAGGATACGCACAGAACAATCTTTATTCATAAAGTTGAACAACTGCTGCTCTGTGGCAATATCCAGCTTACACCTCCTGCCCGTAATATGCTGTTTCGCAGCGGGATTGACACCGTATTCCTTACCCGTGATGGCCGCTATATTGGTCGCTTTTCTCTTCCTGAGCAGAAGAATATCGTCCTGCGTCGCAGACAGTTTGCTCTTGCAGCTGAAGAGAGTTTTCCCATTGAGTTTGCCCGTCAGGTGGTTTCGGGGAAACTTGCTAACCTCAGTACGGTGTTGATGCGTATCCATCGCAAAAAGAAAAAACAGCATATTGCTGATAAGGCGAAAAAAATTCGTAAGCTGGTACAAAAAATATCGACAGCGGAAACAATTGACTCTCTTCGAGGATATGAAGGACAGGGAAGTGCTCTTTATTTTACCCTCTTCAACAGTGGTTTTGATCGTGATCAGGGATTTAGCCGGCGGGTTCGTCGACCACCGACCGATCCTGTTAATGCACTGCTCTCTCTGCTCTATACCTTTCTTTACAATCAGGTGTACAGTGCTGTTCGTCAGGCTGGACTTGATCCTTATATAGGAGCCCTTCACAGTCTTGATTATGGCCGCTATTCCCTTGTCCTTGATTTAATGGAGGAGTTTCGTCCGGCTCTTGTTGATACCCTGGTTTTTGCCCTGTTTAATATGAACATTTTAAAATCTGATGTTGACTTTCGGATAGTAAAAGAGGAAGAGCTTGAAGAGGAGTTTGAGGAGGTCGGTCTTGAGAGCGGAGAACCGGAAAATGAGTTGTTTGATGTTCCTGTTCAACGAGTCGAAGAAGTTTTTACCATGCCTGGTGAAGGCGTGGCCGGGCGTCTGCCTGTTCAGCTTGGATCCGAGGCAATGAAAAAAGTCATTGTTCAGTGGGAACGAAAACTTGCCACTGTCTTTCTCTACGAACCGGAAGAACGAAAAATTTCCTGGTCGGAAGCCATTGTCTGTCAGGCGAGACAGTATAGACGCTGTGTCGAAGGCAGTCTAAACAGCTATCAGCCCCTGCTGCTGCGATGAGAATTATTGTTACCTACGACATAAAAGCTGATAGAAAGGGGAATAAAAGGAGAATAAAACTGCATCGTTTTCTTCGTGAGTTGGGAATCAACACCCAGAAATCAGTTTTTGAGTGTGAGTTAAGCAGAGAAGAGCTGCGGTTGGTCCGCCGATACTCCGAGCAGAATTTGAACCTGCTTGAAGATCGGTTACGAATATATCATCTTTGTCGTCGATGTTATGCAAAGGCGCTGGTACAGGGGCAGGGAATAAAAATTACCCAGTTGCAGTATCAGATTTTTTAAAGGGATGAAGATGGCAAACTATTTTATTATCTATGATATTGCTGATGCAAAGCGGCTGAATAAAGTGGCAAAAATTCTGAAGGATTATGGCGTTCGCATGCAAAAGTCGAAGTTTGAAGCAGAGCTGAGTGACAGCGATTTTTATAAGCTGCAGACCAGTATTGGCAGGGTGATTAATCCCGTCGAGGATGGAGTGAAATATTTTCCTCTTTGTCAGAAATGTGTAGTGAAAACTGAAGTTATTGGCAAGGGGATGGTGATCGAAGCGGCTGGTGAGTTTGAGATTATTTGATTTCCTGTTAAGCAGGAGTTTGGAGGTAATATTGGAGCATTTTCTCTGCTTTTTCTCCAAGTTCTTTGCCGGTAATTCTGCTTTTAATTCGGCTGTTTGGATTTGTTCCGCCATGGTTGAGACGGTTGCGATAATAAGTAATAGAGTGGTAATTTTCAAGAAAATCATGCTGCCATGCAGTATGGATTGACTCTGCCAGTTTCCTGTGTTTTTCCAGAAGACCTGTCCACTCTTCTGGTCTCTTTTTAGGAGATATCCCGAGAAGACTGGAGATAAACTGACGCTGTTTCAGGTTATCTGTTATGCCATCTTTTTCCAGTGCTTTTTGGTGTGTTGCTAATTCGAGGGAGACAATCGTCTCCTGAAGAATGGTAAAGCCTTGAGGAATGAGATAAAGTCTGGCGCAGTCTCTGGCCGCTCTCAGCCCGTTTCTGTGGGAGTGGTCCTCATAGTCAGAGAAAAAAGAGTGAATATTTTCCAAAGGTTTTAATATTGGCGCAAGAGAAGAGATGCTGTTCTGTATATTTTTAAGGCTGGCAAGTCGATCTATGATATTTTTTTGGATATTCATCTTGCTCAGCTCATGTAAGTTAGAGGTGTGGAGGTGACAGGAAAAATCATCAATTGCTCTGACTGCCTGTTTTATGGTTATGGCAAATTTTTTCCCCTTCTCTGCGTTCTTTCTGAAGATGGGTGATGTTTCATTTTCAATCATCTCTTTAAGCAGCTCAGCATGACCATACCTGGTGAAATCATCAATAGCCCGTGTCCACGTATTCAAATCAAAAAATGGGGTAATATTAAATATCGGAACGTCCCGCTCAATAATGGGAATCTTGCCAACCTCCTGAGGATGGCCCAGTTTTTCAAAGGCACCATAATAGCAATTCTTTAAAGAGGCTTTCTTGACTACATTAAGGTAGTTGATAAGAATTGTCATCAGGATTGGCAGAGATCGCAGGGCGTGAGTCACATCAAAGATGATTTCTTCTCCCTCGGATATCTCTTCCGAGAGAGTTTGAAATATCTCCCAAAGCTGCTCCTCTGAAGCTCCTTCAGGGATACGAACAGGAGTCATCGGGGGCAGCTCTTTATTCGCTGCTTCTTTCTGTAAGTCGGGCAGATTTATTTTCTCAGACTCTTCAGTGACAAAGATCAGGTTTTTCTTCGCATTTCTGGCAAAGAGAGTGCGAATGGCAGTCTGGATAAAGGTGACGTTTTCGCAGCGCTGCTTCTCGTAGATATAGTTGCAGTTGACGTATTTTCCTGTTCCAAGAAAAGAGGTGAAAATCATACGTTCTCCTGAAGAGATTGTTCGTTCGGATTTCTCATCACCAGAGTTTTCGCAGTTTGGAGAGTTGCAGGTGTCGTGTTGCAGTCTGCTGTCTGAAGCGCCCTGCAGCAAAAAGTGATGAAAACATCGTCGGTCTGCAGGGTGCAGTTTCTTCTTTTTTCCTGCAGAGATCAACAGCAAAAAACTCATGAGAAATTGGCGGTAATGCTGTAGAATCTGATGAAGTGGGTACGCGTATCTTCACGAGTTCTTTGTTCATCTTTTTTGCGCAGGCGAAGATGTATCCTCGGAGGAATATCTGTGGTACATTTTTGCTGTGCGGCGAATATGAACAGATGACAAGAGTATTTTAACTGCCCTTTACTCTGTTACTATACACTTTCCGGTCGCCGATACAAAGGACGTCGTTCCGGGCTCTCTCTTCTTTGGGTGCCTCTGCACGAAGGGATTGCACTGGTTTTACTGCTAATTTTTGCAAAACTCGATCAGGAAGCCGTTATGACTCTGCCGACAAAGTACGATCTGCACAGCCGTCACACCCTTGACCTGCTCTTTCGCGCCGCCGCTGAGGCCGACGGCCCGCTTTCGGTTGCCATCCGTCAC
>PDWI01005649.1_pt1 | contig 16045 bp, 9 predicted proteins | sample 1430891 | NCBI WGS metagenome assembly PDWI01 (sample SAMN01162508, study PRJNA174530) | Oral metagenome, whole genome shotgun sequencing project. | biome: Marine environment; feature: Marine mammal; material: Swab sample of the gingival sulcus; isolation source: swab sample of gingival sulcus...
GGAACTCTTGGTGTGTTGTTGAAGGCAAAATCAACAGGAATTATTCCATCTGTAAAGCAATTATTGTATGAATTAAGAGAAAAAGGCAGTTGGTTTAGTTCTAAATTAATTTCAAAAATTTTAGAATTAGCTAATGAAAATGTAGAAAAATAAAAAAGAACATAACATTATTCTCCAAGAAATAATCCAACTTTTGTATGAATATACACCTTATAAATTAAAATAACAAAATGCTGGATAAGAAATTTTTAATTATAAACGGACCTAACTTGAATCTTTTGGGTAGAAGGCAGCCGGATATTTATGGCGATACAAGTTTTGAAGAATATTTAGAGAAATTAAAACAAGAATTTAAAAATATAAAAATAGATTATTTTCAATCAAATCACGAGGGCGAAATTATTGATAAATTACAGGAGGCTAATGACATATATCAGGGAATTGTATTAAATGCGGCGGCATATACGCACAGCTCAATAGCTATTGCGGACGCTATTGCTGCAATAAAAATTCCGGTGGTTGAAGTGCATATTTCAAATATTTTTGGGCGCGAAACATTTCGGCATCGCTCATTAATTGCAGCCAATTGCATAGGAAGCATTAGTGGCTTTAAACTCAATTCTTACAAACTCGCAATTTTGGCATTAATAGATTTTTGCCAACAATAATAGAAATTGAAAACCAATAAAAATAAATGGGAAACATATTGAATACGAGACGTAAACCTGATTGGTTAAAAATACGTTTACCTCAGAGCAGTAAATTTGCTGATGTAAAATGTATTGTAAAAGAACACAATTTGAATACGATTTGCACAAGTGGCGACTGTCCGAATATGGGCGAATGTTGGGACGCAGGCACGGCTACTTTTATGATTTTGGGCGACATTTGTACGCGTTCGTGTAAATTTTGTGCAGTGAAAACAGGAAAACCCAATGCCGTTGATATAAACGAACCGCGTAAATTGGCGCGTTCCGTTCAGTTGTTAAAATTAAAACATTGCGTTGTTACGTCGGTAGATAGAGACGATTTAGACGACAAAGGAGCGTATATTTGGGCAGAGTCGATTAGAGAAGTGAAGAAATTGAACCCAAACACAACTATCGAAGTGTTGATACCTGATTTTAGCGCAAAACCGGCTCTTATTCAGCAGGTTATAGATGCAAAGCCCGAAATAATTTCGCACAATATGGAAACCGTTAGGCGATTAACACCCAAAATTAGGAGTAGAGCCAAATACGACCTCAGTTTAAAAGTAATAGAATATATTGCCAAATCGGGGGTACGACCCAAGTCCGGAATTATGGTTGGCATTGGCGAAAAATATGACGAAGTTGTAGAAACAATGCAAGACTTGCGAAATGTGGGCTGCGAAGTAATGACAATAGGGCAATATTTGCAGCCAACTAGAAACAATTTAGAAGTGTTGGAATATGTAACGCCCGAAACATTTGCACTTTATAAAAAAGTTGGTTTAGAAATGGGATTTAGGCATGTAGAAAGCGGACCATTGGTTCGTTCGTCTTATCATGCCGAAAAACACCTTGCGTAAGTACCAAATTATCAAATTAATAACTAAATGAACAATATAAAATACGAAAATTTAGGCTTGATGCCTTACAAACAAGCGTGGGATTATCAGCTTAGTTTATTCAACGCTCTTTTGCAAAATAAGCAAAACAAACAATTAAACGAAGAACATCATTTATTATTTGTTAATCATCCTCATGTGTTTACCATAGGTAAAAGTGGCGATAGCAATAATTTGCTGATTAACAATGAATTATTGAAAAACAAAGGCATTGAGTTATACAATATTGAACGTGGCGGCGATATTACCTATCACGGACCCGGACAGCAAGTTGTATATCCCATTTTTGATTTAGACAGGTTTAAAATTAATACCCGCAAATTTGTTTACCGATTAGAGGAAGCCGTAATTAATACCTTGAAAGAATATTCCATACAGGCGGAACGACTTGAAGGAGCAGCAGGAATTTGGTTAGATGCACAGGAAAAATCGCGAAGCCGAAAAATATGCGCAATCGGTATTCGCAGTAGCAGGCGAGTAACTATGCACGGTATTGCATTAAATGTAAACACTGATTTAGAGTATTTTAGCTATATGAACCCTTGTGGATTCACCGATAGAGGAGTAACTTCAATTGCAAAAGAAAAAAACAGCAAAATAGACGAAAATGAACTTGCAGAAATATTAAAACACAAAATTTTAGAACAATTTAATACAAATTTAGAATAAAAAGTATCTAAAAATTATCCATTAAAAATATCATGTTATAAATTAAATTTGTTTTAGTTTGTAATGTGTTTATTATTAGAGGGTTATATATAGTTTTTAATATCTAAATTTGCTATTAATATTATAATTTGCAATAAAAACAGCGAAAAATATCTAAAAATATTTATCATTTTGCTAAATAATTATATTTTTGCGCTTTGTTTCGCTATGGTCAAAATGCTTTATTGGGAGTAGTTTACGGCGGTTGCTGAAATGTTGCAATTTGCAATTTATTTTGAGTGAAACTGTTAAAACGAAACGATAAAATAATTTTACATTGTCTGTAATTTGCTTTATAACAATGATTTAATTGGCTAAATGTAATTGGCAATGACTATTATTTTGATACCATAGAATAACAAATAACAATTATTATAAAACGTAAGTAAAAACTTTTAAAATATAACAAAAAAGGCAACTATTTGCTGAATTTTTGGTAAAAAAAATTTTTATACCTAAAAAATTATCCAGATAGAAAATAGCTGAAATGAAACACTATATTTAGCAAGAGCTTATTGTTTTTATGTAAGTTTAAAGAAATATTAAATACGAGAACTGATGAAAATTGACGATTTACAGAATTCTACCAACGAAGAGGTTAAAAAATCTGTTGAGGTAGAAAATTCAGAGAATGATGTTTTAGAAACTGTTGAAAAAACAGAAGTTGAAACTCCTAAAAAGGAAAGTGCAGCAGATTTATTGCTTAAAAAGGCGCAAGAGTTGAAAAAGCAAAAGTTGCAAGATGGCGATGAAGATGCAGAAGAAACAGTGGTTGCGTCTGCTGATGCTGAAAAGCCTGATAATGAGGAGAATATTAATTCGGAAACAGAGAAAGAAGATGGCGAAACCTCTGAAATGAAAGCTGAAAGTGAGGCGGAAGAAAATGCAACGCCGGAAACAAAAGAAAACGAGGAAACGGAGGAAGCAGAGGCTGCGCCTGTTGAAAAGCCGGATTATTCTGTATTATCGCAAGAAGAATTGGTTGTCGAATTGCAAAAACTTACCGAGCACGAAGACGCTTTTGCAATTAGAGGAGATGTGGAAAACATTAGAATACAGTTTTTTAAGCAACATAACGCTAAGGTTAGCGAACAAAGAGCCGCTTTTTTAGAAAAAGGTGGCGAGGAAGCCAATTTTAAACCTGAGCATAGCGTAGTGGAAGAGCAATTTAAGGCTTATTATGCTGTTTATAAGGAAAATAGAGCTAAACAACAAGAGCAAATAGAGCAAGATAAGCAAAATAATTTGGCGTTAAAATATCAAATTATTGAGAAAATAGGCGAGCTTACCGGCAGACAAGAATCTTTGAATAAAACTTTCCAAGAATTTAAAGAGTTGCAAAGACAGTGGCAAGCGGTGGGATTAGTTCCGCAGGCAGACGTTAAAAAACTCTGGGAGTCATACAATTATCAGGTTGAAAAATTCTACGACTACGTAAAAATTAACAAAGACTTGCGCGACCTTGATTTGAAAAAGAATTTGCAAGTGAAAACCTCATTGTGCGAGCAAGCCGAAAAATTGCTTGAAGAAAACGACGTGGTTTTTGCTTTCCGCGAGCTTCAAAAACTACACGATATTTGGCGCGAAAAAGGTCCCGTAGCATCAGATAAACGCGAAGATTTGTGGAATAGATTTAAGCAAGCAACTTCGGCTATAAATAAAAAACATCAGGAATATTTTGAAAATGTAAAAAAAGAGCAGGCAAATAATTTAAAAGCTAAAATACTTTTGTGCGAAAAAGTGGAGGAAATTAACACTTTGGAGCTAAAAAATCACAAGGAATGGGAGGCTAATTCGCGCGAAGTCATAGAGTTGCAAGGTTTGTGGAAAAAAATTGGTTTTGCACCTAAAAAAGACAATAACAAAATATATGAGCGTTTCAGAAAAGCCTGCGATACGTTTTTTGATGCAAAAAGAGAATTTTATTCAAAAAACAAAGAGGTTGAAGAAGCTAATTTAAAGTTGAAAATAGAGCTTTGCGAACAAGCCGAAAGCATGATTGAGAGCAGCGATTGGCGAAAGACTACTGATTTTTATATCAATTTGCAGAAAAAATGGAAAACCGTAGGACAAGTGCCGCGCAAAAATAAAGATGAAATTTGGAAACGTTTTAGAACGGCTTGCAACGCTTATTTTGACAGAAAATCGGAATATTTTTCATCAAAAGATGAAGATGAAGAGAATAACTTGAAGTTGAAAAAGGAGTTAATTGAAAGAGTTAAAGCCTTTGAATTGCTTGAAGATAAGAATGAAAATTTCCGTAAACTTAAAGAATTTCAAAATCAGTGGCACGAGATAGGTTATGTGCCAATTAAGCAGAAAAACGCTGTTAATCAGGAGTTTCGTAGTTTAATAGATGCTATATACGACAAACTAAATTTGAATGAAATTGAGAAAAATACACTCAATTTTAAAAATAAATTAGAAGTTTTGCAAAATTCGCCCAAGTCTTACGGAAAGATAAGAAATGAACGGGAAAAAATTACCTCAAAATTAGATAAATTGAAGAGTGATATTGTATTGTGGGAAAACAATATCGGCTTTTTTGCAAAATCAAAATCTTCGGAGACGATGATTAAGAAATTTGAAGCAAAAATTAGCAAAGCTAAGTCGGAATTAGAAGTTCTTAAACAGCAATTAAGAATGATAAATAATTTGGATTAAATCTGTTTGGAATTAAGAATTTTGCTTTGCAGTTTCGTAATTCTTAATTTGTAATTCGTAATTGAATTATCATTCTGTTGTTTGTTTATCAGTGCTTTAAGCATCATAAAGGCAAAACCTCACGGGTGTGAAAACTTGTGAGGTTTGATTGATTATGGTTTTTCTATTCATCATCATTTATAATTTATCATTAATTCATAGTTGTTTTGTCGAAAACTAAATATATATTTGTAACAGGAGGAGTAAGCTCATCTTTGGGCAAGGGAATAATATCCGCCTCGTTGGCTAAGTTATTGCAAGCCAGAGGTTTCTCGGTAAGTATCCAGAAGTTAGACCCTTACATTAACATTGACCCGGGAACGCTAAATCCTTATGAGCATGGCGAGTGCTACGTAACCGACGACGGCGCAGAAACCGACCTTGATTTGGGGCATTACGAAAGATTTTTGAATATGCCCACTTCGCAAGCCAATAATGTAACTACCGGTAGAATTTACCAATCGGTGATAAATAAGGAGCGAAAGGGCGATTATCTTGGAAAGACTGTGCAGGTAATTCCGCATATCACCGACGAAATTAAGCATCGCATAAAAATATTGGGTAATAGGTTTAAATACGATTTCGTAATTACCGAAATAGGAGGGACTGTTGGCGACATTGAGTCGTTGCCTTATGTGGAGGCGGTGCGTCAGTTGCGATGGGAAATGCCGGACACAAGTTTGGTAATTCATTTAACATTAGTGCCATTTTTGGCGGCGGCGGGCGAGCTTAAAACCAAGCCAACGCAACATTCCGTAAAATTATTGTTGGAAAATGGTGTTCAGCCCGACATACTTGTTTTGCGCACCGAGCATGAATTAACACAAGATATTAGAACTAAGGTTGCGCGATTTTGTAATGTGAGTTTAAGCTCTGTAATTCAGTCGATTGATGTATCTACAATATATGAAGTTCCTTTGCTAATGAGCAAGGAAAAATTAGATGTAGAGGTATTATCTAAGTTGAATATGAGCATTAGCGAGCAGCCTGAATTGAGGCAATGGAAAGAATTTTTAGGTAAAATGAAAGCGGCAACTTCCGAAGTTAGTATTGCTTTGGTGGGTAAATATATTGATTTGCAAGATTCTTATAAATCAATTGTAGAGTCGTTTATTCATGCAGGCGCGAGCAATAATGTTAAGGTTCGGATTAAGTGGATTGATGCCGAAAAAATCAATCAAGATACTGTAAATGAGTTGTTTGCCAATGTTAAGGGTATTCTAATCGCGCCCGGATTTGGATATAGAGGAGTTGAGGGAAAGATTATTGCCACACAATTTGCACGCGAAAAAAATGTGCCGTTTTTGGGCATTTGTTTGGGTATGCAATGTGCAGTTATTGAGTTTGCGCGCAATGTTCTGAATATGCAAGATGCCAATTCTACCGAAATGAAATCGAATACTGCTTTTCCGGTTATTGATTTGATGGAGGAGCAAAAAAATATTACAAATATGGGCGGCACTATGCGTTTGGGTGCTTATGCTTGCACGCTCACCGAAAATTCAAAAGTGGCACAAGCCTATAAACGAAAAGTGGTGGAGGAACGTCATCGCCATAGATATGAATTTAACAATAAGTATATCAAGGATTTCGAAGAAGCCGGAATGTTGGTTGCGGGAGTAAATTCTGACACTGACCTTGTGGAAATAGTAGAAATAAGCGACCATAAATGGTTTGTGGGTGTGCAATTTCACCCCGAATATAAAAGCACTGTTGTTAATCCGCATCCTTTGTTTGTGGATTTTGTTAGAGCGGTGATTGAGAATAAATAATTAAAAATTTACAATTAATAATTAGACTTATAGGATTAGTCTTAAAAAAATTAAAAATAAGGGAAGCTCTAAAAATAGTAAAAGTCAAGGCACAAAATATTTTAAAATTTTGAAGCAACGCAAAATTTTGCATTTTTAGAGGTTGCCAGAAAATTAACAGTTTTATAAATGGATAAAAATCAAGTAATAGGAATAATTTTAATTGCTATAATATTGATAGGTTACACGGTATATACTGCGCCGAGTAAGGAGGAAATAGCTGCTGAGCGGCATAGACGGGATTCAATATTGCAAGTTCAGAAAAAGCAAGAGTTGGAAAGGGCAAAAAAACTTGCCGAACAAGTTGCTGATAATTCGGTAAATTCGCCAAGTTTTATCGCGCAAGATTCGAGCCTTTCGGATTCTGTTAAAAAATTAAAACTAAAAGAAAAATTTGCCAAATTTGGTAATGCTGCTATTGGCAAAAATGAGTTTGTCAGTCTCGAAAACGACTTGATAAAACTTGTTTTATCAACAAAAGGCGGTAAACCATATTCGGTGCAATTGAAAAACTATACAACCAGCGATTCGCTGCCACTTATTTTGTTTGATGGTGCTGAAAATCAGTTTGGTATGACATTTTTCTCCGATAATAGAAAAATTGCTACCAACGACCTTTTCTTTACCAATATGGCAGGTAAAAACAGTGTGAAAGTGACTGATAGAGAGGGAGTTGTGAGTATGCAATTGAAAACCGACGATGGACGTTACATAGAGTATAGATATAGTTTAAAACCTGATTCATATTTGGTTGATTTCGATATTAATTTTGTGGGAATGGACAAGGTAATTGCTCGCACCAACAATTTTGTTGATTTCAATTGGTACGACAATTTGCCGAGCCTCGAAAAAGGTAAAAAATGGGAAAATCAGTATAGCGGAGTTTATTATAAACACCACGATGAGGAAGTAGGATATTTAACTGAAACATCATCGGGCGAGGAAAATATTGTTACCAAAGTAAAATGGATTGCTTTTAAACAACAATTTTTTGCTTCGGTTTTTATTGCTGACGATGCCTTTATGAATGCCAAAGTTGAACAAGTTTTAGATGAAACCAACCCTGATTATTTGAAAAAATGCACGGCTTTGATAGGTATTCCGTTCAATGGCAAAAGCAAGGAAACTTTCTCATGTGCATTGTATTACGGTCCTAATCAGTATTCTATACTCAACAATTTACATGTAAATAAAGATGACGATTTAAAATTGCGTAAGCTAATTCCGTTGGGTTGGGGGATTTTTGGTTGGATAAACCGTTTTGCAATAATTCCGTTGTTTAATTGGCTCGGAAGTTTTATCAGCAACTACGGGATTATCATTTTGCTGATGACAATTATTATAAAATTGGTATTGTTTCCATTGACTTTCAAATCGTATCAATCATCGGCGAAGATGCGAGTTTTGAAACCCGAAATTGACGCAATAAATGAGAAAATTCCGCAAGAAAAAGCAATGGAACGCCAACAAGCAACTATGGCATTGTATAGAAAAGCGGGTGTAAATCCGATGGGCGGTTGTGTGCCTTTGTTAATTCAGTTTCCGATACTGTTGGCTATGTACAAATTTTTCCCCGCAGCTATTGAATTGCGCCAGCAGCCGTTTTTGTGGGCAACCGATTTGGCAAGTTACGACTCTATTTACTCGTGGACAACCAATATTCCGTTGATTACAAGCATGTATGGAAACCATATAAGTTTGTTTACATTGTTGATGGCTATATCATTGGTTATCAGTACTAAAATAAATAGTTCGCAAATGCAATCTACAAATTCGCAAATGCCCGGAATGCAAACTATGATGTATTTGATGCCGGTGATGATGCTAATTTGGTTCAATAAATATTCGTCCGGTTTGAGTTATTATTATTTGCTGTCGAACTTGATAACAATAGGACAAACATTAGCAATACGTCATTTTATCGACGACGAAGCTGTTTTGCAAAAGCTAAATGCAAATAAGAAAAAGGTAAAAAAGAAGTCTAAATTTCAGGCACGACTTGAAGAGTACGCAAAACAAAGCGAACAAATGCAAAAGAAAAAAAGAAGACGATAGTGTTTTTATTTAGTTTTTTCATTTTTAGATAGAATTTTTTTTCAGACCTCATTGGGTTTAAAAACCTTGTGGGGTCTGGCTTGATTTTTGAGTTTTGTTGTTTAAAATCTTCTAAACCTGAAATGCTTTTATAAAATAATAGTTACAACTACAAAAACTTCACAATTATCAAAAAACGATATAAAATACTTATTATCGTTGCATCTATTTTTATAGGTTTGCCAATGCTCTTGTATGGGGTTTTGAGGTTGCCGGCTGTTCAAAAATTGATGACCAACAAACTGACAAGTTATTTGTCGGAAACGATGAATACGGTTGTGAGTTTGAAAGGAATTGATGTATCTATTTTCGACCATGTAATTTTGGAAGACTTCTATCTGGAAGACCAACAGAAAGATACATTGCTTTTTGCTCAAAAATTGTCGGTGAAAATGGGCGATTTTAATTTGCAAGACGAAGTTGTAGAATTGAGCAAAATAAAACTGCAAAAATTGCATTTTAATTTGAAATTTGATACCGCTTCAAATATGAATTTGCAATTTGCAATTGATGCTTTTTCCGATTCCACCGCAGTTGATACAACAGAAACACCATCGGATTTTAATTGGAAAATAAAATGTAAACGCATAGAAGTAGAAAATTCCGCAATTTCTTATTTTGTGCAGAACGATTCTGCGCTACAAGAGGTAAAAGGTTTTAATTATGATGATATAAAACTCTCACCTTTAAATATTTACGCAAGTAATTTTGTTTTCCACAAAAATATTATTAATATTAAAATTGACTCGCTTAATTTTGCTGATAAATCGGGTTTTAGGTTGCAAAAGTTGAGCAGCGATATTATGTATAGCGATACTTGCATTGATGTTAGCAATTTGGCATTATTGACTCCGAATAGCAATATTTATTGTACAAATTTCAATATGAGCTATGCTTCCACCGACGATTTTGGAGATTTATTCAACAAAGTGAAATTTAATATTGATGTTCCTGATTCCACCAAAATAAGCATGATTGACGGCGCATTTTTTGAGCAAACTGCGTCTATTGTACCTCAAAAAATAATATTAGCAACTAAAATTAAAGGAACTCTTAACAATTTGGTTGATAATGAGTTATTGGTTAAATATGGCGAGGATACCAAATTGAAGACGCATTTCACGGTTAAAGATATGTCGGATATGGAGAAAATGTATTTTAATGTAGAATTAGATACATTGCAAACTTCTATTGCCGATTTGGGCACGATAAAATCATTGGATAATCCTAATAAAGCAATGGTAGAATTGCCCGATATGTTGCGTGATTTTGGACGTATTTTTTACAGTGGAAATATACAAGGCAGCGTTAATGATGTGAAAACATCGGGCAATTTGATAAGTGCCGTTGGTGATGTGAGAGCCAATATAAATGTGTTGCAACGCGAGAACGGCTCGATGAATATTAATGGAAATATGCGTGGTAATCCAATGTCAGTCAGTAAGTTGCTTGATGATAATTCTGTTGGTAGTTTCAATATTAAGGACACTTTAAATATTAATATTACTCAATCGGGTGGCATTAATGGCGTGGCAAATGGAGTGATTACTAATATTGAATTGTTGGGCTATAAATATCAAAAAATTAAGTTCGATGCCGTTCTGAGCGAAACTAAATATTCGGGGCGAGTTGATATTGACGACCCAAATATAAAAGCCTTATTATTAGGTGATTATATTACAAAAGATACTATTCCGGAGATAGCATTTGATGCAAAAATTAAGAGGATTAATCCTTATGAATTGAAGTTGTATTCCGATACTTTTTTTACTGCCAAATTGAGCATGAACGGAAAAATTAAGGGAACAAACCCTGATAAATTAATTGCTAAAATCGACTGCAAAATTGACGAAATTAAAAATAAACAAGGTGCAATAACCGACAAAGAATTATCATTCGTTTCAAATTATAATGCTGCCGATTCGACACATAAAATTAAACTTAGCTCCGAAATTTTAGATGCCGATATAAACGGAAAATTAAAAATTAGCACAATTGCTCAATCATCAGAACAATATTTTTACACAATAATACCTTCGTTATCAGATAGTTCTACTGTTATTGTAGAAAATAAAGATAGTTTGTATGCGGCATTGAACCGCGAGAATAATTTTGATTTTAATATCACGGTAAAAGATTTAAGCGGTATCGACACGATGTATATGCCCGGCATTAAAATAGAATCGGGCACAGGATTATCGGGGAAATTCAACCTAAAACCTGATAATTTGAACCTGCAATTTTACTGCCCGTATATAAATGTTTCGGGAACTGAAATTGAGGAAATTATTTTGAATGGTGTAAATCCTGATAATAAAATAGAGCTATACACAAGCATTGGAAAACTATTTTTAACGAGTAATAATGCAGTGAAGAACTCATTGTTTCACACCACTTTACATGATGACAGGGTCGATTTAAAACTCATTTGGAACAGTTTTTTAGATAGCTTAAATTATAGCGGCGATTTTACTGTTTCGGCTTTGTTTGATAGCTACAAAACCGCTAATCCTACCATAAAATTGCAGTTAGATTCTTCAAATTTTGCTTTTGCCGATAATAAGTGGATAATCAGCAGCAATGTTATGCAAATAGATACGAGCAGGGTAGATTTGGGAAATATTATTGCGAAAAGCTCAAATAATGAGGTATTGAAACTGTCGGGTATAGTGTCTGAAAATGAGAGTGATACATTGAAATTGTTTTTAGATAAAATTAAGCTGTCGTCTTTCAATAGTTTTCTTACCGCTTATGGTGTGGAATTGGAGGGCACAATGTATGGCAAAACTGATGTGGCTGGTGTGATGGGCGATTTGCGCATTAATTCGTCTGATTCGATTGTTGGGTTGAAATTGAGCGGGGAAACGGTGGGCGATATACGTGTGCGAGCCGACTGGGATAATTTGCACTCGTTGCTAAATTTATATACCGAAACTCAACTTTTCAGAACTAAAAGCATGATTTTGAGGGGAAAATACAATGTTGAAAAGGACAGTTTGGATATGAATTTAAAAGTAAATCGTTTTCCTTTCAACACTATTGCACCATTTGTTGATGAGTATATTACCAAAATTGGCGGAAAAATAAGTGGAAATTTGAGCATTAAGGGTTCAACCGAAAAGCCGGAAATAAATGCCGGACTGAAATTTATACGCGCCGGATTTAAAATTAACTACCTAAATACATACTACACTTTCACCGATAGTTTGTTTATCGAAAAAAATATGATTACGCTTAAACGTATGCAAATCAATGCCGGACGTAATAGTTTTGCTTGGCTTTCGGGAAAGGTAACGCATAAAAATTTTGAAAATATAAAGTTAAATTTCTATTTCGAACCACACAGATTTTTGTTTCTCAACACTCAGGAAACTGATTCTTCGTTGTTTTACGGCAAGGTTTACGCAAGTGGCGGCATCAATATCATTGGCGACCCCGATAATATGGACGTAAATATTAAATTGAAAACCGAAAGGGGAACACGTTTTTATTTGCCACTTTCGTCGAGTAGCGAAGTGTCTGAAAATAGCTATATTACATTTGTTAAGCGAGACACAACCTCGCATATTGTGGCAGAAGAACCAAAGGTTGATTTGAGCGGAATTAATATAAAATGCGATTTGCAGGCAACTTCTGATGCCGAAATGCAAATAATAATGGACGAAACCGTAGGCGACATTATGAAAGTGCGCGGCATGGGAAATCTGGATTTAAAGGTGAATAAATCCGGCGATATTTTCTTGTCGGGAGTTTACACGGTAACGAAAGGAGATTATTTGTTTACGCTGCAAAATGTTGTAAATAAGAAATTTGAGGTGCAAAGTGGCAGCACTATACGTTGGTTTGGCGACCCTTATCAAGCCAATATGGATATTACGGCGATTTATAAAATACGTAAAGTTTCGCTTTTTGATTTAATGGTAGATGAAAATTTTAGAGAAAAAAAATCGAATGTTGAGTGTCTTTTGGGAATGAAAGGCAATTTGATGAATCCTAATATTGATTTCGGACTTGAAGTGTCTGATGTTGAGGAAGAGGTAAGTTCAAGTTTAAAAAGATTGGACAAAAACGATTTGAACCAGCAAATATTATCATTGCTTATTTTGGGTAAATTTCGTCCCTTGCCCGGCATGAGCAGTAGCGATGCCTCTTCGGGTGCTAATCCTCTTGCAAATAATGCAATTGAAATGATGACTAACCAATTAAATAATTGGTTATCAAAGATTAGCGATGATTTTGATATTGGAATTAACTATAAGCAAGGTGGCGAATTATCGTCTGATGAAGTAGAGGTGGCACTTTCTACACAGTTGTTTAACGACCGTGTCAGTATAAATACAAATGTGGGTATGGGCACAGGTTCAAATTCGCAACGAGCAAGCCGAACCGAACAAGAGTCAGCCAATAAAATTGTGGGCGATGTTGAAATTGAGGTTAAGTTGAATAAAAAAGGAAGTTGGCGAGCCAAAGCGTTTAATAAAACCAATCAGCGCAATGCCGAAACAAGCGATAAGTCGCTATACACGCAAGGTGTGGGCATTTTTTTCCGTAAAGAATTTAGAACCGTTAAAGATTTAGCTATTGATTTTTGGCGAGCTGTTACCTTTAAAAATGTAAAGAAAAGGAAGAAATTGAAGAAGAAAAAACGCAGCGAAAGACGAAAAAGACGTGAAGAAATAAATAAAGCAATTCTGCAAGAAGAGCGAGATGATAAGAAAACAAAAAATTAAAAAATGACAATATTAGTAACGGGAGCGGCAGGTTTTATAGGTTTTCATTTAATCGGCAAATTACTGAAAAAAGGTTATCAAGTAATTGGTATTGACAGTATTAACGATTATTATGATGTTAATCTTAAATATGACCGTTTGGAATACTCCGGCATTAATTATCGCGATGTTGATTATGGCACTGAGGTGAAAAGTTCAAAATATACTAATTACGTATTTTATCAATTAAAACTTGAAGATAAAGAAAGTTTAGAGCAGTTATTCAAAACTCATAAAATTGATAAAGTTTGTAATTTGGCAGCTCAGGCAGGCGTTAGATATAGCATTACTAATCCTCATGTTTACATCGAAAGCAATATTGTAGGATTTATTAATATTTTAGAATTATGCCGACATTATGATGTTAAACATCTTGTGTATGCCAGCAGTTCAAGTGTTTATGGTTTAAATGAAGAAATGCCTTTATCTACGGCTCACAATGTTGATCACCCTATTAGTTTGTATGCTGCAAGTAAAAAAAGCAACGAGCTTATGGCGCACACATACAGCCACTTATACAGGTTGCCAACCACAGGCTTGCGTTTTTTTACCGTTTACGGACCTTGGGGACGACCGGATATGGCTCTGTTTCTATTTACGAAAGCGATATTAGCAAATGAACCTATAAACGTGTTCAACAATGGCAATATGGTTCGAGATTTTACATACGTTGATGATATTGTGGAGGGAGTTGTGCGAGTAATTGAAAATGTGCCGCAAGGCGATAAGTCATGGACGGGTTTGCGTCCTAATCCGGCATCGTCGGAAGCACCCTACAAAATTTACAATATTGGCAATAATAATCCTGTGAAATTAATGGATTTTATTGATGAAATAGAACAAAAATTAGGTAGAAAAGCCAAAAAAAATATGATGCCTATGCAGCAGGGCGATGTGCCTGCCACTTATGCCGATGTTGATGATTTGGTAAAAAATTTAAACTATAAACCTAATACGAGCATTAAAACAGGTATTGCCAATTTTTTAGATTGGTATTTGCAGTATTATAATGTTGACAATTAGCCATTCGCTTTTATCTAAGTTGTAAAAAACAAAGTCTTTTGGAAAAAGGCTAAAAACCAAAAGCAACTAATTCCAAATATTTTTTTGTATATTAAATCTCTATATTATAAATTTGCGCTTTATTACACGGAAGTGATTTAAAATTTTTTGAATAATTAAAAGACATTATTGCTTTGGTTTTAATATTTTAAGCCGTTAGCCTTTGGGCTTTAGCCGTTAGCTTTTGTAAAAAGAATTCATCTTTTTATAATTAAATTATCTTGCCGAAGGCAAAAAAAAGCCAAAAGCTAAAAGCTAACAGCCAAAAGCACTTAAAAAATGTGAAATTATGCGCAAAAAAATGACAGAAGTTATAAAAAAAGTTTAAATGACTTCATAAAAAAATAGTTTAAGATGAAAAAAACAATTTTGTGCTTATTGGTTGTTCTTGCAATAATGGGAGGATTTAATAGTTGTGGCGAGAAAAAAATAGAACAAAGTCCGGAGATGGTTGAATTTTTAAGTATGATAAAAGGGCAAGCTTTTGATGTTGTTGCTGCATTGAGCAAATTTGGTGCAACCGATGATATTAAAACCAATGATATGTCGTTTTATAATTTAAAAGCACCAAAAGTAATAGATAAGGTTGGCGATTGTTATACAGTAAAATTTAAAACCGGCATGACTGTTATTGTTTACGATATTTGTTGGGAAGCCGGCAAGATAGTACAAATAATAGAGAAAGAAACAGAATAGAACAATTTAGTTTTTTCTTTTTTTTTGAAAGCTCTGAATCTTAATTGGTTTAGAGCTTTTTTGGTGGAATTACGAATTAAAAATTACGAATTACGAAATAAAAATTACGAATAAATAAAAACAACCGTGCATCAGTCCGCAAGGACGGCATAACAATAGCCACAATGCAGCGCAAGCGTAATTGTGGTAAATGAAGAATGAAAAATTAAAAATGAAGAATGATGCTTACGCACGACCTAGTCCGCAAGGACGGCGCAACAATAGCCCACAATGTAGCGCAAGCGTAATTGTGGTAAATGAAGAATGAAAAATTAAAAATGAAGAATGATGCTTACGCACGACCTAGTCCGCAAGGACGGCACAACAATAGCCCACAATGTAGCGCAAGCGTAATTGTGGGATAAGGGACGGCTAAATTGTAAATCCCAAATTTAAAGTGGCAAAATCGGCACCACCCATATTTGCCTTTATATAAATTCCCAAATAAATATTGTGTTTAAATTTTTGTTTATTCACTGACCTTACGCAGTTAGGTCAATATTTTTAAAAATTTGATATACTAGACTCTTTATGTCATATTCATTTTGACAAGAGTTTCACCATTACTATTT
>PDWI01005650.1_pt1 | contig 16045 bp, 15 predicted proteins | sample 1430891 | NCBI WGS metagenome assembly PDWI01 (sample SAMN01162508, study PRJNA174530) | Oral metagenome, whole genome shotgun sequencing project. | biome: Marine environment; feature: Marine mammal; material: Swab sample of the gingival sulcus; isolation source: swab sample of gingival sulcus...
GCGTCATGGGGCTTGCGATGACAGGTATTGCCGTCCCTAACTTTGTTATGGCACCACTGTTGGTTTTACTATTTTCTATTACCTTAGGCTGGTTACCGTCAGGTGGCTGGGATGAAAATTGGAAACAGCCAATCTTACCGATAATTGTATTAGCTTTACCACAGATCGCCTATATTTCACGAATGATGCGAGGTTCTATGATTGAAGTACTTCATTCAAACTATATTCGCACCGCAAGAGCAAAAGGCCTGTCAGAAAGAAAAGTCATTATCAAACACGCTCTACGTGCAGCAATACTACCCATTATTTCTTACTTAGGTCCTGCCACAGCTGCTGTAATTACAGGTTCTGTAGTGATTGAACAAATTTTCGGTATTCCTGGTGTTGGGCGTTTCTTTGTACAGGGCTCACTCAACCGTGACTATACCTTGGTAATGGGCATTGTCGTTTTCTACGGCTCATTAATTATCTTATTTAACTTGCTGGTCGATATTGTTTACAGTTTGTTAGATCCAAAAGTTAGACTATAAGGAGCGTTACAATGAATCAAACAACAGAAAATATTGAAGCATTAGATAATACCGTTGCAAGCACCAAAAAAGGTAAAAGCCTGTGGAAACTGGCAATGCAACGCTTATTAAAAAATAAAGCTGCTGTGACTAGTATTATTATTTTGTTCACCATTGTGACCTTGGCGATTATTGCTCCTTGGCTTAGCCCCTATGAGCTAGACGAAATTGATTGGGATAATTTCCAAGCAGCACCAAGCTTTGATAATAACCATTACTTAGGCACCGATAGCAACGGTCGGGATTTATTTATCCGTATTTTATACGGTACTCGTATTTCATTAATGGTAGGACTCGCCGCCACCAGTGTCAGTTTACTTATCGGTGTCACCTATGGGGCATTAGCTGGCTTTATCGGTGGCAGACTGGACAATATTATGATGCGTATTGTTGATGTGCTTTATTCACTCCCATTTATGTTCTTTGTGATTTTATTAATGGTCTTTTTTGGGCGTAATATTGTTTTAATGTTTGCTGCTATTGGTGCGATAGAATGGCTGACCATGGCACGAATTGTGCGTGGACAATCGATTAGTTTACGTCGTAAAGAATTTGTTGAGGCCGCGATGGCACTCGGCGTATCCACCCGTGGCATTATTTCTCGCCACATTGTACCGAATACTTTGGGAACAGTGATTATTTATGTCACCCTAACCATTCCACAAGTCATTTTAACCGAAAGTTTCTTAAGTTTCTTAGGACTTGGCGTACAAGAACCGATGACCAGCTTGGGCGTGCTTATTTCAGAAGGTGCAGGACAAATGCAAAGTGCGTGGTGGGCGTTAGTTTTCCCTGCCGTTACTTTGGCAACGCTACTGTTTTGTTTTAACTTTATCGGTGATGGTCTGCGTGATGCACTTGACCCAAAAGATAAATAAGGAGGCACTATGACACAAACAAGTACACAGCAAAGCACACAACCGCTACTTGATGTAAAAAATCTTGATGTTATTTTTCACACCAACACAGGTGATGTCCGTGCCGTTAGAAATATTAGTTTTGACCTAAACAAAGGCGAAACACTGGCGATTGTCGGCGAATCAGGTTCGGGAAAATCAGTGACAGCAATGTCAATCATCAAGTTATTGCCTAATCACATTACTGAATATGGCAACAATTCAAGCATTGAATTTAATGGTGATAATCTATTGGCAAAAGAAGAAACATTCTTGCGTGATGTGCGTGGTAATAAAATTGCCTTTATTTTCCAAGAACCGATGACCTCGCTCAATCCGTATATGAAAATCGGCAAACAACTCGCCGAAGCCATCATCGAACACGAAAATGTCAGCAAAGCAGAAGCCAAAAAACACGTGATTGAAATGTTATCAATGGTCGGCATTAAAGAGCCTGAAAAACGCATTAACACCTATCCCCACGAGTTTTCAGGTGGACAGTTACAACGCATTATGATTGCCATGGCACTACTCAATAAGCCCGACATTCTCATTGCTGATGAACCAACCACGGCACTGGACGTAACTATCCAAGCGGAAATTTTGGACTTAATTCACGATTTACAACAAAAAATGGGAATGGCGATAATTTTTATCACGCACGATTTGGGATTGGCAAAACACTATGCCAACCGAGTTTGCGTGATGCGACTTGGCGAAATTGTTGAGCGTGGCGATATTAAAGAAATTTTCGATAACCCACAACACCCTTATACCATTGAATTATTAAACGCCACTCCCAAAGGACTGAAAGAACCGATAGATGAAAACACTGAGGTACTCATTTCTGCACAAAATATTGATGTTAAATTTCCCACATCATATAATTTTTTTGGCAAACCAACATCGTATTTTGAAGCCGTCAAAAACATTTCTTTATCAATCAAAAAAGGCGAAACGTTGGGCGTTGTCGGCGAATCAGGCTCAGGAAAATCGACATTAGGAAAAGCGGTTTTACAAATGCTAAAACACACTGGCGAAGTGTATTTTGATAATCAACAGTTAGAAGAAGCACATAATAATAGCTTAAAAGCTGATTTACAAATTGTCTTCCAAGACCCATTTGGATCACTTTCCCCACGAATGACAATCGGCGAAATTATCGGCGAAGGATTGCAAGTTCATCAACCTGAATTATCCAAACAAGAACGTATGCAACGGGTGCGGGATATGCTGATTGAAGTAGAACTTGATGCCGATATGATTAACCGTTATCCACACGAATTTTCAGGGGGACAACGCCAACGTATTGCCATTGCTCGTGCTGTTATCTTGCACCCTAAATTTATTTTGCTCGACGAACCAACCTCAGCACTTGACCGTTCTATTCAGGTAACTGTGGTTGAATTACTACGTAACTTACAGAAAAAATATCATCTTTCGTATATGTTTATCAGCCACGATTTATCAGTGGTGCGTGCGATGAGTGATAGAGTGTTGGTGATGAAACAGGGGGAAGTTGTTGAGTCAGGCACGGCACAACAAATTTTCAATAATCCACAAACCAATTATTGCAAAAAATTAATTGCTGCTGCTTTTGATTTATAGTCAAAAAAAGATATAATCAGCAGATGGCTTTAACTCAAACCGTCAAAATATATTGTATAAAACTTGCCACCTTATCGGTGGCAAGTTGCTTTTCAGTGGTTTTATTATGGCTATCGGTATTTTCACTTCTACTATCATCAGCCTTTGCCCAACCGATAGCTTCTCTACCGATAACCGTTCAAAATGAAATAGAAGAGTCGCCACTGACAGCTGATCAAATCAGCCTTTGGATTGCTCCTACTGATAATCCTATGGTACCGATAGCCGATTTCCAAAGCCAAATTCCACGCACACCCGCATCGGTAATGAAAGTCATCACAACAGGCACTGGATTATTACTGCTGGGAGCGAATTATCGCTGGAAAACTGAATTCTACATCGATGGCACTATTCAAAATGGTACGCTTGACGGAAACTTAATTATCAAGGGCTACGGCGACCCCTATATGGTCCAAGAAAATATGGCAGATATCGTATCCGCCCTGCAAATTTCAGGATTATCACATATCAATGGCAAAGTAATTTTAGATAAGCGTTATTTTCTTGATTCCAATGAGAGTCCTGATACATTTGATGGTCATGGTATTGAACCATACAACGCTATCCCTAGTGCTTTATCAATCAATTTTCGCACCATTAATTTAATTTTCACACCGATAGACAATCAAGTTCAACTACGCACAGACCCAGAACTTACCTTGACTCGCATTCAAAATCAGATGTATGTTAATCAAGCTAAACATTGCCGAGGAAAGACGGGATTTAACCCCAAAATAGAAGCAAATACCCAACAAAACCTAATTATTGTCTCTGGCAGTTTATCAAAAAATTGTAAAGAACAAAGATTAAGTAAAGTCCTCACCGATGCAGGCGATTTATATTTTGGACATTTCAAAAAAGCGTGGCAAGAAAAAGGTGGGACAATAGCCAATGGCTGGGCTTATGGTGTTGTTTCTGACAATGCCCAACTATTTTATACTTATCAATCACAAAAGCCACTATCCGAGCAAATCGCTGCAATGAATAAAAAAAGCAATAATATTATGACTCGGCAATTATTTTTAACTATTGGTGCTGAAAAAACACAGCCCCCTGCGACGTTACAAAAATCCCGTGCCGTAATACAACACCAGCTAAAAAAATTAGGCATTAATACACATCATTTATCGGTTGATAATGGTTCTGGGCTTTCTCGAACAGCAAGCATCTCTGCCCAACAACTGGGACAATTTCTTCTGGTAATGCACCGCAGCCCTGTTAGTCAGGTTTTTGAACAATCGCTATCAATAGCAGGTGTGGATGGCACATTGCGTCGTCGCTTAAAAAATACGCCACTGGCTGGCAAGGTTATCGGTAAATCAGGCACGCTTAACCATGTGAAGTCCTTAGCAGGTTATCTTTATGCAAACAGTGGCAGAAAATATATTTACGTGATGTTATTTGAAGGCAAAAATTCCCGTGCGGGAAGACTTTTAATGGATAATATTTTACAATGGGTCTATACGCAATAATCTTAATTTTAGGTAAAAACAAATGATGGAATTTTTAGTGGTTTTAATCGTGGTAATGATAGCTCTTGGCACATTATTTTTTATGCTGGGCTACGGTGCATTATTTTTGGGTGCATTTTCGCACAATAGCAAAATCAGTGTGGTACTGTTGATCATATTAGGTTTTAGCAGTGTTGGCTTTGTTTATTTTAATCAACCATGGTATTACGCACTGCCTTTTTGGCTGTTGCCTGCGATGTACGCCCATATTGCTTTGCCAAACAACCGTAATAAAAAACGAGCCATCTTAGGATTTTGGCTAGGACTGACTTTATTTGGTGGCAGTTTAGGATTATTAGGCTACACGGCAACTCAAAATGCAGACATCAAGGCAACTATCGAAAAATTCAAAGCAAAAAAAGCCGCAAAAGAACAAGCATCAAAAACTCTATCGCTAGAGCAACAAAATAAAATCAATAATCAGGAAACGAATTAATGATAAAACGAGTACTCTTCATTTGTGGTTTGCTATTGTGCATTTTCCCTGCAATTTCAGCAAAACGTGTTAGCCAAGCCACCAAAGATAAACTGAATCGTGAATTACCAACATTAGGGCTATCGGTGGGTGATGAGGTGTTTATTCGTACTTTTAAACAAGAAAAACAACTAGAATTATGGATACGTCCAGCGACACAACAACAATTTATCTTATTTAGAACCTATCCGATTTGTTATTATTCAGGCAGACTAGGCCCCAAAATTCGCCAAGGCGACAAAGTCACACCCGAGGGATTTTATCGTATTACCAAAAAAGACTTAAATCCTTATAGTCATTTTCATTTATCACTTGATATCGGCTACCCAAATCAATACGACCGCCAATTTTCACGCACAGGATCAATGATTAAAATTCACGGCGCCTGCGATGCGGTTGGTTGTTTTGCGATGAGTAATTTACAAATTGAAGAAATTTATTATTTAATCCAGCAAGCACTCAATCATGGACAAAATAAAATTCAAGTCCATAGTTTTCCTTTTCATTTAACTGATGATAAGCTATCGGTATTTAAAAATAACAAATGGTACGATTTTTGGCAACAATTACAACAGGGTTACGTACTATTTAACAAAACTAAAATCCCACCAATAATTGAGGTGGAGAATAAAAACTATATTATTTACTCATTAAAAGAATAAATAATTGTTATTGCCGTTTATCATCGCTATTTTTTCGGCTATAATAAGCGCTTTTAACCCAACCACTTAATTATAATTAATCATGAGCCAAAGAAAATGGATACCCCTACTACTATTGTTTAGCTGTTTTGTCGCTTCTGCACAAAAAGACACAGTAACTATTAATAAAGCTGAGCTGGAAAAAATTATTAATGAGGTCGCAAAAAATTCAGCCCAACAAGCTGTTAATGATGTACTAAAGAAACAAGCAAAAATACTAAAAAAGTCATCAGAAAACGTGACTAAAAAATTGCCTAGTCAAGCTAACTTAACAAAAACATTACGTATCGGTAGTGGTTCAATTGGTGGCAATTATTTTGTCTTAGGAGAATTAGTTGGTGGTGTTATTTCTCATCCTGTCGGCTCACTCCCTTGTGGTGCTGGTGGGTCTTGTGGTGTCACTAATTTACAATCACAAAATGTCACCTCAGCAGGCTCTATTGCCAACTTAGCTGCACTACAACAAGGTAGCATTCATACAGGGTTTGTTCAGTCCGATATCGCTTACTCAGCCTACACAGGTACAGAGTCTTATGCTAATGAAGGAGAACAAGGTAACCTACGTGCCATTGCTAGCCTCTATCCTGAAGCTATTCATATTATTGTCAGAAAGGATGCTAAAATTAGTAATATTGCAGAGTTATTAGGGAAACGAGTCTCACTAGGGGCTAAGAATTCTGGTACATTACAGGGGGCAAAACTGGTACTTGCAGCCTATGATATCAGCGAAGATAAAATGAAAACTCAATACTTCAATAGTACTGATAGTATTAAAGCCTTATTAAATGCTGAGTTAGATGCCGTATTTTTTACTGTTGGCACAGCATCTCCTATACTTAATCAATTGTTTGAAAATAGTGATGAATTTACCCTATTATCTATTGATAGATCCCAACGCCAAGCGATTTTTAAGAAAGGACATTATTTTTCTCCTTTTACTATCCCAGAAAACACCTACAAAGACATACCAAAAACCGATACTATTTCTGTCTATGCACTCTGGCTAACCACTGAAAAAACAGATAAAAAATTGATTTATGAGCTAACCAAAGCATTATGGGGGGCACCAGCTAAACAACTATTTGAAAGTAGCCTGATTGGTCACTACATTAATGTAGAAAACTCACTCAAAGGTATCGGTATCCCACTGCATACGGGTGCTAAAAAATATTATGATGAAATTGGAAAACGCTTTTAATTATGTCAATGTCATATACCACAGTTAAAGATTTTAATAATAAACTAACAGTCAATGTCGGCGGTATTTTAGTCGGTGGTAATAACCCCGTCGTTGTTCAATCGATGACCAATACCGATACAGCAAATTATTTGAAAACTGCTATTCAAATCGCTGAGCTAAACCAAGCAGGCTCAGAGCTAGTCCGTATTACTGTTAACAATCAAGCAGCAGCTAGTGCTGTGCCAAAAATCGTTAGCCACCTTGATAAAATGGGGCTATCGGTACCGATAGTCGGCGATTTTCATTATAACGGTCATAAGCTACTGGCTGACAATCCAGACTGTGCGGATGCACTAGCAAAATATCGTATCAACCCAGGTAATGTCGGACGAGGGCAAAAACGAGATAATCATTTCATTGATATTATTGAACAAGCTATCACACACAACAAACCTGTACGTATTGGTGCCAACTGGGGTAGTGCTGACCAAGCGGTTTTATCGCGCTTGATTGATGAAAATAATCAACGAGAGACCCCCCTACCCCCAAATGAATTGATGTACGAAGTGTTAATCACCTCAGCACTAGAAAGTGCAGCCTTAGCTGAAAGTGTGGGACTGCCTGCTGACAAAATTATCTTATCGGTAAAAATGTCACAAGTGCAGGATTTAATTAATGTTTATCGAAAACTCAATCAATTGTGTCATTATCCACTACATTTGGGCTTAACCGAGGCTGGTTTAGGTAGTAAAGGCATTGTCGCCTCCACTGCCGCACTTGCTGTCTTATTACAAGAAAATATTGGCGACACAATTCGTATTTCACTAACCCCAGAACCTGGGGAGGCTAGGACTAAAGAAGTTATCGTTGCCCAAGAAATTTTACAAACGATGGGGCTACGTGCCTTTGTCCCACAAGTGACATCATGTCCAGGCTGTGGTCGCACATCCAGTGATTATTTCCAGCACCTTGCTAAAGATATTCAAGAATTTTTACGTGAACAAATGCCAAAATGGAAAGAAAAATATCCCAAAGCCGCTGAAATGAAAGTCGCTGTAATGGGTTGTATCGTTAATGGTCCAGGTGAATCAAAAGCGGCCGACATTGGTATTAGCCTACCAGGAGACGGTGAAACACCCGTTGCCCCTGTCTATATCGATGGTAAAAAAGATGTCACGCTAAAAGGCGATAATGTCGCTGCTGAATTTATGGAAATTGTAGAAAAGTATATTGTTCAACGATATGCCTAAAAAATAAAGCAGGGAATAACCAAATTGGTTATTCCCTGTTACGGAAGTATCATCTCTCAAATAGTCTTATTTCTTTGTTGTTCTACGGCTTCTTGAATACGGACTACGAGTGCGTTTTGTTGCAGATCTTGTGCCTCTCGCCGTAGATTTTCTAGCAGTTCCACTGGTTGTCCTTGTTTTTTCAGAAACAAATTCAGGGGAAGGCATCACATCAGCTAACATCTCATCACTAATGCTTTGTGTTGGGATTTTTTCGCCTAGTTTTTCTTCAATTTCTGGTAAATGGTAAGCATAGTCTTCACAGCAGAAACTAATCGCTTTGCCCGATTTCCCAGCACGGGCTGTACGCCCTACCCGATGGATATAATCTTCGGGTTGTTGTGGTAAGTCATAGTTAAAAACATGACTAATATCATCAATATGTAGTCCACGAGCTGCGACATCGGTAGCAAGCAAAATATTTTTTTCGCCACTTTGGAATGCCTTTAAGAGTTTTTCACGCTTATGCTGTGGTACATCGCCTGATAACATCGCCACATTAAAACCATTATGTGTCAATGTATGTGCCAAACGTTCTAAAACATGTTTCATATTTAAAAAGACTATCGCCTTATCGGTAGCAACCAACTGTTTTAGCTGACCAATAAGTAACGGTGTTTTCTCATTATTTGCCACATGATATAAGGTTTGTTCAACGTCATCAGCGGTTTCAGTTTCTGATTCCACTTCAACCATTGTCGGAGCGTTCAAATATTCATACGCCAATTCCTGTACTCGGTAAGTAAACGTCGCTGAAAAAATCAAATTTAAACGCTCTTTAGCAGGTGGCATACCTTTTAATAAATAGCGAATGTCAGAGATAAAACCTAGATCAAACATTCTATCAGCTTCGTCAAGCACCAAACAATCAATGTTTTTTAGATTAAAACAACGCTGTTTATATAAATCAATAATTCGTCCAGGTGTACCAATAATGATATCTGGCTGACCATCTTCAAATTCAGCTTTTTGGGCATCATAATCTTTACCACCATAAATAGCGACAGGCTTTAAGCCTGTATAACACCCGATTTTTAGTTCATCTTGGTAAATTTGCACTGCTAATTCTCTTGTCGGGGCTAAGATCATTGCCCAAGGGCCTTCTTCATTTGGCTTGACAGGATTTGTCATTAAATAATGATAAATCGCAATTAAAAATGCAGCCGTTTTTCCTGTACCCGTTTGTGCCTTCCCTGCGACATCATGACCTGTTAAAGTTAGTGGTAGAGTTTTGGCTTGAATAGGTGTACAGTCAGCCCAACCAAGTTGCACTAACGCCTCTTGGATAGCTGGGTGAATAGAAAACTGTGAGAATGTTGTTACATCGTTAACTGCTGAATTATTTGTTGTTACTGATATTTTTTCTGTCATAAATGTTGAATTAATATAAATAAAATAACGCCAAAAAATTTATTGGTAAAGTAATGTGAAGATATTTCACATTACTTTACCTAAACGCTTTGGCATTTCGTTCTAAAAAATAAATAGTTAAGACTACATACGGTGATCTTTTAATTTACGCTTGTAATGTCGAACTTGTCGGTCTAATTTATCTGCCATATCATCAATAGCAGCATACATATCTTCTTTAACTGAATCAGCGTGAATATCATTACCTGTAACATGAAGCGTTGCTTCGGCTTTTTGATTAAATTTTTCAACCGAAAGCGTTACATTAACCTTGTTAATTTTATCGTAATGACCACTGATGCGTTCAACTTTTTCAGTGATATAAGCACGTAGTGCATCAGTGATTTCTAAATGACGACCTGTAACTGTAATATTCATACTAGTTTCCTCTTTCTTTGTTGTTATAAAGTCATAAATATTTTATAAATCTTCTGTGGTTAGCTACATTATAACCTAATTTCTGAACTAATTTACTACCTAATTTCTTCTTTTTCGCTTACTTGCTGGAGGAATACCGATAGCCTCTCGATATTTTGCTATAGTTCTTCTCGCAATATCAATACCTTGACAATTTAATGCTTTTTCAATTTTTGCATCGGAAAGCGGTTTTCTCGGTGGTTCATTCTCAATAATTTCTTTGATTAAGGCTTTGATAGCCGTTGCCGAGTTAGCAACATCATCACTACTAATATTTTTAGTGACTTCATTAGAAAAAAAATATCGCAATTCAATCAAACGCTGATTAAAACTGAGATATTTTCCATTAACAGCACGTGAAATCGTCGACTCTGCCACTCCCAAAGTCTCTGACAATTCTTTCATTATCAGTGGTTTTATTGCCTTATCACCTTCATTAAAGTAATCTTGTTGTGCCATCACAATAGCATTAGCCACTCGTAATATAGTTTGATGACGTTGATCCAGTGCTCGTATAAAAAACTTTGCCATTTTTAATTGTGACTGCATAAAGATTTTTTCATCGCCTTGGCAGGCTGATGCCAGCATCGCATAGTCCTCATTAATCCCAATATCAAAACGGATATCTTTATTAAGCGAAGCATAAAACATTCCCATACGCTGATGCACATAAACATCAGGCGTTATCGGTTGTCCTAAATTATTATCATTGGCACATGGATAAGGTGATAAAGTACGAATTAGTCGTATCGCCTGTTGGTATTCCCTATCACTTAAACCAAGCCGTTGTTTTATTAAATTATCTTTTTGACCAATATAGGTAAAATACTCAGATAAAATATCATTTGCATTGCCAATAACCTCATCAAATACTGGTAGCGAGTGCAACTGTGCCAGCATACATTCTTGGATATTTTGACTGGCAACACCGACAGGATCAAGGTGCTTAATCACATTAACTACATGTGTTATTATCGGCGTGGTAGTTTTGAGTTTTCTGGCTAACTTATCTATCGGTAGCGTTAGGAAATAATGATCATCTAAATAAGACAATACCGATAGCGCCAGCTGTTTTTCATTATCACTTAATTCACTCAAGAATAAACTCTGCTCTAGGCGTTCATCAAAAGATAGGCTATCGGTAATCCAACTTTCTTGAAATCCCTCATTATCATTACTTGCTTTAGTTTGATAATCTTCGGGGGCATCGCAAACATCTTCCCATGCCACATCGCAATCAATAATATCAGGAATATCATCGGGCAGACTTTCTAACTCTTGATAATCTTCGTCATTAGTGTAGTCATCAAGGCTATCGGTGCCAAGAAAATCATCATTATTATCCAGCCTCTCCAGCATAATATTCTCATCAAGCATACGGGCAATTTCTTGCTCTAACTCTTGACGATTACATTGCAACACTTTTAAGCTTTGTTGCATTTCTGGCGTAATCGTCAGCGTTTGTGTTTGTTTGAGCTGTATGCCTTGCTGAGGGGCCACCATGATACCTACATAGTTATTCTATCATTTTTTTATAATTGAAATGATTTACTCACTTTCACGTTTTGGTGCTGAAATACTCCATAATTTTTCTAATTCGTACATTTCTCTGGTTTCAGGACGCATTAAATGAACAATAACATCGCCTAAATCTACCAAAATCCAATTACGCGTATCTTCGCCTTCTGTCGAAAGTGGTGGATTTCCAGCAGCTTTGGCATCAATATGCACTTCGTTTGCCATCGCTTTTAGGTGTCTATCTGATGTACCACTAGCAACAATCATCACATCAGTAAAACTTGCTTTACCTTTCACATCGATTACCACAATATCTTGGGCTTTTAAATTTTCCAAAGATTTGATCGCTAAATCAGTTAATTCTTTTGCTGTTAGCTTATTTTTCGTATTGTTTGTCATTTAACTATTGTTCTCTGTTACTTAAAAATAAAATTGTTTCTAACATTATAACAAACTTTATATAATTCATCTTTGAAAAAAATCAATTATTGCTACAATGACTGGATGCAATTACCAAAATATTTCCAACAGCCACTCTTTCAGCTCATTATTGCCTCGATCATTTTTGGATTGGCAGCAATTTTTGTGGTTTTTATTGATTTAGGCACAACTGTTATCGCCTTTTATCGACTAATGATTGGTGGTATCTTATTTGGATCTATTTTATGGATAAAACGAGAACCGATAGCCATTAATCATAAAGCTCTGTTTTTCGCTTTGCTAGCGGGCGTATTTTTTGGGCTAGACTTAGCATTATGGAATAAAAGCATTATTTTAATCGGACCTGGTGTAGCGACTATTTTGAATAGTTTACAAATATTTTTTATGGCAGGATTTGGTATGATTCTTTACCAAGAAAAACCAACGCTAACATTATGGCTTAGCTTAGTTTTAACCTTTATTGGTGTCATCTTATTAAGCTATCATGAAACCCAAATTAGTAGTGATGGAACACTTGGTGTCATTGTTGGTATTTTATCGGCGTTGGTCTTTGCTATCTCTATGTTGTGCCTAAAAATTGTAGCAAAATACCAGAAACACAGCCTAATCAACACAATGTTTTATGCCTCTATCGGTGGTGCAGTAACCACAGGCATTTATGCACTCATTGCCAATGAAAAGTTTGTCACTAATGATATCAACTCTTGGATAATGATTGCCATTTATGCAAGCATTGTTCACGTCTTTGCGTGGTTTTTAATGGCAAAATCCATACCGCATATTGCCGTTGCCATTGTTGGTTTAATTATGTGCTTAGAGCCACTGACCGTTTGTATCGTTGACTTAGGTTTTCTTGGAAAATCGATTACCATTTGGCAAGCTATCGGTGCAGCTCTTATACTGATATCAGTTTATTTAGGTTCACAGCCAAAAGTAAAATAAATTAAAAATTGCTACTACGTTATACCTCCTCACTGTATTCATCTATATTGTCTTCGTCGGAAGACCTTGTATCAATTTCTAATTTATTCCGCTATAATTCTAAACAATGAAAACACAACAACAATGGCGACAAGAAAAACGCCAGGCTAGAAAAAATCTCTCAGCCACCGATAAAGCAGAAAAAAGCCAAGCCATCATCACATATATCGTTGAAAGTGATGATTATAAAAAGGCTAAACATATCGGTGCTTATTTAGCAATGCCTGAAGAAGTGAATATCCAGACACTGATTGAAACTGCGTGGAAAGATGGTAAATCAGTGTATTTACCTATTGTTATTAACTGGGGAAAGCCATTATTATTTGCCCCCTACAACACCGATAGCCTGCTTATTCAAGGTGCACTGAACATTGATATTCCCAATTGCAATACCGATAGCTATATTAGTGCTGATAAATTGGATTTAGTTATCACACCACTGGTTGCTTTTGACGAACATAATAACCGCATCGGTATGGGGGGCGGATTTTATGATCGCACTTTTGAATGTAGAAAGTCACAAGATAAACCAACTCTTATCGGCACTGCCTTTGCTGTTCAGCGCACCGATAGTCTGATTCCTGTGAATGAGTGGGATATTAAACTTGATAAAATAGTGACAGAGTGACCATTCTGAAACACCGATCGCTTATTATGGTCAAAGGCTTTCTATCATAGAAAACCCCTAAAAAAAAGCGGTAGTTAAATCAAATTAATTACCGCTTTATATGAGTATTCGTAAATACCTACTTCGTCATTTTATCCCAAAAACCTTTTAGATTATCTAACCAATCGGATTCCTGAGGGGAATGACGATTGCCACCCTCACCTAGGCTTGCTTGGAATTTTTCTAGCAAGTCAATTTGTTCTTTATTCAAGTTCACAGGTGTTTCCACAATCACACGCACTAATAAATTTCCCGTAGTGTGATTACGCACTGATTTTACCCCTTTGCCTGTAATCTTAAATAATTTTCCTGTTTGTGTTTCAGCTGGGATTTTTAGGTTGCCTTTACCTGATAAGGTTGGCACTTCTAATTCGCCACCCAAGGTTGCGGTAACAAAAGACACTGGCATCTCACAATATAAATCATTGCCCTTACGGGTAAAAATTTCATGCGGTTTGACACTGACCTCAACGAACAAATCACCCGCAGGTGCGCCGTGTTCACCAGCTTCGCCCTCGCCGCTTAAACGAATACGGTCGCCGTTATCAACCCCTGCGGGGATTTTAACCGATAGCGTTTTCGTATCACGCACACGACCCTGACCATAACACGCATCACAAGGATCTTCGATAACCTGACCTGCCCCTTGACAAGTTGGACAGGTTTGTTGCACGGCAAAGAAACCTTGTTGCATACGCACTTGACCATGTCCGTTACACGTGCCACATGTTTTTTTGCTACTGCCTTTTTTCGCACCACTGCCATCACATTTTTTACATGAAACTTGGGTAGGGACTTTAATCGTTTGTTTCGTTCCACTGACCGCATCTTCGAGTGACAACTCTAAATTAAAGAGTAAGTCATTACCACGTCTAGCACGTGAACGACCACCGCCACCACCGCCGAACATATCGCCGAAAACTGAGCCAAAGATATCACCAAAATCAGCCGCTCCGCCACCGAAACCACCACCCATACCGCCTTGTCCAGTCGCTGCATCATAACCGTACTGATCATACATTTGGCGTTTTTGCTCATCATTTAAGATTTCATACGCCTCTTTGGCTTCCTTAAACTTCGCTTCTGCCTCTTTATTATCAGGGTTTCTATCAGGATGATATTTCATCGCCAATTTGCGATAAGCTTTTTTTAGCTCATCTTTACTGGCGGATTTGCTCACGCCTAAAATTTGGTATAAATCTTTACTCATAATTTTCTTATCGTATTCGTTTGAAGTTTTCAAATCTATTGTTAATCTGACGCTTGATATGGGGGATGTTTCAGTTATTTCAACTTTTTTATCAGTAAAACTTTAAAATCATAAACAATAAAAAGCCGCATGATAATTTGGCTCTTTTATTGTAACAAGTTTTTGTCAATAACTATTGGCTGCCCACATTCCTTAATACTAAGCTGATAAGAAGTTGGTGTTATGTGATAAATATTTATTATACCAGCCAGCATAAATACTCCATTTAATTTCAAAGGATACCCTTTTACAAAGAAATAATTGCCTTTATAAATAAAAAATATTTTCATCGTATAAGCATTTGGTAACTTATTACTCTCGCAATTAGTCACTGCCTTAACATCTATATCATCCCAAATGATGTCATATTTTTTTCTATTTTCCTTTATCCTATTAAAAGATTCCAGTCTTCTTTTTACCCAACTATTTACAGATTTTTCCATTTTCCGTAACGCTTCTCCCGTAAGATTTTCTCTTACGGCTGCAAGCACTTGTTCTGTTGTAGCTAAATGTTTCTCATATTGTTCAAAAGTCATATTATCTAAATTTTTGAACAAAGAAAGCATGTGTTTAGCAACCTGTTCTTCGCTCGTGAATGTTTGTGTTTGACTCGTAATCTTATCAGTCCCCGAACAACCCAATAGCATTACAATAACCACAATACTCTGTAATATTTTTTTAAACATCATTTTCTACCTTTTTATTTACTAATATAAATACAAAAATCGGGTTAGCCCAGCGTAATTGAGATACTGCTGTGCCTAACCCGACATTTTTACATTAGTGAATTACTTTTTATCGTCTTCTTTGACTTCTTCAAATTCAGCATCAACCACGTCTTCGCCACCGTTATCGGTTGCTTGTCCTGTTGGTTGTTCGCCACCTTGTGCTGCCGCTTCTTCGGCATACATTTTTTGTGCAACTGGTGCAAAGGCTTCTTGTAAAGCATTCAATTTTGTTTCAATCGCTGCTTTGTCATCGCCTTCGACAACGTCTTTTAAGTCTTTGATTGCACTTTCAACTTTTGATTTTTCATCATCGCTGAATTTATCAGCAGACTCTGTCAACGTTTTTTCGATGCTGTGAACCATACT
>PDWI01005651.1_pt1 | contig 16041 bp, 15 predicted proteins | sample 1430891 | NCBI WGS metagenome assembly PDWI01 (sample SAMN01162508, study PRJNA174530) | Oral metagenome, whole genome shotgun sequencing project. | biome: Marine environment; feature: Marine mammal; material: Swab sample of the gingival sulcus; isolation source: swab sample of gingival sulcus...
TTATGGAGTAGATTTGGAAGAATATAGGGCACAAATTCCCAAAATGCTTTCAGATATAAAAACAGATATTTGTACAGAATATAATCCTAATATTTTAACAGATGAAGAATATGTAAGACTTTTATTCAAAATATATTTTGGTGAGTAATAATAAAAACTCTCTTTATGTTATTATAAAGAGAGTTTTTTAATGGAATACCAATTATTTAAAGCGTATTCTGCAATTTTAATATCTTGTTCAACAGAGCCTCCACTGATTCCAATAGAACCTATAAGTTTATTTGAAGTATTTATAGGAAATCCTCCTCCTAAGAAACAAAGTATATTACCATTAATTTTTTGTAAATTTACATTTTTGATTTCTTCATTTTTTTGGAGATTATATGTATTTTCATTTAAATAAAATGCAGTAAAAGCTTTATTTTTAGAAATATCAATACTAACAATTATAGCATTATCCATACGTTGTGTAAGAATTATATTTCCTGTTGAATCAAGAACAGTAATTGTTATTGGAATATTTATTTCTTCTGCTTTTTCAAATGCAAATTTTTTTAATAATTCTGCATCTTTGAGTGAGATATTCAAATTTTCAATAGAACTTTTAGTTGTATTTAATTTTAGTTTATGTTCAGATGAGTTTTTTTTTTCAGATAAAAATTTTAAATTTTTATAAACAAGGTTAATCTTATTTTCAAAACATTCTTTATAGAATTTAACCAAAAGTTCTAATGTTTTTTCAGAATATGTTAGAAGTTCACCTCTTAAATATGTTTCAACCGAAACACTTCTCAAAGAATCATCTTTTGTATAAAGAGGTCTATTTTTATTTATTAGTTCAAGGTGATTTTTTCTTATCTCTTCTTCCCAAAACATATTTATTATAACAATACTTTCTACCATTTTTTTCTTGTATTCAGATATAGTTGGTAATTTATGTTTGATTTGTTCAAATTCTAATGGAGAAGTACTTCTCATCATATAAGCATATTTTCTTGTCACTAAATTAGCATTATTGTTTAAAGCATCTTGTAAGTCATTCATATATGAGTTCAAAACTTCTTCTGGGTATAAATTCCATTGAGCAGTTCTTGCCAAAAGAAAAGTATTTGCTTGAGACTGGCAAGGTGCAGGTCCAGTTATAGATTTGGTAGATTTAAAAAATCCAAGTTCAATTGCAACAATTTTACTTATTATAAAGTCTTTTTGCATAAAAATCCTCCTTTGTTTCTTATTCTATCCATGTATCTTCTAATCTCAATTCATTATTTTTTATATGAGATATAATTTCTTTTGAATGATATGTTAAAAAAGTAGTATTGTTTGTAGAAAGATTATTATTGATTAAATAATCTTTGATTTCACAACAAAGAATTTCTATATAGTTCTCTCTTTCCTTAGGATTAAAAGATAATAATTTTTCAAGTTTTTTTACACTCTCATAACCATTAAAATCTAGTTTTTCAAGGCTTTTTTGATACCATTTATAAAAAGGCATATATTTTTTATTTACTAAATGCCAAAAATGACAGTAGTACTTAATAAATTCGCTAAGAGCCATTTCACAGCCAATAAAATTATTTCTTTTTAAACATCTTCCATAATTGTATTGCCCAGATTGAGCTATTTTATTTAAACAAAAAGCCATTTTTTTATATATTAAATCTTGGGGATAAAATTTTAATAAACGTTCTCTTATTTCAGTAAATTTACCCAAAGAATCATAGAAAATTTCACCATTAGTAGCAACCGCAAGTAAATCAGAAGGCACTTTTCTAAACTCTTCTAATGTTCTAGGTCCATCTTTAAATAGTGTGTAATATTTATAAAATTCAGAGACATAATAAACTTGAATATTTCCATTGATTTTTTTAAAATAATTTTCAATTTCTTCTTTATTTTTAATACTTATTTCATCATCTAACCAAATGCAGCATCTTTTTCCAAAATCGTGATCAGTTGAAATTTCATCATCAAATCCAAAGCATTCAGAACCTTGTCCAACAAGTCCAAAGGCAGTTTTTTCAATTAAATTTAGAAAGGTTTTTTTAAATATTGGAAAAACTTCATTGTGAAAAAAATCTCTTGCAATTTTCATTCCATTTCCGTTAATTTCATTATAATTTTTGGTAAAAACTAAAGAATCTTTATTTTCGTCATTATTATTTTGACTTAACTCTTTCTCAACTTTATTATAATTATTTTTTACAGAAATATAATATTCGCTTTCTTTCCCATAAAATTTTTCTACAAGTGGTAATATAAGTTTATATAACGAGAAACTTTTTTCAATTTCTTTTTTTGAGAAGCATAAGTCAGCAAAATTATTTAAAACAGAGCAATAAAGTGGGTGAACAGTTCCAACTTCTTTCTCTAATATTTTTTCAGCTTCGTTAAGATGTCTCTCAGCCTCTTCTAATTTATTTAGTTTTTTACAAATTTCATATAAATTATTATATGAAATTCCCAAGGGAACATTATACTTACTATCTCTTTTATTAATTTCTATTGATTTCATCTGATAATTATATGCCTTCTCATATTGAAAAAGACTTTGATATAAAAGAGCCATATTATTATAAAGCCCAGCCACTGAATAATTAGAGATATTGAGTTTATTAAGTAATTCCTCAGATTTTAAGAATAGTTTTTCAGAGTTATAAAAATCTCCCTTCATTCTATAGATATTTCCAAGATTCATAAGGCTCGTTGCATAACTTTCTGAATTTGTAGAATAATTTTCTTCAATTAAATTACAGGCTTCTAAAGAAATTTTAATTGCTTTATCATAATCACCAGCAACTCGTAGAACACCAGCATAGTTATTAAGTTCCTCAACAAGCCTTTTTTTATCATTAGAATTTTTTAGTATTTCAATAATTTCTTCAAAATATGGAATCATTTCTTTTTCTCGTCCCTGTTTCCAAAGAGAGTGAGTTTGTTTAATTAGGTCATCAACTTTTTTACTCATAATAAATTAATCAACTCCTGACATGGACGAGATATTATTTCAAGTCCTATAATATCTTTTTCTGGAAGAAAATCTAATACAGAATTTTTAAAATTATTAAGTTCTGCATTATTTCCTGAACAAAAAAGTAAGCCTTTACCAAATAGACCAATAGAAAAATCAATCTTATTTATAATAACTCCATCTTTTTTTATTCCTAAATCAGCCATTCTTATAGCATCTATTGCATGAATAAATTCAAAAACAGCGATACTATCTCCACTTTTTGGAAGAGTTTTTTTCTTTAAGGTGCTAATAACCTCATCAGAAATTGAATGAATTGGTTTTGAGCAAACAGTCTTTAATGCTGAAGAATATTTAACACACTCTTCTACATCACTTTCATTCCCTTCAAGTAGTATAATATAACGCCCCGGACAAATTCGTCTATTCATAAATATCTGAACTGGAAATTTTAAAAGAAGATCATTTAAAATACTCAGTGCAGAAGATATATTTTTAAACTCTAATAAGCATATAGATTTCATTTATATCACTTTCCTAAATTTAAAGTTATGTATAGATATATAAAATAAATAACTAATCAATTTTAAGTATATAAAAAAATAAATTTTTTGTCAATTAGTGTCATTAAATAGTTTTTTAAAATTTAAAATAAAACACTATTTATAAAAAATATATTTTTTCTAATTTAGGACAAAAAGAATAATAAGCAAATAAAAATAAAAATAAATTATATTTAATTAGTTGTTTAAAATATTTTAAAAACTTGTTTAAAACTAAGGGAAAAATTCTTTACTAAATATATAAATATTTTTTTGAAGAATTAAAATAGAACATAATATATAAAAAATAAATTGTATATATATATATATACAATTTTACTGAAAATAAGAATTGTGATAGAGTTTAATTAAATTTATATTTTGAAAAAAATTTAAAGTTTTGCAAATCAAAATATGTTTTAAAATAATTTTAAAGGAGGCTAGTGTATTTATGATTACAAAAGGATTTACTAAACCTACACAAAGAATTGAAAGACTTAGAAGAGTTATAATTGATGCTGTTCCTCAAGTTGAATCAGAAAGAGCATGTATAATAACTGAGTCTTACAAAGAAACTGAAGGACTGCCAATGGTTATAAGAAGAGCTAAGGCGGTAGAAAAAATTTTTAATGAGTTACCAATAACAATTCGTGAAGATGAATTGATAGTTGGATCAATGACTGTGACTCCAAGATCTACGGAGTTATGTCCAGAATTTTCTTATGATTGGGTTGAAAAAGAGTATGAAACAATGGCGACAAGAATAGCCGACCCATTTGTTATTACTAAAAAAGTTCAAAATGAATTAAGAGAGGCTTTCAAATATTGGAAAGGGAAAACAACTTCTGAGTATGCAGATGCATTGATGTCTCCAGAAACAAAAGAGTGTATAGCAAACGGAATATTCACAGTAGGAAATTATTTTTATGGTGGAGTAGGTCACGTTAATGTAGATTATGCAAAAGTTTTAAAAATAGGATTTAGAGGAGTATTAGAACAAACAGTTAAAGCTATGAGTACTTTAGATCAAGATGATCCTGAAAGTATAAAAAAACAACAATTCTATAATGCTGTAATAATTTCATATAATGCAGCAATAAGATTTGCTCATAGATATGCTGAAAAGGCAAGACAAATGGCTCAAGCTGAAAAAGATCCAGCTCGTAAAGCTGAATTATTAAAAATAGCTGAAAATTGTCAACATGTACCTGAACACGGAGCAAGAAATTTCTATGAAGCTTGTCAATCTTTCTGGTTCTTACAAATAATGGTACAAATTGAATCAAACGGTCACTCAATTTCTCCAGGAAGATTTGACCAATATATGTATCCATACTATAAAATGGATCAAAATATTTCAAGAGAATTTGCACAAGAATTAGTAGATTGTATATGGGTTAAACTTAATGATATAAATAAAACTCGTGATGAAGTTTCTGCACAAGCATTTGCAGGTTATGCAGTTTTCCAAAACCTTTGCGTAGGTGGACAAGATGAAGATGGAAAAGATGCAACAAATGATGTTTCTTATATGTGTATGGAAGCTGTTTCTCACGTAAGACTACCAGCACCTTCATTCTCAGTTAGAATACATCAAAACTCACCAATGGAGTTTTTGTATAGAGCTTGTGAAGTATCAAGACTTGGATATGGGGTTCCAGCAATGTATAACGACGAGGTTATAATATTGGCTCTAGTTTCAAGAGGAGTTGCTCTAAAAGATGCAAGAGATTACTGTATAATTGGTTGTGTTGAACCACAAGCTGGACATAGAACAGAAGGATGGCATGATGCTGCATTCTTTAATATAGCAAAAGTATTGGAAATAACATTAAATAATGGACGTTGTAAAGGAAAACAATTAGGACCAAAAACTGGTGAAATAACAGATATGAAATCTATGGAAGACATATTTGTAGCTTATCAAAAACAAATGGAATACTTCGTAAGACATTTAGTAAAAGCAGATAATGCTGTAGATTATACTCACATGGAAAAAGCACCTCTACCATTTATGTCAGCACTAGTTGATGATTGTATTTCAAGAGGTAAGACTGTACAAGAAGGAGGAGCAATCTATAACTTTACAGGACCACAAGCCTTTGGGGTTGCAGATTCAGGAGACTCTTTATATGCTATAAAGAAAAATGTATTTGATGATAAAAAAGTAAGTTTAAAAGAATTAAAAGAAGCACTTGAAAATAACTATGGATTTACAGATTCAATAATGCCAGGTGCATGCGGAGGAACTAAATGTGATACAAGACCAAGTAGAGATTTAACAGAGGCAGAAGTTTATGAAGCAGTTAAGAAAATCCTTTCAACTACTGGTTCAATAGATGTAGCTACACTTGAAAGTAAATTAGCTTCAACAACATCAACATCTTCTACTTGTTGCTCAGGAGAAGAAACAGGAAGATTCTCAGTAATTAAAAAAATTATGGAAAATACAGTTGCATTTGGAAATGATGATGATGAATGTGATGAAATAGCAGCAAGATGTGCAAAAATTTACTGTGATGAAGTAGATAAATATAAGAATCCAAGAGGAGGACAATTCCAAGCAGGAATTTATCCAGTATCAGCAAATGTATTATTTGGTAAAGACGTTGACGCTCTTCCAGATGGAAGATTAGCAAAACAACCTCTAGCTGACGGAGTATCACCAAGACAAGGACATGATACACAAGGTCCTACAGCTGCGGCAAACTCTGTTGCAAAATTACCACATATTCAAGCTTCTAATGGAACTCTTTACAATCAAAAATTCACTCCAAAAGCAGTAGAAGGAGATCAAGGAATTAAAAACTTTGCTTCAATTGTAAGAAGTTATTTTGATCATAAAGGAATGCACGTTCAATTTAACGTAGTTGATAAAAAGACACTAATAGCAGCTCAAGAAAATCCAGAAGATAACCAAGATTTAATAGTAAGAGTTGCTGGATACTCTGCACACTTTGTTACATTAGCAAAAGAAGTTCAAGACGATATAATTAATCGTACAGAACATGATATGTAAAAAGAAAATGGAAGTTTTTAATTAAGGAGCGACTATGGAGTCTGTAAACTATAAAAAAAGTGGTATGGTATTTGATACACAAAGATTTTCAGTTAATGATGGACCTGGAATAAGAACTATAATTTTCTTAAAAGGTTGCCCTCTTAAATGTGCTTGGTGTAGTAATCCTGAATCACAAAGAATGAACCCAGAATTAATGTATAGATCAATAGCGTGCATTGGTTGTTTGAGATGTGTTGAAGTTTGTAAATATGATGCCATAGGTCCTAAGTATGAACGTTGGGTAAATAGAAAAAAATGTGTAAACTGTGGAGAATGTGCAGTAGCTTGTCCTTCAGGTGCTTTACTTATGAAGGGAAGAGTAATGACAGTTGAGGAAGTAATAAAAGAAGCTAAAAAAGATGATTCTTATTACTGGAACTCTGGAGGTGGAATTACTCTTTCAGGTGGGGAAGCATTGATGCAGCCAGAGTTTGCTAAGGAAATATTTAAGGCTGCCCATGCTCAAGGATGGAATACTGCTATTGAAACAGAAGGTTATGCAAGAGAAGAAGTTATAAGAGATGTTATACCACATGTGGATACTGTATTGTTGGATATTAAAGCTAATGATACAGATATTCACAAAAAATGGACTGCAGTAGATAATCATTTAATAAAAGAAAATGCAAAAATTATTCAAGAGTTAGCACATACAATAATAAGAGTTCCTACAATTCCAGGTGTGAATGCAGATAAAAAAGAATTTACAGATATTGTAAAATTTGTTGCAGGTTTGGGAAAAGTAAAAGAATTACATATTCTTCCATATCACAGATTTGGAGAAAATAAATATAATTTATTGGGGAAAGATTATGATTTGGAAGGTGTGCAAACTCTTGATGAAGAATATGTAGAAGAGTTAAAAAAAATTGTTGAAGACCATGGATTAATATGTAAAATTGGTGGTTAAAAATAAGGAGGATAGAAATGGATAGAGAATTGTTGGAAAAAGTTATGGGACAAGTATCCAATGAACTTGGAATAAGCAACAAAAAATGTTGTGATACAACTTATAAGAAAACAGATATAGGTGTCACAGAATTTGTGGGAACAGCTATAGGAGATACAATAGGACTTGTTATAGCAAGCGTAGATCCACTTTTAGTAGAAACTATGGGATTAGGAAAATATAAATCAATTGGTATAATAGGTGCTAGAGTTGGTGCAGGACCTCAAATTATGGCAGTAGATGATGCTGTAAAAGCAACAAATACTGAAATAATTTCAGTAGAATTACCAAGAGATACAAAAGGTGGAGCAGGACATGGTTCTCTTATATATATAGGAGCTGATGATGTATCAGATGCAAGAAGAGCAGTAGAAATGACTTTAGAAGTATTACCTAAATATTTTGGAGATGTTTATGGAACAGATGCAGGGCATTTAGAATTTCAATATACTGCTAGAGCAAGTTATTGTTTAAATAAAGTATTTAATACTCCATTAGGAAAAAGTTTTGGAATGATTTGTGCAGGACCAGCTGCAATAGGAACAGTTCTTGCAGATACAGCAGTAAAAGCAGCAAATGTAGAAGTTGTAGGGTACTCTTCTCCATCTCAAGGAACAAGTTATTCTAACGAAGTTATTTTAACTTTTACAGGAGATTCAGGAGCAGTAAGACAAGCAGTAAAAACTGCAATTGAAGTAGGAAAAAAACTTTTAGGAGCATTAGGAGAAGAACCTAAATCTACAACTCAACCTTATATATAAAATAAAAAAAGATTTAGATGAAATTTAAAATTAAAAAAATAATAAAAAAACTAAAAAATATGGAGGTAAAAATATGAATTCAGATGCATTAGGAATGGTAGAAACAAAAGGACTAGTAGGAGCTATTGAAGCTGCAGATTCAATGGTAAAAGCAGCAAATGTAAGATTAGTAGGATATGAAAAAATAGGTTCAGGATTAGTTACAGTTATGGTAAGAGGAGATGTAGGTGCAGTGAAAGCTGCAACAGATGCAGGAGCAGCATCAGCTAGAGCAATTGGAGAAGTTGTTTCAGTTCATGTAATTCCTAGACCACATGTTGATACAGAAAAAATTCTTCCTCATTTTGCAGACTAATAAAAAAATAAAAATAAAATATGGGTAGCTATGCCACCCATATTTTATTAAAAAATCATAAAGAAAGAAATGGTATAAATTATGGAAATTAAAAAACAGAAACTAGAAGAAATGATTGTAAGAATACTAAAAGAACTAAAATTAAAAGAAGAATCTGAAACTTATTATATAGTTTTTTCTTCACCTTGGAATAATTTATATTATTTAGCACTGGAAGAACTTAAAAATTTAGATGTAAATTTATATGCATTGATATCAAAAGATATAAATTACGAGCATCAAAAAGAAATTCAAGATTCCTTAAATTGGAGAAATATATTTTTATTTGATGATACAAGTGATATAGATTACAAAGATGGAAAAACTATATTTTTAAAACTTAGTCGGAATAATATTATAGATATAGCTAATATGTATTCTAAAGATTTTGAAACTAATTTAGTAAAAAAAATGTTGTCAGAAGGGCAAGATATATTTTACTGGGATAAAGGACTAGAGAAAGTTACTGGAAAGGAACCAATAGCCTATAAAAATAAACTTTTGAAATATTATGAAGAAGTTTTTAATTTTGGAATTTGTCCTATTGAACTTAAGGGGGTAAAAAGATGAGAGAGTCCTTAGGGATTATAGAGATAGTTGGGCTTACAACAGCAGTTTTTGTAGCAGACACTATGTCAAAGACTGCAAATATTAATGTGATAGATATTGAAAACACTAAAGGTTTAGGGTATATGACAATTAAGATAGTTGGAAATGTAGCAGCAGTAAAAACGGCCATAAGTGCAGGAGAAATGGTAGCAAAAACTTCTGGAAAGTTTGTCTCTTCTACTGTGATTGCAAGACCATCAGAAAATATTGGTGGGGCATTTCTTAACTTTTCTAAAGAAGAAGAAAAGGTAGAGAAAATAGCAACAGAAGAAAAAGAAGAAAAAAAGAATGAAGAAGTTGAAGAAACTTTAAAAATAGAAGCAAAAACAGAAGTAGAAAAAGAGCCTTTAGAAGAAAAAATAGAAGAGAAAGTAATAAAAATACAAGAAAAGAAAATAATGAAAAAGAAAACACAAAAAAATTCAAAGAAACGTAAAGAAGTTAAATAAAGAAAAATTAATTTTTTGATTTAGTTTTTTAAATCTTGGAGGAAGTATGTTCGTAGCAAAAGTTGTAGGGAATATAGTTGCCACAAGAAAAAATGATACTCTTGTGGGATATAAACTTATGGTAATTAAAGAAATAAACTTAAATGATGAAAATGCTGGAAGAGAATATGTTGCTGCTGATTATGTAGGTGCTGGAGTTGGAGAATTAGTTTTAATTGGTAGTGGATCCGCAGTTCGTGTAGATGAAAGTAAAAAAAATTCTATGATAGATCTTGCTATCATAGGAATCATAGATGAGATAGTATAGCAAGGAGATAAAATATGGATAATGGTGTTTTTTCAACAGTAAATGAAGCTATTCATTCAGTGAAATCAGCTTTTATACAATACAGAACATTAGGAATGTTAGCAAGAGAAGAAATAATTTCAGGACTTAGAAAAGAACTTTTAAAACATGTTGATATTCTTGCCCAAACGGAATACGAAGAAACTTGTATGGGAAATCTAAAAGATAAGAAAGAAAAAATCTTGTTGGCAATAGAAAAAACTCCTGGAACAGAAGATTTAAAATCACAAGTAGATATAGGAGATAATTCAATGGTATTAACAGATTTAGCCGCATACGGTGTTGCCTGTACAATTCAACCATCAACAAATCCTTGTGGAACAATAATTAATAACTGTATAAGCCTAATTGCAGCAGGGAATGCAGTTATAAATTGTCCACATCCAAGAGCAGAAAAAGTTTCAAAATACCTTGTTGGAATTATTGAAAAAGAAATATCTAATATATGTGGAATAAATAACCTTGTAGTAATTTTAGAACACTGTATGATTTCGACTATAAAAGAAATTATGAATCATCCAGATATAGAACTTATAGTGACAACTGGTGGTTCAGAAGTTGCAAGTTATGCAAATACTTGTGATAAAAAGGTTTTTTCTGCTGGTGCAGGAAATCCAACTTTTATAGTAGATGAAACTGCTGATATTGAAAGAGCCGCTCACTGTATAGTACAAGGAGCATCTTTTGATAATAATATAATGTGTATAACAGAAAAAAATATTATAGTAGTGAGAGAAATTGCTGAGAAGTTTAAGCAGGAACTTAAAAGGAATTCTGTTTACTATGTTGATAATACAGAAGAAATGTTAAAACTTTCAAAGTTATTATTAACGGAAGATTTAAAACCAAATAAATATTTTGGTGGAAAAAGTGCTGATGAGATTTTAAAGCAAGCAGGAATTAAAACAGATAGAAGTTATAAATTAATAGCTGTAGAAACTGTTAAGATACATCCGTTTGTGACAGAGGAACTTTTAATTCCAATTATTTCTATAGTTGTGACAAGAGATTTTGATGAAGCTCTTTCAATAGCAGTTATGGTTGAACAAAATTTAAGACATACTGCTGGTATACATTCAAGCAAAATAGAAAGACTTAATACTGCAGCTAGAGCACTTCAAACATCAATATTTATAAAAAATGGTGTGTCCCTAAATGCAATAGGTTATAACAGTGTTGGTGCAACTAGTTTCACTATTGCAAATAGAAGTGGAGAAGGAGCAACAAGTGCGAGAAGTTTTGTGAGAGTAAGAAGATGTCTTTTAGTAGATGGATTTACTATAAGATAAAAGAATTTATTTTTAACTAGGAGTAGATATTATGAAAAAATATATCTTAACATCAGAATCAGTGACTGAAGGTCATCCAGATAAGGTATGTGATCAAATATCAGATGCAATTTTAGATGCTTATTTAGCACAAGACTCAAATGCACGGGTGGCTGTGGAATGTCTTATCGGAAAAGGTCTTTTGGTGATTTCGGGAGAAATAACATCAACGGCAGAAGTTAACATAAAAGAAATTGCTAGGGATACAATAAAAAAAATAGGTTATATTAATGAAGAAAGTGGATTTAATTTACAACAAGCAACAATAATAACAAATATAAGCAAACAATCTCCTGATATAGCAAGAGGAGTTAATAGAGAAAAAATATGTGCTGGAGATCAAGGAATGGTATATGGTTATGCTTGTGATGAAACGACAGGATATATTCCTTTAACTATTTCAATAGCACATAAATTAACAAAGAGGCTTGCAGACGTTAGAAAAACTGGAATATTACCTTATCTTTATCCAGATGGGAAAAGTCAAGTGAGTATAGTTTATGATGAGAATGGAGAGAACCAAGGAATAGATTCTATTGTAATAGCAACTCAACATAATCAAAATATTGATGTGGGTCAACTTAGAGCAGATATAATTAAATATGTTATTTTTCCAATAGTAGATAAAGAACTTTTGAAAACAGATACTAAAATTCATATAAATGCGACAGGAAATTTTGTAATTGGAGGACCTAATGCAGATTGTGGATTAACGGGAAGAAAAATAATTGTGGATACTTATGGCTCAATAGGAAAACATGGTGGAGGGGCATATTCAGGAAAAGACCCTTCGAAATCAGATAGAAGTGGTTCCTACATGGCAAGATATATAGCTAAAAATATAGTAGCAGCCCATCTTGCAAAACGTTGTGAAGTAAGTTTGTCTTATATAATAGGGAAAGAAGAACCAAATACTATTTATGTTAATACTTTTGGAACAGAAGTAGTTAGTAAACATATAATAGAAGATATTATAAAAGACGTATTTGATTTATCAATAGATGCCACAATAAAAAATATGAAACTTCAAAGACCAATATATAAGCAAAGTGCAGCTTATGGACACTTTGGAAGAGATGATATAGAGTTTCCTTGGGAGAAATTAGACAAAGTAGAAGATATAAAAGAAAGTTTAATCAGACATGTAAGAAAAATATAATGTTTTATATAATTATATTAAAAAAATTGATAGTGTTATGTAGGTGAAAAGATGATGAATGAAGAAATTATAGAGCAGTTAGTGAATAAGGTAATTAAGAAATTAAATACCTATAATGAAGATAAAATATTAATAGGTGTTTCAAACAGACATATACATTTATCAGAAAAAGATTTTAAAGTATTGTTTGGGGAGAATGCAAAACTAACAGTGAAAGCAGAGTTAAAACAGCCGGGACAATTTGCATCGAATGAAGTTGTTACTATAAGAGGTAAAAAAGGACAATTCGAAAATGTGAGAATATTAGGTCCGCTTAGAACAGCAAGTCAAGTTGAAGTTTCTTTGACAGATTCTTTCAAATTAGGAATAAAAGGGAAAATAAGAGAATCAGGGAAACTTGATGATACACCTGGTATAGAAATTATAGGACCTGTTGGAACAGTACAATTAGATTCAGGGACAATAGTTGCTCTTCGTCATATACATATGACACCAAAGGATGCAAAGAAATTTAATGTGACAGATGGTGAGTTTGTAGATGTACAAATATATGGACAAAGAAAAGCTGTTATGGGAAATGTTCTTATAAGAGTATCAGAAAAATATTCACTTGAAATGCATTTAGATACTGATGAAGCAAATGCTGTTGGAGTAAAGACAGGAGATTATGCAATTATAAAGAAATAAATAAAATTGAAAATTAAGATAAAATTTTAAGTAGTGAAAACTTTAATTTATTTGTGGGAGGAAAATATGGATTTAGAACTTATACAAGAAATGGTAAAGCAAGCATTAGAAGAGTTAAAATCAGAAAATGTTGATTTTAACCAAGTTTCAAACTATGGAGTTTTTGAAAATATAGATGATGCAATACAAGCAAGTTGTAAAGCACAAAGAGAGTTATTTACTTTTTCGCCTCAAAAAAGAAATGAATTTGCTAATGAAATTAGAAAAGTAATAATAAAAAAAGAAAATCTTGAAATGCTTTCAAGAGAGGCGGTTGAAGAAACAGGAATAGGAAGATACGAAGATAAAATAAAAAAGAATTATGTAGCGGCAGTTAAAACTCCTGGAATAGAAGATTTAAAAACAAATGCAATGACTGGTGAAGATGGAATTACATTGGAAGAATATTGCCCATTTGGAGTTATAGGTTCAATTACTCCAACAACAAATCCGACAGAGACAATAATAAGTAATTCTATAAGTATGATTATTGGAGGAAATTCTGTAGTATTTTCACCACATCCAAGAGCTAAAAAGACATCAATTAAAATAATTCAACTTATAAACAAGGCACTTGAAAAAATTGGAGCACCAAAGAATTTAATTACAATGGTAAAGGAACCTTCAATTGATAATACAAATAAGATGATATCAAATCCAAATGTACGTTTATTAGTGGCAACAGGAGGTCCTGGAATAGTTAAAACAGTTCTTTCATCAGGTAAAAAAGCAATAGGGGCAGGTGCTGGAAATCCACCAGTAGTAGTTGATGAAACGGCAGATATAGAACAAGCAGGTAGAGATATAGTTCTAGGTTCTTCATTTGATAATAATGTTCCTTGTATAGCTGAAAAAGAAGTATTTGTAGTTGATTCAGTATGTGACAGTCTTATTTATTATATGAAAAAGAATGGAGCTTATGAGATAACAGATAAGAATAAAGTTTTAGAATTACAAAATCTTGTATGCCAAGAAAATGGGAAACCTAAAACAGAATTTGTTGGAAAAGATGCAAAATATATTTTAGAAAGAATAGGAATAAATGTTGATGATAGTGTGAGACTTATAATTTTTAAAACTTATAAAGAGCATCATTTAGTACAAGAAGAAATGATGATGCCAATATTACCAATAGTTCCTTGTGATAATGTAGATGATGCAATAGAATATGCTTATGAAGCAGAACACGGAAATAGACATACAGCAATTATGCATTCTAAGAATATAGATAAATTAAGTAAAATGGCAAAATACTTGGAATGTACAATATTTGTAAAAAATGCACCTTCTTATGCAGGAATAGGAGTAGGTGGAGAAGGTTCTACTACATTTACAATAGCAGGACCAACAGGAGAAGGAATAACATCTGCAAAATCATTCTGTAGAATAAGACGTTGTGCAATGAAAGATTCATTTAATATAAGATAAAAAATAAAATTTTTATTGATATAAAAAATTTTAGGAGGGAAAAATGAGGAATTTTTTTAGAGTACAACCTAAAATTATGTTTGGAGAAGATTCATTAAAAAATTTAAAAACATTAAATTACAAAAGATATTTGATTATCACAGATAACATAATGGTTCAGTTAAAACTAACAGACTTAGTTGTAAAAAATTTAAATAAAAATGCAGAAATTAAGATATTTGATAGTGTTGAACCAAATCCAAGTATGAAAACTATTGAGAATGGAGTTACAAATTTTATTGAATATAATCCAGATTGTATAATAGCTTTAGGTGGAGGCTCTCCTATTGATGCGTGTAAGGCTATATTGTATTTTGGGTATAATATATATGAAAAGTTAAAAGTGAATAGAAAGGTATTTTTTATAGCAATTCCAACAACAAGTGGAACAGGGTCAGAAGTGACATCTTATAGTGTTGTCACAGAAGGAGATAAAAAAATACCACTAACAGATGAAAAAATGTTGCCAGATATGGCAATATTAAATGCAGAATTTTTAAAAGGAGTTCCTGCAAAAGTTGTTGCTGATACAGGAATGGATGTATTAACCCATTCATTAGAAGCCTATATTTCTAATGTTTCAAATCCTTTTTCAAGTTCATTTGCAATGAAATCAATAAAATTAATTTTTGATAATTTGATAACACATTATAATGACAGAACAATATTAGCTGCAAGGGAAAATATACAATATGCTTCTTGTTTAGCAGGAATGGCATTTGATAATTCATCGTTAGGAATCAATCATAGTATAGCTCATACAATAGGAGCAAAATTTCATATAGCCCATGGAAGAGCCAATGCAATAGTATTACCTTATGTGATTGAAATAAATACTAAGGCAGATCAGAAATATTATGAAATTTCAAAAGAATTAGGTTTACCAGCAGAGAGTGAAAAAGAAGGGAAACTGTCATTATTAAGTTTTGTAAAAATATTAAAAGATAAACTAGGAATAGAAAAATGTTTGAAAGATTATGGAGTTAGTTTGGTAGAATATAAAAACCAAATACCAGCAATGCTTGCAGATATTAAGAAAGATATCTGTACAGAACATAATCCAAATAAATTGACAGACGATGAATATATAAGGCTTTTATTTAAAATATATTTCGGAGAGTAATGTGATATAGTCACTGAAGAAATGTGGATAATATTTTATAATTTAATTATAATGAAATATTAAAATTAAATTAGGAGGTTTTTATAATGGCAATGATTAAAGGAACAAAAGAAAATTTTGAAGCAGAAGTTTTAAAAGCAGAAGGAATAGTAG
>PDWI01005652.1_pt1 | contig 16040 bp, 16 predicted proteins | sample 1430891 | NCBI WGS metagenome assembly PDWI01 (sample SAMN01162508, study PRJNA174530) | Oral metagenome, whole genome shotgun sequencing project. | biome: Marine environment; feature: Marine mammal; material: Swab sample of the gingival sulcus; isolation source: swab sample of gingival sulcus...
CGGAATGTATGAGCGAACAGTTACGGTTAATGGCGTCTCTAAAGGCTTTGCTATGACAGGTTGGCGTGTCGGCTATATCGGTGCTCCACTATGGATTGCTAAAGCTTGTACTAAGGTTCAAGGACAAATCACAAGTGGTACTAATAGTATTGCTCAGAGAGCGACTATTGCTGCGCTTGAAGCTCCATTGGAAGAGATTCAATATATGGTTGATGAGTTTAAGGTTCGCCGTGATTTAGTTTTAGAGGGGCTCTCTAAGATTGAGGGCATTAAGCTGACACAACCTGAAGGAGCTTTCTATATCTTTGCTGATATTAGCTCTTTCTTTGGGAAAACGCTTAATGGTGTTGAGGTTAAGGATACTTCAGATATGGCAATGTATCTACTTGAGCAGGCTAAGGTTGCCATTGTTGCAGGTAAGGCATTTGGTGATAGTAAGTGTATCCGTTTGAGCTATGCAACAAGCCGAGAACTCTTGTTAGAAGCTGTTCGTCGTATTAAACAAGCTCTAAATCCTTAGAGTTTCTTCCGCAGAAACTTAAATGCTTATTTGAGCTAGTCTAATAGGGATTTAGACAAAAGTTCATTACACTCCTTTGTGTAAAACTTTTCACAGCGCGGTGTAATTGATTTCACTCCGTGGTGGAATGTAGAAGAGTTAAGAAGGTACATTATAATAAGCAAGCAGTTCTATAGAAAAAGATAAAAATAGGGGACGTCAAAATGACGTCCCCTATTTTTATCTTAGAGTATCACGATACTTATTTCGGTACAATTAAGATATAGCCCTTACCGTGAATATTCTTGATCTCAATGGTAGGATCAAGCTCAAGCATACGACGTAGTTTATTGACGTAGACGTCCATATTACGTTGCGTTGGCATTTGTTTTTCTGAGTCAGTCTCTGAACGTTTCCAGATTGTTTCTAATGCATAAGAGCGTTTCAGAGGCTTATTTATAAAGCGACAAAGTAAACTTAGTAGTTCATATTCCTTTGTTGTTAGTTTCTGTTTGTAAAGAAACATCTTTTCCTCATTAGGAATAGGAATGAGCTTGTCTAATACTTGAGGTACTCTGTTTTTTACCTTTTCTGTCTTTAATTTTTCAATTTCTGCTAGACTTAGCTTGGAGCTTAGTACGTGCGTTGTGCGGTTAAAGACATAGCGCCCTAGGTAAAGTGTTTCAGGAAGATCTGATGAGACTTCTCGTTCTAGGCGTCCAGAGCGACGGAGTACAGCCTCAATGCGGAGTATTAGTTCTTCCATACTGAATGGCTTAGTCATATAGTCATCAGCACCGAGTCTTAGCCCTTCGTGAATATCTTCTCTCTGTCCCATAGCCGTGAGAAAGATGATTGGTATCTCCACGTCAACAGCCCTAATTTCTTTTGCTAAAGTAAAGCCATCTTTAATTGGCATCATTACATCTAATAAGCAAAGGTCATAGGTGTTTGGGCGAAATGCTTTGGCTGCGCTTTCCCCATCAGTATAACATTCAACTTCGTAGTTGTGAGACTCTAAAAGCTCAACAAGAATATTGCCGAGATTTGTTTCGTCTTCACATAGAAAAATTCTGAGTTTTTTGTCCATATTATTTCTATAATTTTTTTAGTGATTATATCATTCTTTTTTATTCTTCGTCTTCTGCTTCTGCAAGAGGTAAGCTGATGAGCATTCGTAGACCTCCTGTTTCAGCTCTTTGTGCTATGATTGAGCCTCCAAATATCTTAATAATATCCTCAACATAAGCCAATCCTAGTCCAAAGCCTTTAACATCATGCCTATTACCTGTTGGTACTCGATAATAACGCTTGAATATTTTTTTTAGTGCTTCTTTGGGAACACCGATTCCATTATCTTCAATTGTAATAAGGATATTACTCCCTGTATTCTTAACTGAGATATTTAACTTAATTGGAATGTCTTGTCTTTTGTACTTAATGGCATTATCAAAAAGATTAAAGAATACATTCTTTAAGTGTATTGTATCAACTTTAACCCAAGTGTCGGAAGCTTCTGCTTCAAGTGATAAGCCTCCTCCTAGTTTCTGTGTATGAAGAGTGTATATGTCTATAATAGGGAATAAGATATCATATAAGTCTACCGTTTTTAACCTCATATTATAGTTCTTGTTACGTAGTAGAGATGATTGGAGTACTTTCTCTACTAAAAGTTGTAACCGATTACCCTCCTGTTCTAAAACATTGAGCAAGACATAGCGTTCTTCTTGTTTTCCGTCTTCTTGTTTATTTCGCAGACTCTGTATAGCAAGACTTATCGAACTAACTGGGGTTTTTAGTTCGTGAGTCATATTGTTGACAAAATTTGCCTTCATACTTTGAAATGTTAGCTCTCGAAGTAGTAAGAATATAAAGACAATTGATAGAATTAAGACTAGAAGCATATAGATTAGTCCTGGAAGAGCAAAGAAAAACATATCTCGGTTACTTGCCTCAAAATCGAGCTTTAACGTAATGAAAGAATGTCTTTTATCTTTATTGTCTTCGGAATAAAATAAAAATTGCTTAATCCCTCCTAATGTGTCAGTTGATGAGCGCAACATACCAGGCTCTAAGTGCTTATAAACTAATTCTCCATTTGTGTTGTATAAATTGAGAGAGAAGTTATGCTCAATTCCTCGGTTTCTCAGTGAATATCTGACTTTATCACAGAGATACTTTGTAGGAATAAGCTGAGGAATACTGTCATAACTATATCCTTGATATATATTACGTAATATATAATTGTCTAGAATCTGTCCTTGCTTACAATAGGTCCAAATGAGTTCTTCTTCTAATGGTAAAGTATCAATTGTTTTAAACTCTGGAAGAGAGAATAAGTCTTTCTTTATACTCTCCCTAGAACCTTGAATAGATCTTCTTTTCAGAACTCGTTGATGAAAGGATAGATCTTGCTTTAGATCCTTACTAAGAACTCGAACAAATTCATTTATTTCTATATCTTGTGCAACTTCTGCAAGTGCTTGCTGAGCTAAACGTCTTGTTTGAGCTTCATTCATAGAAACCACCCTCTGGTAGTAGCTATACTGAACCCCAAAGAGAAAAAGCATTGCAACTACAAAAAACGCCCCTATTAAATAAATATACTTTTTTCGCACAAGTGTTATTTCGATAAATATACCTAAGAAATCATCTAATTCCTAAGTTCATTGCAAATATAAATAAAATAATGTGTTTACAAAAAAAATACACAAGAAATTTTGTGATTATTCGATGTTTTTGTAATGTTTAGGTGTAGAACTCGTTATTTTTTCTTAAAAAATAATCGTTTCTGTAAGTATAGACTTTAGCGCAGATATGAAGTATGGCTTACTATTTAGGCAGGGAATATAAGTAAAGCTTTCTCCGCCATTCTCCAAGAATACTTGGTGATAACTTATATCTATTTCTTGGAGAGTTTCTAAGCAATCACATATAAAGCTGGGGCAAACAACCAATATCTTTTTGCTGCCTTCTTGTGGTAGAGCCTTTATACGCTCTGACAAATAAGGTTTAATCCATTCATTTCGTCCAAGACGTGATTGGTATACCAATTCTATTTTTTTTGAAGAGAGTCCAAGGTCTTCTTGGAGATATTTAAGACTCTCTTCACATTGTAGACGATAGCACATCTTTTCCTCTTCTACTGAGTGTGGAGTATTGAGGCAGTGTGTTGTAAGTCCATTATGTTTTCTGCAACTCCTTTCTAAGTGAGATAGGGGAATTCCGTGCATTGATACAATTAGCTTGTCAAAGTCTTGCTCTAGGTAAGGACGAATACTTTCTGCTAGAACTTGTCTATAGCTTTGATGCTTATGAAAAGCTGAAATAATCTCTAAATTAAGCCCTAATCCTAATTTTTTATTTCTCTCCAAGCAGTGTGCTACTGCTGTACCGAAACTAGATTGCGTATAGTGAGGGTAGAGTGGTAAAACTTCTACTTTTTGAGGGTGAAGCTCTTTTAGTGCATATAGTGCTTTGTTCATAGAAGGCTCTCCATAGCGCATTGCTAGAGCAACAGGACAGCTTAAAGCTTGGCTTAAGTTTTCTGCAATCTCAGCTGAATTTGTGACCAAGGGGAAGTTCTCTTCCTCCTCATTCCATATTGTCTCGTAATTTTTTGCAGAATACTTTGTCCTATTTGGTACAATAATCCCTTTGACAAGTAAGGCTCTAAATAGGTAGGGAATATCTATGATGTGTTTGTCCATTAGAAATTCATCTAAATAGGAGCGCACATCATCAAGCTTAGGTGATTTGGGTGAACCTAAGTTAATTAGTAAAATAGCTTTTTCAGAACTATAGTTTGAACCGTAAAGCGATTGCACTTTTATACTCATTCGCCCTCTTCTTCTAGATGCGAATAATCGTAATAAAGGAAGTCGTTATAAGGGAAGCGAGTGATATGAATTTCTTTCACTTGTTCATAGACGAGAGATTTTAGCTCTTCCATTCCTGTTCCCTCTTTAGCTGAAATAAAGCGACAAGCATCATTCATTTTTGCCATCCACGTTGCTTTAAGTTCTTCTGGAGAGATATTTCGTTTAGTACGAGGGGATAAGTCATCTTTATCCTTTTCTTCCCAAGTGAAAGCATCTAGTTTATTAAAAACTAAAATCATTGGTTTCTCTTCCTCTCCTGTCACTTCTCTGAGCGTAGCATTAACCACGTCTATCTGCTCTTCAAAGTTTGGGTGTGATACATCAACCACGTGAATAAGAAGGTCAGCCTCTCTGACTTCATCAAGCGTACTCTTAAAGCTTTCAACAAGTTCGGTTGGCAGTTTGCGAATAAAGCCAACAGTATCACTTAGTAGGAAGGGGAGATTTTGTATGACAACCTTACGTACAGTGGTGTCTAGCGTTGCAAAAAGTTTGTTTTCTGCGAATACTTCACTTTTGGCTAAGGTATTCATTAGCGTACTTTTCCCTACATTAGTATAACCAACAAGTGCTACGCGAACCATCTTCCCTCTATTCTTGCGCTGCATTGCCATTTGTCGGTCAATGAGCTTGAGCTCTCCTTTTAGATGAGAGATTCTATCTTGAATGATACGTCTATCTGTTTCAAGCTGCGTTTCCCCTGGTCCACGCATTCCTACACCTCCACGCTGACGCTCCAAGTGTGTCCAAAGGCGAGTAAGGCGAGGAAGCATATAGCGATATTGAGCTAGCTCTACCTGTGTCTTAGCATAGGCTGTTTGGGCTCTTGAGGCAAAAATATCTAATATAAGACTTGTTCTATCAAGGATTTTAACCTTTAGAGTTGCTTCGATATTTCGGAGCTGTTTAGGACTTAATTCATCATCAAAAATAACAAGTCCAATCTCTTCCTCTTCAACGTATTGTCTAATTTCTTCAAGCTTCCCCTTACCAACGAAACTAACAGGGTGAGCGTTGTCAAGCTTCTGAACAAAGCGCTTTACTGGACGTACTCCAGCCGTTTCACTAAGGAAATCTAGTTCGTCGAGGTATTCCTTAACTTGTTCCTCGTTCTGACTTCTTGTTATAATTCCGACAAGGACAGTTGTTTCGCTTTTCTGCTCTCTTATGATAAATTCTTTCATATCTTATCTTTTTCTTCTTCCGTTGTTTTTATTAAAGAAGAAGCGCATTCCAAGTAAGTTAATAATGGCGAAGACAGTACCAATACCAACAACCATACGCTGTGGAGCATTAAGCCAAATGCAGGCTACTCCAGCAATTACGACAATCAGCACAATAAGTACTGTGATAATCTTGTTTATTTTCTCTATGTTTATCTTCATAAATTCTAAATCTTTAGCAAACTCTAATGAGACTAAGTCCATCTCTTAGAGGTAAAATTAAGTTTTCTACTCGTGCATCTTCTGCGACAAGTTTGTTAAATTCCAAAATACGTTGCGTTTGAATATCTGTTGTCTTTACTTCTTGCACGACTTTTCCGTCCCAAAGCGTATTGTCTGCAAGGATAAGACTTCCTGAGGGAAGATATTGCATTAGAAGTTCATAATACTCTGGATATTCTCTTTTGTTTGCGTCCATATAAACAAGGTCAAACTGATGCGCTTTTAGTAGCTCGGGCATCAGCTCCAAAGCAGAGCCAATATGTAGGTGAATCTTGTCGCCATAGCTTGCTTTAGCGATATAATGGCGGATAAAATCTTCCATCTCGTCATCGCATTCCAGTGTATGAACTTCTCCTCCTTCAGGTAGAGCTTCTGCCATACAATGAGCTGCATAGCCTGAATATGTGCCAATCTCAAGGACTTTCTTAACTTTACCTATCTGGCAAAGCATTTTTAGTAAGTTGCCTTGGAGATGTCCAGAGAGCATACGAGGACGTACTAGTTTCAAGTGTGCAGAGCGTTCAATCTCCTTTCTTAAGGCACTTTCATCTGTTGTATGTGCTAGGATATAAGCATCAATAAGCTCGTCGTAATTCATCTAAATCTTTTGTTTCCTTTCCTATTCTATTGTAAGCTTTACAGCATCTTTTCTAGCTGTTTGGCTACATCTTCCATCTGCCACATAGGAGTTGAGGTAGCCCCACAGATACCGATACTTTTAGGACGAGGCTCTAACATTTGTTCTTCTATCTCATCTGCTGATGAAACAAAGACTGTACGTGGATTTGCTTCCAAGCAATGTGCATACAACACTTTCCCATTTGAGCTTTTCTTACCAGCAACAAAAAACACCAATTCAAACTGCTGTGCAAAGTCTTGAAGGTGTGGCATTCTGTTGGATACTTGACGGCAAATGGTATCTTGAAAGTAGAAGTATTGCCCTTCGTCAATCTTATTCTTTAATTTCTCTGCAAGTTTCTGATAACCTGCTAAGGGTTGTGTCGTCTGAGAGAAAAGTGCTATTGGACGAGAGAAGTCAATTTTCTCAATGTCTTCCTCTTGCTGAACGACAATAGCTTCACCGTTTGTCTGTCCAACTAAGCCATTAACTTCGGCGTGCCCTTTTTTGCCATAGATGACAATCTGTCCATTCTGTGGCTTTAGCTCCAGATAAGTTTTCTTAATCTTCTTTTGTAGACGTATAACTACAGGACAGGTTGCGTCCACTAGTTGGATATTACGTTCCTTTGCTAGTTCATAAATCTTTGGAGGCTCTCCGTGTGCGCGGAAAAGGACACGCTTGCCTTGCATTGCTGCAAGCTGTTCGTAGTTAATCGTCTGCATTCCTTTCGTCTCAAGACGCTTAACCTCTTCGCTGTTGTGTACAATATCCCCAAGGCTATACAGTTCTTCTTCTGCATCTAGTTCCTTCTCAGCCTGCTTAACGGCGTTGATGACGCCGAAGCAGAATCCGCTCTTTTTATCAATCTCTATGAGTACATCTTCTTTATTACTCATTAGGCGTTTGCTTTTTTTAGAGCTTCTTGGTATAAGGTAATAAGGTGTGCGTCTTGTTCTTCTAGCGTCATCTCTGAGTTGTCTACCACGATAGCATCTTCTGCCTTACAGAGAGGGGCAACCTCTCTATGGGAATCAATATAATCGCGCTCATTGAGGTTTTTAAGGACTTCTTCAAATGTTGTTTTGTCGTCTCCCTTACTCTGCAACTCCAAGAGTCTGCGTTTTGCTCTAACTTCAGGTTGAGCTGTAAGGAAAATTTTTAACTCAGCATTTGGAAAGACATTTGTTCCTATATCACGTCCGTCCATCACAATACCTTTTGTCTCTCCCATTGCCTGTTGTTCTTTGGCGAGGGCATAACGCACTGCAGGGATTGTGGCAATTGGACTGACAAAAGAAGATACACGCATTTGGCGAATTTCTTTTTCTACATTTTTGCCGTTTAGGTAAAGCTCTGGCACTGCAGTCTCTTCGTTTAGCTTGAAGCTAAGTTGAGTCGTCTTCAGCAGTTCGCTAACGCCTTGCTCATCAATGTGATTTTCATCAATAAGTCCTGCTCTAAGAGCCGCTAGCGTAATGCCTCTGTACATTGCGCCTGTATCTACATATATATAGGCTATTTTACGAGCTAGGCTCTTTGCCATAGTGCTTTTGCCACAAGAACTATGTCCATCTATTGCGATGATTATTTTCTTCTCCATAATTTTTTTATAATTGCTTAAGTAATGTTGTACTCTCTAAAAGTCTACATTCTATTAAATAAACCAAAATCTGTGCTAAAGGTTGCCATTACAGCCCAAAAGGAGCTGTCGTAAGCTCGAACTGCTAAGGCAACACGATAGTTTGCTTGATTGAAGCCAACTCCGCAAGATAGACCGCTAAGTTTCGTCCCTCTTAGCTCTTTGAAATCCTGCATTAGTCGTGGGTTGATACCTAGTGCTAGCCAAAAGTTTTTATTCGGAACATACTCTACGCCAATGAGTAAATGGCGTAAGATTTTGCTCCCTAAGGATAAGTCTTTGGGAGTAAACTCGTTCGCTAGTTTAGGGCGTAAGTGATAAGCCGTTAAGTGTAGCTGAAAGGGGGCGTGGCTGAGCTTCTGACTAAAGCCAAGACGTATGTCCCAAGGCGTGGCATAAGCAGAGTGGGGGAGATGAGGGGTAAAGACTGTTCCAAGGTTATGTGCAGATAAACCTATCGAACGCTCTTTATCTTCACTGAAATAGTTCAGTCCAATATCAGAGGCAATCCCCCAGCGCTTATATTCTGCGATGGCAGAATAAATTCCTTTGATGCTGATGCCAGCACGCAAATAATCCGTTAGTTCGTAGCTATATGCGCCCTGCAGCATAATATCATTAACTGAGAAATCTCCTGTTTCGCGCCCATAAATATCCCTACCTTCAAGGCTTCCATAAGATAATACCCTGCTACCTATGCTCCACGCTCCACGCTTGCCTATCTGCCGACCATAGGCAATGGTTGCGAAGTGGTTGCTCTTCATCATATTAACGTAGGAGATGGATAGCTGACCATTTTGCTCTTTGCCAAAGAGGGCAGGGCTTTCAAGCGAAAGTGCAATGTCGTTAGCAATAGCAGTCGTCGTCAGTCCTCCAAGGGCTAAACCCTTAGTTGTAGCAGGAAGCGAGAGGAAATCTAGGCTGACCGTTCCCTCTTGTGCTGATAGCTTGACTGATGTCAAACTGCTAAAAAATAATATGATAAGACATAGGTATGTCTTACAGCTTGTTATACGCTTCATACTAGCATTCACTCCTATATGTTATTACTCCTAAAGTAAAGAGCATAGTTATACAAAAATACATTATTTTTCTTGCTTGCTAAAATGTGAGTTTTTTCAGTTTATCCAGCAGTCTTTTTATTCTGACTAAATTGTTTGGAAAAAGTTTATGGGAAAACTTTTAAAAGTTTAGCGGAAAAGTCAAATGAGTTTATGGGAAAGTTCAAAAAAGTTTTCCCATAAACTTTTAAGCCTTTCCTGAATACCTTTTTTAGTGCTTGATAATCAGAGGTTTTTATTATCTTTACTGAGTGGGCAAAATGTCTGTCTTTTTAGAATTTCAAAACGATGGTGAAAGAGAGTAAGTGAAAGCTAAGAAAAGCCTACAAAAGCCCTTTTTGTACTTCTTTTTAACTGAATTTGTCATCAGCCAATACTTAAGACCTTCGGAAGGCAGTATATAAATTTGCGAAAATGGAAAACTTGAATTATCTTTGCAAAGCAAAGGCAAAATTCCTCTAGGAACTTACTTTTGTAACTTTTTATAAACGCGGGTGGTGGAATCGGTAGACACGCTACTTTGAGGGGGTAGTGCCGGCAACGGCGTGTGAGTTCAAATCTCATCTCGCGTACTTTGAATGATTAGATAAGAAAAGGAGTAGCTTTACCGATAGACTTGGTTTAGTTACTCTTTTTTTTTGTTATTGTTGGAGGAGAAATTTCCTCCGTTTAGACTTATGATAAGTGTAAGAAATGATTGTATATCCTAATGCTAAAATAAATATTGGACTACAGGTCGTTGGCAAACGTAGTGATGGCTACCATTTGTTAAGTTCCTGTTTCTATCCTATTCCTCTAAAAGACTGCTTGGAGCTTCTTCCGAGGGAGGACTTTCAAGAAGATAAATTATCTGTCTATGGTGCTGAGAACTTAGGAGACTTAAAAGATAATTTAGTGCTTCGTGCTGTGCGTCTGCTAAGGGAGGACTATACCTTCCCTTATTTAGAGCTTCATCTCTATAAGCATATTCCTTCGGGAGCTGGTATGGGAGGAGGCTCTGCTGATGCTAGTTTTACACTCAAGGCTGTGAATGAGATGTTTGCTCTAGGGCTAACGAGAGAGGAACTAAGGGTTTATGCGCTTAAACTTGGCGCAGATTGTCCTTTCTTTATTGACAATGTGCCTGCTTTGGGAGAGGGGATTGGCGAAGTTTTAACGCCGATAGAGAACCTAGATATTTCGGCTTATAACCTTGTCGTTGTTAAGCCTGAATTACATATAAGTACGGCTGATGCTTTTAGGGGGCTAAAGCATATTGGAGTGAAGGATTATTCTGTCCTTGAGCTTGTGGGGCAAAAGCCTGAAACTTGGCAAGGTCATTTGCTTAATGACTTTGAAGAGAGTTTATTTCCTCTTTATCCTGAATTAGAAGAAATCAAGTCAAGTCTCTATAAGCTTGGGGCTGTTTATGCATCAATGACAGGCTCTGGTTCGGCTATCTTTGGGCTTTTTGAGCGTAATTTGACTAAAGATGAGCGCGAGAGTTTTGGTAATTGTTTCTTTTGGCAGAGTTCAGATGTTAATACTTAAGCTATATGTATAAGACTTTACTATTGCCTTCTTATGGCTTAAATTGTGTTTATAGACCTCTAGCTTCAGAAGTTGTCTATCTTGGCTATGCAATAAAAGTCGGCACGAGGCACGAGAGTTTACGTCAGCAAGGGATTGCTCACTTTATTGAACATCTGCTCTTTAAGGGAACACTCAAGCGTAGCTCAAAGCAAATTATTCAAGAGATTGAAGGAGTTGGAGGCGAATTGAATGCTTTCACTACTAAGGAAGAAACCATTGTTTATTGCCTTGCTCCTAAGGCTTATTTTGCTGTTGCGGTTGATTTACTCACAGATATTGTTCAGAACAGTTCTTTCCCAGAGGAGGAGCTTCAGAAAGAGAAGGGCGTTGTCATTGATGAGATTTATTCTTATGAGGATAGTCCTTCGGAGTTGATTTTTGATGATTTTGAGAACTTACTCTTTCGTGGGCATTGCTTAGGACATAATATCTTGGGGACGGAAGCTAGTGTTCGGCGTTTAACTCGCAAGCATTGTTTGGATTTTTATCGTAAGCATTATCGCCTTAATAATATGGTGTTCTTTGCTCAAGGAGATTTTCAGGAGGAAGAACTGACAGCTTGTCTTTCGGATAGTTTAGACAGACTCAGCTCTGATGATACAATAAAAGAGCTTGTACAGGGGACTGAAAATTCAGAACAAGAGCCTTTTGTTGCTAATGAGGTGCGTCATATTTCACGTCGTAAGGGAACTCATCAATGCCATATCTTACTTGGAGGCTTAGCTTATCCTCAGTCTGATAAGCGGAAATTAGCGCTTAGTTTATTGGTTAATATCCTTGGTGGTGGGGGATTAAATTCTCGCTTGAATACAGTGCTTCGAGAGGAACGAGGCTTGGTTTATCAAGTTGAAGCCAACTATACGGCATATTCTGATACGGGTATTGTTGCTATTTATTTAGCTTGTGCTAAGGAGGCTATGGCGGAAGTCATTGCTTTGGTTGAGGGGGAGCTTGATAGACTTGTTCAAGAACCTCTGTCTGAAAACGCCCTATCTATTGCGAAGCGTCAGTTTATAGGTCAGCTAACTGTAAGTACAGAACATAGAGAGCATATATTTCTGTCAATGGGAAAGAGTTATCTTCATTATCGAAAAGTCGAAACTTTTGAGGAGTTAAAGCGTAGAGTCGAGTCAATTTGTAATCAAGACTTATTTGATATTGCGACAGAAGTCTTTGCTAAAGAGCGCTTCTCTCGTCTAGTATATAGATAGCTTGTATTTTTTGTATCTTTGTGGGAGAAAAATAATAAAAATATGACGATTGCTGTAGATTTTGATGGAACTATTGTGAAGCACCGATATCCAGATATTGGTGCTGAATTGCCATTTGCTGTAATGACGCTTAAGATGCTTCAGAAGGAGGGACATCGCCTTATTCTTTGGACAGTAAGAGAGGGGAAAGAGCTTGATGAAGCTGTTGCTTGGTGTAAAGAGCGTGGTTTGGAGTTCTATGCTGTGAATAGGGATTTTCCCGAAGAAACAAAAGAGAATAGCAAGTATTCTCGTAAGCTAAAAGCTGATTTATTTATTGATGATAGGGGCTTTGGAGGCTTGCCTGATTGGGGAACTATTTATCACCGCATCAATGAAGGAAAGGCTCTTGATGGAGAGTGGGATCGTTTGGCGTTTGACGATGAGCCGGTCAAAAAGAAATCTTTCTGGCAGAAACTCTTTTCTTAGTTTAGTGTATCTAAGGTTTTTATCTAGTTTATAAGTTGCAGAGTAAGTAATGGAGCTTGGAATGTTTTGGCAATATCAAGGGCTGACAGACTTTCTGTATATCGTTCTTGGGGTTGGGTTAGTGCTTCTATTACCTCTTTTAGGCTTGTTTTCTACTTTTGCTCATTTCTTATTTAGAGAAAAAACATCTTCGTGTAGAGCAGAAGACTTTGCCTTGCTTTTAGGACGTTTTATATCACCTAAGTTATTCTCTTTCTTGGTCTTTTTGCTTAATGCGGTTCTCGGGGCAACGCTCTGTTTTTTTATATTACTAAGGTACGGCTATCTTTCTTGGGAAATGACTCCTGTAGAGGGGCTCGCCTTTTCTGTGTTTATTGCCTTCTTCATACTTCTGATTATCCTTTGGCGGAGACTAAATTTTCGAATATGGTCAAATCTATTTATGTCAGAGGAAGAGAAACATCTTTTGTTTCGCGATCACGCCTTAATTGCTTATTTCAGGTCGCTATCTATTTTAGTTTTATTTTTTCTAGCACTTACTCCGATAGATAAATCCGTTATTCTCTATCTGTTTCTGTTTGGGCTTGTCTTTTTCGCATTAATGCGTGCCTTTTTTACATTGAGAGTTTTGTCTGCACGTATAGAGAATTGGTTTTCTGTTTTTTTGTATCTTTGCAGCTGTGAATTATTGCCGTGGGCTTATATCTTATTGGCATTAGTGCGCATATATAAGTATAATTATTTAGTATCGTTATTTGAGTATTTATAAATGGCTATCAAAAAAATTCTAATATCACAACCTAAACCTGAAAATGGCAGATCTCCATATATGGATATTGCCGATAAGTTTAAGCTAGAAGTAAGCTTTCAACCTTTTATTAAAGTCGAGACTCTGTCTAGTTTAGAGTTTAGAGAACAGAAAATATGTATTCTAGATTATACAGCTCTTATTTTTAATACTCGTGTCGCTATAGAGCATTTCTTTGCTCTTGTCAAGGAGTTGCGCATCTCAATATCAGAGGATATGAAGTATTATTGTCTGAATGAGCAAATTGCGAATTATCTTCAAAAGTTTATAACTGTTCGTAAGAGAAAGGTTTATGTCCCTAAGCTTAGTAATACAGATGAATTCGTTAGCTTATTGGCTAAGCACTCAAAGGAAAAGTTCTTTATGGCTGTGACGGAAGGCTATAAAGCCGATTTTATCAATAGGCTAAAGGAAAATAAGCTTGAGGTTCAGGCTGCTGTGATGTTTCGTACTGTTGCAGTCGAACTATCAGAGGAGATGAAGGCTAATGAATTTGACTTGATTGCGCTTTTCACCCCTATGGGCGTTAAGTCTCTTCAGAAGAATTTTCCAAACTTAGATACGGAGAAGACTAAACTTGCTTCTTTTGGTCTTAAGACGGCTCAAGCTATTGAAGAGGCTGGTTATGCGCTTGCGGTATCTGCTCCAAGCCCTGCTTATCCTACGATGTCAAAGGCTTTGGAACAATACTTTTCAAAAAAGAAATAGTCTTTTGACCGATTATCAATAAAGCCCCTAGAGTCTTAAGCTCTAGGGGCTTTATTTTTTTTCTTAAGCAAGCTTTATAGCCTGTAGTTAAAGCCGAAGCTTAGAAGTTCGTTTACTTGTAGATAGCGTTTCCAATCACTTGATGGCTTGATTGAGTCGTCGTAACGGAGATGCAGATTAATACGTGTAGAAAAATAGCGTCCAATCTTCATATTAAGTGTATTCTCCCATTCTGTTTCAACGTGGCTGTAAGAAGTGTTGAAATACAGGCGCGATGTCCAGCTAATATCCATATTAAACTGCCAGTTTATCTGCGCTTTGAGCGTAGAACCAATGCTATAATCACTCATCTTGTCTGGGCTAAGCCCGTGGCGCCCAAGCTCAATATCGTCGCGGAAACTTTTCTTATAAGTAAATGACAGGGGAGCGATGTTAGTAGAAAAGGAGAGCTTACTGCCGTAGACCCTTCCAGCTTTCTTGTAAGAGTATTTCATACCAAGTCCAGCATTGAAATGGAAGGGGGCGAAGAAGGCAGATTGCAATACTTCTTGATTGTTTTTATTGTTGTAGGTGTTGAATAGTTGTGTCTTAAACTCGGTATCTACAGTATAGTACCAGCGTCCTGAGGCTTTTAAGCCAAAGTTGCTTCTTAGGCGTAGTTGGTCATCGGATATTTGGTAATCTTGTCCGCTTTTTTCTTCGTGAGAAGAGTAGAGCCCTAGCTTATCTTCGATCTCATTAGTCCAAGCAATTTTACCATCTGTAGAGCGATACTCTAGCTTGAAATAATTACGTGTGTGGAGGTTGAGATTGCTTCGTCCGCCCTTATACCAGTTGTCTGATACGTAATTTTGCGACAGTTGTATGCTACTTTCAAAAGATGGTAGCCAGTGTTTATGCTCTACTTTCGTGATAGGAAGACCTTGTACAATGCTGTGCATCGCGTTATTATCAATGTTCTGCTCCTTTAGGTGAGGGATTTTACTTTTCTCATCGAGGAGCTTAATCCCCATATCTCTATCGCTAATCTTTACTGGTAAGCACGTAAATAAGTTAAAGTTTTCCTGCTGAAGTTTGCTCATTGTGGAGGTGTATAGCGCTTCCTCTAACTTCCACTTTTCGAACTGTTCTCTTATGCCTTTAGGCATTGTTTTAGAGCTGCTTGACCAATTATATGCTGATTTTTCGAAATATGTCTCTAAGCTTAAGTCTTGTTTTGCCTTGATAATCTCATTAGCTGGGATATATTGGTAGCTTAAGGGCAGCGATAATATAGAATTAAATAACTCTGCTTGTTCATTGCTCTTATAGTCTTTGGATAGGACATAGCGTACAAGCGCCGAAGGTTTCAAGAGCTGTGTGTTTGTAGAATCTGATAGATCTAGGGACTTTGTTCTTGAGCTTTCCTTAGGGAAGTACTTCTGTCTTGACGGTAATTGCTGGATATAGCTTTTCCATTCCTTTGTCTTGTCTTGCTCTTGAGCTTTGAGAGAGCCTAAAGCAAGAAGGCAAAGAAGTAAACTGATGGCTATCTTATTCTTGTAATGATGTAGTCTTGTCATAATTACCTATCTAAACTGATATTTCCACAAATATAATAAAAACGATCGTTATGCTTTGGACTTATATAGGTTTTCTTAACTTGATCTCACCTAATTCGACACCTCTTTTTATGGTCTTTGTGCCTACTCCAAAAAGTTTAGCGGAAAAGTCAAATGAGTTTATGGGAAAACTTTTTTGAGTTTAGCGCTAAGTTTGAAAAAGTTTTTGGGAAAGTTTTTTAGCCTTCTTTTGTGCGTGTTTTAATTTGCTGATTAATAGTTGATTATGGAATAGTGTCTTTAGTCCTTTTAATTCCCGTTTTTTGGGCGCTAAAAACGTGGCGATTTTGGGCTAGGAGGCTTTGAATGATACCAATTTTTATAGACATTTTTTTAGGCTTAAGGCTAGGTGTTTTATTGTAAATGGAAAAAAACTTTGTTGCTCTCTCTTATGCTGAAAATGTTTTTTAGAGAAAATCAATTATCTTTGTACCTTGATAAAATAAAGGATAATAGATATATGAGTAATAAGTTTCCAGAACATAAACAGCTGAAGCTGTCGCAGGTTAATAAAGATATTCTTGA
>PDWI01005654.1_pt1 | contig 16032 bp, 8 predicted proteins | sample 1430891 | NCBI WGS metagenome assembly PDWI01 (sample SAMN01162508, study PRJNA174530) | Oral metagenome, whole genome shotgun sequencing project. | biome: Marine environment; feature: Marine mammal; material: Swab sample of the gingival sulcus; isolation source: swab sample of gingival sulcus...
CAGGAAAAAATAATAATGATAAAACCAATATTTCACTAAGAAAAACATCTGACATAAAATTACCTCAATAAAGGAGATTCAATAATGACTACAGCAACAAAGTTGGACTTTGATGAACTTAGCTTTTCAATTCCCGAAGAGAAAATACAAAAACTCAAACAAAACTGCGATAGTTTCCGTATAGTCGGACAAGACCGTGCAATACAAGCGATTGAATTAGGTCTTGGTGTTTCAGGCGAAGGCTATAACATCTTTGTTATGGGTGCTCCGGGAACAGGACGCCGAACTGTGCTATCATCACTTTTAAAGGATTATAAACCTGATCAAGAAAAAATTCAAGACATAGCGTATGCATATAATTTTTCAAAACCACTTGAACCGCAGGCTCTATTTTTTCCTGTTGGCAAGGCTCGTGCTTTTAGAAACGAAGTTAAGAAAGCTGTTGAAAATATTCATTCAAAAACTCTCCTTCTTTTAAAATCACAAGCTTTTTTGGCAGAACAAAAAAAGATAATTTCTAAAAACAACATAACAGAACAAAATCTATTAAGTGATTTTGAAGGGAAAATGCTAAACGCAGGATTTAAAATGATTGAAGTAAAAGACGAAAACAGCCAATCAGTTGACCTCGTGCCTGTTATCGAAGATGAGGCAATATCTTTCTCTGACTTGCAAGCTCTAGTTAGAAAGGGAGAAATTCCGGAAGACTATTTTGATAAGCTCCGAGAAGAATATAACGCCTGTCTGGATGAAATGTCAGACCTCTTCTTTATTCTAAAAAACAATCAAATAGAAACAGAAAAAGAATTAGAATCGCAACAAAAAAATGCTATCATACCAATAATAAAAGAAGAGTTAAAAGGAGCTAAACAGCTATTAAAAACTTACAAAGAAGAGAACACAAATAAAAAGCAAGAAAAAGATTTTATAAAAATTGAAAAATTTTTAAAAAAAGTTGAAGAAGACTTAATCGCAAGAACTCACAGGTACAGCAATGAATTTAAATCATCAAAAGCAAAAAAACTATTTTTGGGTCGCTACATTATAAACATAATTTGTGAAAACACAGCTAAGAAAAAATATGTTATAAAAGAAAACACACCATCATTTACAAACTTATTCGGTGCTATAGAATCCGCTTCTGATTCAACACTACCTGAAAGCAATGGGCATCTTAGAATTCGACAAGGTGCAGTTCATAAAGCCTTTGGAGGCTACTTAGTTTTACAATTCAGAGACTTAGTCGAAGAAGAGGATTCATGGATTTATCTAAAAAGAATTTTACAAACAGGAAAAATTGAGATTCACTCTCCACCTTCAGGAAATCAGATTCCAAGCATTTACAAACCCGAAGCGCTAGCTGCAAATTTTAAAGTTATAATAATTGGAGGAGAATATACTTACGATTTACTGTATCAAGAAGATCCTGACTTTTACAAGCTTTTCAAAGTATGCGCAGAATTTGATTCAGTAATGACAAACAACGATGAAAACATTACAGCCTTTATCAGCGTAGTTAATCACTTATGTAAAAAAAGAAACTTACTTCCCATAACAAATTCGGGATATGCAAAATTAGTAACCTATGCATCAGAAATGGCAGACTCTCGTGTTTTGCTTACAACAAAATTTACTAAAATTGCAAACTTGTTGGTCGAAGCAGATTTTAATGCAAGAAAGCAAAACAAAAAGGAAATATGCTCCGCTGTTTTAAATGACACTATAGAAAAAAGACATTACTTACATTCCTTACCGGAAGAAAAATTTGCAAAACTCGTGCAACTCGGTGATATACTAATCAGCGTAGACGGAACGGAAAGAGCAAAGATAAACGGCCTTGCCGTAGAAGAACGTGGCTATCACAGTTTTGGAGTTCCCGTAGCTGTTACGGCACAAGCTTCTCCCGGAAATAGTGGCATAGTCAACATTGAAAGAGAGGCCGGCTTATCAGGTGAAATTTATGACAAGGCACACTTAATTATCACTTCCCTGCTCCGCCAAAAATTTGCAAAGAAGTTTCCACTTTCAATTTCTGCAAGCGTTTGTTTTGAACAATCCTATTCTTACATTGACGGTGACTCTGCATCATGTGCAGAATTTTTGGCTCTGATTTCTGCAATAGGAGATTTCCCTATGCGTCAAGACATCGCCGTAACAGGAAGTTTAAATCAACACGGAATGGTTCAACCTGTTGGCGGGATATCAGAAAAAATAGAAGGCTTTTTTAACACTTGCAAGATTTTAGGCTTTACAGGAAAACAAGGTGTAATGATTCCGTACAGTAATAAAAACAATTTATTCTTATCAAAAGAAATCTTGGAGGCTTGCCAAAAAGGCATCTTCAATATTTGGGTAATCAAAAATATTGATGAGGGAATTAAGCTTTTATCCGGTCTTAGTGAAGAAAGTTACAGCCACAGGATTTCGCAAAAACTGGAAGAATTTTATTACTTGGTAAAAAAATTATAGATTAGTCATCACTAATGTTTTTTTAATCTTGTTTTCGCCATTCATCAAGTTGTTGCTGAATCAGTTCTTTAGCCTCAGTTAATATTTGTAATTGTTCGGCCTTATTTTTAGGAGCATCATAAACCTTAAGCAATTTTATTTTGTAAGTTCCATCTTTAAGGTTTTTAGCAATTTTCTTAATTGAAGCAAGCTCCCAGCCACCGTCTAAAGCACAAACAGCAACAGGCATAGGAGCATTATTTAAAAATCTTCGAAACCCCGCAGCATGAAAAGACAATAATTCACCGTTTTTTGTTCTAGTACCTTCAGGGAAAATAACAGGAATTAAATTATTTTCTTTTGTGTGTCGAGCAAATTCATCCACAGCCTTCATAGCTTGAGTTGGACTACCTGTTCGTTTTACCAAACAGTGATTAGCACTTTGCAACATTAATGAAACTAAAGGAACATGCCTTTCCAATTCTTTTTTTGCTATAAATCTTAAGCGAGAAGCATTATAATACTTCATATGCACAATGATATCCAAAATACTTTGATGATTAGAAATCATAAGATACTGTTCAGGTAGTTCATCTATATTGCTATAATCCCCTTCAAATCTAAAACCTGCATATTTATTAAAGCAAGCAAAAACTAAATCAGGAATTCTTTTCACTATTACTTTAGTATTAAAGTCAAGAGCTTTTTTTCTTGAGAATGTATAAATAGTTCTTAATAAAAAACCATAGCACAATAATAAAAATAAACAACAAAAAACTAAAATAATAGTAACCATCACGACCCCTTAAAATAATATCATATCCAATTATACAAAAAATCTTCTATTTTATTCAATATATCACGAGTCTTTGAGAAACATTGTATAGTTTTTGGCACACTGGATATAAAAATACCTCCATAGCGTTTTACAAGCAAGCGTTTATCCAAGACCGTAACTATTCCCCTGTCATCATTTGAACGCATTAAGCGGCCGAAACCCTGTCTGAATTGAATAACAGCCTCAGGCACGCTAAGTTGCATAAAGGGATTTCCTCCGGCTCTTTCAATCAAATCAGACTTTGCCTTAAAGATTGGATCACTTGGAACAGAAAAAGGCAACTTTACCAAAATTACATGAGACAAAGATTCGCCCGGAACATCAACACCGGCCCAAAAAGAAGTAGTAGCAAAAAGACAACTTGAAACATCTTCTTTAAATTTATTCAGTAGTTTCATCCTATCCTCTTCGCCTTGTTGCAAGATAGAAAAATCCTGCATAATATTATCACGAACATATTCGCAAGTTTCTTTTAAAGATGTATAAGACGTAAAAAGTATAAGAGTCTTACCCTCTGTTACTTCCAACAGCGAGAGCACAGTTTTATTTACAGCATCCTGAAAATTTCCTTGGTCAGGCAAGGGCATGTCCTGCGGAATATTAAATACAACATTCTTGTGATAAGGAAATGGAGAAATAAATTCATCCAGCAAAACTTGTTTTTCCTCAAAGAATTTCAAGCCAATTCTTTTTAGCCAAAAATCAAAACTGTTATTTATTTGCAAGGTTGCAGAAACACAAACAACGGTAGACATCGGCATAAAAACAGAGCGACGCATTATTTTACTTAAGTCAAGCGGAGTTTGAATAAAACGAAGAGCCTCACAATTTTTTAAATTGATTTTTTCAAACCAGAAAACATCCATAGGAAAGTCTTGCCAGTGTAAAAAGTTTTCAAAAAGAGATGCAAATTCTTTTAAGCGTCTTAATATAACCGAAGCCTCATAAATCATATCTTCTTCATCAATCTCTTTGTCAGCGCCATCTATAACTTGCTTCAATTTAAAATTTAAAGAATATAAAGATTTAAAAACAGCCTGCATTGAAAGCAAAATATCCGAAACTTGGGAAGAAGCAATTTGAGTTAAACTTTTTGAAAAAGAATTTTTTAAAATATCTAAGGTCTTTACTTCCAGTACATTAAAATTCGTAAACACGCTTTCAATGCTATTTACTATCTGAGGAAATAATTCTTCTTCTGATGAAATGTCAGAAAGTTTTCGAAGTATACCACCGGGCTTTCCACGACGACTTCTATAAAGTAAATTCATTTGCCTGTTCAATGAAAAGCGATTTGCCTCGCCGGAGAAAAAGCTTAAAGCAGCTTCTTCTACATTATGAGCTTCATCAATTACGATATTATCATAGGCCGGCAAAACAGCTGTCCCTGCATAGCCTACTCCATCAGAGCGCACAGCCAAGTCAGCAAAAAGAATATGATGATTTGCAATTAATATAGAAGAACTTTCGGCAGCCTTTTTCATCTTCATCACAAAGCAAGGCTTAAAATACGGACACTTACTACCCTTGCAGTTATCGGACTCAGAGCAGACAGCGGACCACACAGAATCGGAAACCTGAAAGTCCAAAGAGGAGCGACTTCCATCAGGGCTTGTCATAGCCCAATCTTTTATATTTTTCAGATCTTCCAAGTCTTCGGAGAATAGGTCGTTTTCTTCAAGACTTTGAGACAATCGGCGTAAGCACAAAAAGTTATGGCGCCCCTTTACCAAAATCGCTTTTAAGTCTGAATAATCTTTCCCCAATATTTTTTTAGCCGTCGGAACATCCTTTTCCATAAGTTGCTGTTGCAAATTAATTGTGCCGGTAGAAATTACAACACGCTTTTTATTTTTCTTCGCCCAAGTCATAGCCGGTAAAAGATAAGCTAAACTTTTTCCTACACCGGTTCCGGCCTCAAAAACACCTATAGCCTCTTCATTAAAGCATTGGCAAATTCGCTTTGTTAATTCTAACTGAGCCTCTCTTGCCTCATATTTTTCGAAAAAAGAAGAAAAGCTACCGCCTTCATCAAGTAAGGCTGCGACATCATCTTCATTAAGTTGCACAATATTTTCGCTAGGCTCTTCATAATTAGAAATAAAAGAAGCTTCCTCACTTAAAGGTCGGGAATATTCTTGCTCGTCACTAAAAGCTTGAACGCCTTCATCATACTCATCAGAGAATTTTTGACTGTCATAGTTATTATTAAATTTAGGCATAATTAAAACAGCTTCTCCAAAATATTGAAAATTCTATTCTTACTGTAAGAGCTTATCACAAAAGCATTTTTTAATTTACTGTCATATAAAATATAATCACCTGAATCCATTGGAGTAAATTCTATTTTTATTTTATCGCCATTACCTAAAAAAATACTAAAGCTTTCAGAGCTTATTGATGAAACATTTTTTGCAGGAAATATATCTATGCAGGAAAACCCTTTTAGAAAAGACTCAAGTTCTTTAAAAAAATCATCGTTAGTTTTATTACGCATAATATGCTCAGCATCTTTTTCAATGGACTGAATTTTATTCTGTACAAAAAGGCGCTTGTATATTTGCAAATCAAGCCAATATGATCTTTGCAAAGTTAAAAAAGAAGAAAGCGTATCACGCATTCGAAATATTCTAGTGCGGGAATCGATCCTTACAAAACGGCCGGTTCCAAGTGTATCTTTTTTACCAAAAATAAATTCGGCTAGTATGCTTTTGTCATTGCGGATTAATTTCATGCTAATTGCAGAATTCTTATCAAGCCTGAAATTTTTAAATTGTTTTGGAGAATCACTTTGAAAAACAAAAGTATTTTTTAAAGTTAAAGCAGTAAAAAATCTTTCCATAAGTTCAGGCGGAACAATATATTTTCCTTCATCAGCAATTAATACAAAGTTGTTTTTTTCTTTACGCAGTTTTATTTCACTAAAAACAGGAGGCAAAGAATTATCGGGAATACTTAGAATAATTTCTTGAACTTCCGAAATTTGATTTTCTTTTAAAAGTGAGGTGTAAAAAATTTGCTTTTCAGTTTTTGGAATAAATGATAAAGCCAAAATTATAAGCAAAACTAAGTTTATAACAATTAATAAATTTATTCTATTGTGAAAAAAATTATAAATATTTTTCTTCATTTTTTCCTCTCAGCCTTTTGCTTATTGTCTTTTTTTGTTTATAATAAAAATATAAACCGCAAATGCAATAATACACAGGGGCAAGATTATTAAATTAAATAATCTTGCTCTAAAAATAATTGAAACAAAGTCATCATTGTTTTCAAACTTTTTAAAAGGCAAGGCTGTATGTTGTTTATTCTTTAAACGAATTAAATTATCTCTGGCAAAAATATATTCTACACAATTAACCATAAAATCCATATTATATGCAGAACCGCTAAAATCAATAGCGTTGCTAATCATATACTCATCGGAAACAAGAAGAACACGATTCTTAGTTTTTTTATCTTTTTTTTCTGCAATCAAAATTCTCTTGGCCTTATCATCCGTAGCGAATAAAGCCATCTGATTTCCCAAGGGATTTGTATCATAATTTTCTACCATAGTTATAGACTTGGGACTTGTCGTTGCCAAAACTCTTGTTTTAGTTTCATCAAGACTTATAGAAGACGGCCAAAAAGTTTGCAAATTTTTATAAGCTGAAAAAACAGGGTTTTCACTATCGATATTATTTGGAAGAATCTGCCCCCAGAACGGATAATTCACAAATTTACTTTCTCCATTATTTTTCGCTTTCATTCCAAGTCTATAATTAAAGACATCAAGGACTAAGTCAGAATTTATACTAAAGCCATGATTTGCTAATACAGGAATAAGAAAGTCATCAGTTTTTGGCTTAGCTTTCCAATCACCTTTGTAATTAACTGTATTTCCCGAAACAAAAAAAACGGCACTAGCATTTTTCTTCAAAAAAACATCAATTGCAGCTGCTGAAGAAAAATCCAAATAGTCAGAGCCAATTACCATAAGAGGTATATCAACAGGAATATTTTTTAGCGGTAACTCCAAGGGAAGAACTTTAAAGCCTGCATAATCCAGCCAAGCCGGCACAAAACTATAATCAGTCTCCAACGACCGCGGTGGTACAACAAGAGCTAGAGTATTCTTATTTAGCTGACCTGATATTTCCAAATTAATATCATCAATAAAGCGAGCAATGTCATATTCTAAAATATCTATATCATCAATGAAAGGAATAATTCTTGTTTTCCCCTTATACTCCAACATAAGCGCAGAATAAACAGAAAAGACACTTTGAGAATTTACATTTTTTGATTCAATTTGACGCGGAATAAGCCCCAGTTTTTGAATAGCCTCTTCCGATAAACTTTCCGTATTTTTTTTAGAAAGCAAAAATTTTCCGTCAGCATAAAGCACATACTCTTGAAGCATATCATCCAAATACTTTAGCGAGGGGAAAAAGGAAAAAACATTTTCACTTTTAAACCAAGAAACTTGAACAGTGCTATCAAGATTGTCTATCATTTGCTTAGTGTAATTTGAAAGCGTATAAGCTTGATTTTTTGTTGTATCCACACGAAAAGAAATACGCGTAGAAATAAAAGCAAGAAGAGCAAGCGCTATTACAAAAAGTAAAAATTCGAAGAAGTATTTTTTTCTCATTTATGCTTCACCGTTTATTTACTTTCAGCTTTCCACACACCCTGCCATTCAAACTGTGGAGGATTAGCAATTAAGCTTTCACACTTTGCGGCGTAGTGTTTTGCAGGCGGATCTTTATCTTCTGTCTCTTTGAAAATTGCAAGAGCTTTTTCAAAATTACCCGCATAAAATTCATTCAAGCCATTTTCAAAAGAATCAAGCAAGGCTTTCTTTTCATTGTAGCCTGCTTCACTCATAATTTCGTAAACTGTAATAGCCTCGTTCTTACCGACAACAGCAGCGCGCGCAAGCTCTCTAAACTTCATTACAGTATTGCCTTGTTCTGCTAAAAGCTTAGTGCTTTCGGAGCACATGGTATAAGAACCAAACTGCTTATTCAAGCCCTCAAGACGCGCAGCAAGGTTTACCGAGTCGCCAAGCATAGTGTAGTCAAAGCGATTTACAGAGCCCATATTTCCAACAATAGCCTGCCCCGTATTTAGACCAATGCGCATTCTAAACGGCTTACCGTCACATCGGCTTTCAAGCTCATCTCGCATTTCAGCAAGTTTCTCTTGACAAGCATAGGCAGCTTCAATCGCAATCTTTGCATGGTCTTGAATTTTAAGCGGAGCATTCCAAAAAGCTATAATCGCATCGCCTTCATACTTATCTATGGTTCCACCCGACTTTAAAATTATATCGCTCATAGCAGAAAGATAATAATTTAAAAGTTCAGTCAGCTGTTCCGGATCCAGACTTTCAGAAATAGTCGTGAAACCTTGCAAGTCTGAAAAGAAAATACTAATCTCTTTTCGCTCGCCACCAAGTTTTAACTGATCGGGATTTTCGATTAGCTGGTCAATAACAAGAGGACTTAAGTATTGCTTGAATGCACTCTTCAAATATCTTCGCTGTTTTCCCTCAATCATATAACTGACAGCAAGGCTTGAAATAAAAGCCAATAACATTCCAAACACAACAGGAGCGACAGGAATAATTATGCCCAGCCCAAACAAGAAATATGAAAGGAATACATAAAGCGCACAGAATACGATAAACAATAATGCCGGTAAAAGCACAGAAAGCTTTTTAGATGCCTTAGTCTCAAAAAATGAATTAACTAATACCGTAATTAATATGCAAAGCAATAAAATTAAAATTGAAAATGCTTTAGGAATGTCGTTGAGTTTATCTCCCGACAAAATATTGTCAAGCATTGTAATATGGACACCTACCCCCGGATAATTTGCAGCAACAGGAGTTTTACAAATATCAAAAAGCCCCGGAGCATAGAGCCCAAAGAAAACATAAGCATCTTCAAAATCTTCAGGATAAAGCTCCGGCTCTTCACCGGCTTTAATAGCATCATTTGCCTGCATAATATCTGCAAAGCTGTAAGGAAAGTAGTCGTCTATACTTTTACGGTATCGCAAATTTATAATTCTCGGTAAATCTTTCGGTAGCTCTTCACCTGCAGCCATCAGCGAGGCCGTACCCAAGCTTGGAACTTTGTATTTATCCCAAAGATAAAATAGTCTGGCTCGTCTTACAGCACCATCGGAATCGTGCAAGCCGTTAACACAGCCTAAGACTTTTGAAGTTTTTGCAAGTTCATTAATCGGAAACAAAGCAGGATAATCTGAATCAGATTCAGTGTTCTTATCTGATTCTAATATTTGAGGAAGCGGAGCCGATTTTTTCCATTCGGAACTTCTTCCCTGTAATTCATTGAAGAAAACAGTTTGTATAACGTTCGCACTATTCTTGGATGCCTCAGCAAATTTTGCATCATCTTCTGAGCCATAAGAAGACGGCTCTGTAAAGAACATATCAAATGCTACAGACTTAGCGCCTCCTTCCGAAAGAAAATCTACAAGCTCTGCATAAGCTTCCCTTGGAAAAGGCCAAGACCAAGCTCTATGCTCGTTCGCATAATCTAAACTAGCCTGATCAAGCAAAACTACAATTATATCTTCAGAAGCCGGAAACTTAGATGCCGTTTTATTCATTCGACTATCATAAAAAAAGAATTCGGCATTTTGAAATACATTTAGCAACTGTAGAAACAGAGTAACTGCAAAAACAGAAATCGCTATCAAGAATATTCGTAATAATTTTTTCTTCATAAACTGTTCTCTTCAATATTTGTATTATATCAGCATAAGCAGATATTTTTATATTAGTACTTTATTAGTACGTTTTCATATACATATCGTAACGAGCTTTTCTATTCTCACGATGAAATTCGTCATCATACTTACGGCTTAAAGAATTTGCTTTGTATTTTACCTTTCTAATTCGTGACTTTGCAGAAGGGTGAGTTTTTCCAAAACCGCGAGAATCTCCGGCTTGTTTTTTACTCATCTTTGTAAGCATCTCAAACATCGCCTTTGGATCGTATCCGGCTCTAGCCATAAGATTAACAGCAAAGGCATCCGCATCGTATTCTTGAGATTTAGAATAACCTGAATTTACCATAGTTGTTGCAAGTTCTTCAGAGGCTTTAGTCAAGAAAGCCATACGCTTTGACTTTTTCTTGCCCATAGAAACATCAGCAGTAGTTTTAACCACAGCACTTGTCATTCTATCGGCTTTAATAGCCTTGACTCCATGTTCAAGTTGTATATGCCCAATTTCATGAGCAATAACACCTGCCAAAGCATCTTCCGATTCAGCACATTCAAGCAAGCCTCTTGTTACAAGAATATGTCCGCCTGATGTTGCAAAAGCATTAATTTCATCTGTATCTAGAATTGCAACATGATAGCCGTTATATATTTCGGGCTTATCAGAATTTATTACCAAAGTCATACAGATCAAGTTTAAGTACTTTTCAAAGTCCGGACTTCTGTAAAGCTTATAATTGCCAAGTATTATTGAAGCTACTTCCTTACCGATGTAATAAGCCTCTTCATTTTCAATGTCCTTAGAAGCCTCAGCAAGAGGTTTAACAGCTTCAGCGGTATTCTCCACAAAGTTCAAAGGACTTCCGCTAAAACTTCTTAGCAAAGCACAAGAAACTAAACTTGATATAGCAAGCAAAACTAATAAAAATAAGGCTAATAGTTTTTTTATTGATGTATTATTCATTATTCACCCGCCTTTAATGAGCCATTATCTATAAAGTCTTCCAGCTCATTCATATTAGCATGCATGGATTCCACTTTTTTTACAGCCTTGTAATTTCTACCATTATTTTTAAACTGATTTCCGGAGCCTTCGGTAAGCCCCTTTCCGGCTAACGCAAGCTCATCAGTATTTGCAGATGTGCCTTTGTTCTTCGCAATAAGCCGTTTTCGAGTTAAACTGGCCAATGGGAGCCAGCCCTTTAAAGATGGTTTTTTAACAGATGAAACCTTAGCCCACTTACCTTTTTTTTCTATAAGTTTAACTTTGTCGGCATAGTGCAAAGTTCCACAAGTTTTGGCAAAATACCCCGTTCCGTTTTTCAACTGAGCATCTTTTACACAAACATACATCGCCTTAGACCTAGCATGTACAGACATACTAAGAGCAAACAACATAAAAGCAAAAATAAAAATTTTCTTTGTTCTCATTTTATATCACCTCTTTCAATATTATTGCATATTATTTAAGATTATTCAAGCCTAAAATATATGTTATCTACAAATCGACCGGTGCTATACCCGCTATACAGAAAAAGGCAACGAAAAATTAATTTCGTTGCCTTTAGTCGTTTAAGTTTTGTAAGTTTCTAAAATACTAAGTATTTTTAGAAATATATCTTACCTTACTCATTCGGATTGAATGGTTTAGGACGGAATACCAATCGAAGACCAATATCATAAGCAGTATGATTTGGCTCATAAGTATGCCTACGCTGACCTACCGAGCCATCCCACATATCATCCTTATAACTACCGCCACGAGCCATACGCTTAGTACCGGTGTTAGCACCGTAAGGATCAAGGATTACTGTTTTATCCACACCATTTATTTCTATAGTTTTCCTATAGTCATTATCCACTGACTTCACTTTGAAATCATCAACTCGCCTGTCAAAGCACCATTCAGCGACATTTCCTGACATATGATACAGACCTAACTTATTAGGCTTAATTTCTCCTGAACCATCAGTATCATTTGCACCAAGTGTTACAGCAGCTTTTTTTCCGGGATTAAATAACTTAGCATTGTAATACGAAACTGTCCCATTACTATTGATTACAACATTATAATCAGGTCCAACACCTTCAAAATCACTATTATTAGCATATTGATATTTTTCTTCTTTTGCCCATGCATATAAACGGCTGTCAAGATAATTTCTTGCTTGGCTGTGAATGGTCTCATTTGAGCCACTGACAGCATCTATACGGTTAAAATAGAATGTATCACTATCACCTACTATTGAGTCATCATAACCCTGACCCGGATATTCCTTACCATAGAAACGAGCTGAATATTCCCACTCTGCTTCGGTAGGTAAGCGGAATCCATGTCTTTCCATCTTCATCTCAACATTTGTTCCAACAAGATCATCCGTACTTGTAATTACACTATTATTACTCTTATCTACATAAATCCTTTCATTAGGACCTAAGCCCTTAACTATGCTGGTATATGCATTACAAAATACTATTGAATCAAGCCATGAAACATTGCTTACAGGTTTATCATCATTTTTATCACTGCTCCCTTTTCCAAATGAATAAGAGCCGTTAGTTTCATCCCGTACAAATTTCCATAACTTATTAGTTATTTCTGTCTTACCCATAACAAAGGGTGTTAACTTTACAGGGTCTCGTCCATTGATAAAGACTCCGCCAAAATTTTTATAGTTATTGACTATTGAAGAAGCCATTTGACCATTGGAAGCAGGATCTATACCTTCCTGTGTTACCGGTACTGAAGAATAACCTGTAGCACCGCCTATAACTGTACCATCAGTCAATTCAGGCTTACCAAGCACTATATTACCCATATCAGAGCCTGCTACCGGCATATCAGCGTCCAAACCATTACCCAATATATCCATAACAGTACTTTTCTTATAAATTGTAGTAGTGCTACCTTTTTTTACTGTTGTAATAAGAGTGATCTTAAAGGCTTGAGGTCTGATGGCATCATAGTTTTCACCTGAACTGTCAAGAATAAATTTAGACTCTTTTTTATTCAGAGGCTCCATATGGGCTGTTGTAGTATTGGATTCATCCAGCTGTTTACAAGACCAAAGATATTCAATGCTGTCATATGTCCCAACACCATCCAAGACATCAGCTTCTACTACTACAACTTCATCGTCTTCACCCGGCTTAATATGGTCTGTAGGAGCTTCAATATCAACATCATCCCACATAGGTTTAAGATTAAAGGCAGTAGAGGCCGTAATACTTTCACCACCTCTATATGTATCTCCTGTAAGCGTATTTTTCCAACCTGAACAAGAACGCATAGCTTCAATACCATTAATAATGGACTTACGCTTTTCAAGCACATCTACAGGCGGAATAGTAACATTATCACCTACTGATAAAGCTTTCTCATAAAAACCTTTATTATGTGCATCTTCTTTAAGAGTAGCATTTCCAAGGTCTTCAACAGTTTTGCCCGTAGCAAATTTATCACTCTTAAGATTAATAGCAAATGTCATTTGATTGTCAATCTTAAAGGTTTTTGTAGCAATAACAGTGCCTTCATCATCCTTTTGTTGAAGAGTAATTGTTGCCTGTCCGTATTTTGCAAGTATTTCAGACTTAATTACAAAGTTTCCATTTTCATCCAAAACAGGTTTACCGGCAGCATCTTTTTCAATTGAAACATTGGCTATATCTGCAGGCTCACATATTACATCAAAGGTATTTAAGCTGTCTTTAATTGCATCAGGCTCAGCATTTAAATGCTTAACATTTATATAAAGGTCTTCGCCTGTTGTTACAATTATAGGCTTAGTAGGATCAACATCATCTGAACCCTGCATCAATTTTACATCAACAGGATTTACTTTTAATTCAACAAAAACACTATCTTTAATAGTCTTAGCACCTGTGATAGTCGTAGCAATAAGCTCTATAGCTTTTGAACCAAGTCTCTTAACATTTTTCTTAACTGTAACTTTACCGCTAGCACTCACAGCTATAATATCTGAATTACTTGTATCAGCAAGTTTCCATGTTACTAAAGGATTTGCTCCGTCAGGCTTAGCCTTAACATTAAAGTGATCATACTCTAAGCTTTCATCCAAATTCATTGTAATTTTCTTAGGAGAACCGGCTATATTAGCATTATTTTTATCAACAATATTTAAACCTGTAAGATCTACAGAGTGACCGGCGTTGTCAAAATTCTTTACTTTAAACGCCTTACTTACACCAATTACCTGACCGGCTTTATTTTTTTGGACTAGAGTAACAGTTCCTAAGCCCAAGTTAGCACCGGGAGCAATATCAATAATAAGATTTCCATCAGAATCTTTCTCATAATTTCCATCACTATCTTTTCTCACCGAAACACTTGCAACACCCTCAGGATCACAACTTACTTCAAAACTGTTATTAGTATCTTTGTGGTCCTCATCCAATTCGATTTTAACTTCTTTTTTAGTAGAAGGTTGTGCTACTTCAATAGGGTTTGCGTCATTTTCAGCTTTTACAAGAAGTGAGCCGTCAGTTTTTCTTAAGGTAAGTGTTGCAGGAGTCTGATCTTCTTGCAAGTTAAGCGTTACAGTATCAGTTTTTGTTTCGTCAAACTCTGATGTAATTTTAACCTTAATAGAACGAGTAACATTTTTCTTAAACGTTATTTTACCTGTATCATCTAAATCAACATAGTCGGAATCATTTGTATCAACTAATTCCCATTTTACCTTAGGATTTGCACCATCCTTATGATTACTTCCGGTAACGTTAGGAAATACTTTCTTGTGAAGCTGATATTCTATAACATCTTTTAACTCTACATTAATAGTCTTAGGAGCTGTTAAGCTGTTCTCGTTTTCGTCTAAAATTTCCACACTTGTAACTTCTTGAAGATATCCGTCTTTGTCTCTATTTTCAATTTTAAAGGTTTGAGTGGACACAATATTACCGTCTGAATCTTTCTGTGTAATTGTAACAGTTCCTGAACCTATCTGAGTACTCGGTTCAACTTTTATACCGTCAACTTTACCGTCAGCATCTTTTTTAATTGAAACAATTGCCAAATCAGCAGGTTCACAACTCACTTCAAAGCTGTTATCAGTCTCATCACTAAGTTCAATCGACAAATCAGCTTCCTCAGCAGGTTGCTGTATTTTTACAGGATTTGAAGTAGCTGTTACTTCATCATCAGCCTCATCTTTTACAGTAACTGTAACAGGAGGAGCTTTAACTATTTTAAGAACTACAGTATCGGTCTTTGAAGTATCATCATCTGAAGTAATTTTAACTTCAATATCACGAGTGAAATTCTTTCCGGATTTTACAAGTATAAGACCGGTATCATCCAATTCAACATAATCTTCATCACTTGAATCAGTAAGTGCCCATGTTACAGCAGGATTTGCAGGTTCAGCATTTGTAGATGCAACTTTTCTGTGTAGTTGATATTCTTTAGCATCTGCCAAGTTCAATCTAACAGCTTTGGGATCTGACACTATCGATTGACTATCTTTATCAAGTATCTCTACATTTTTTACATCACCTGAAAAACCGGCAGGATTTTTATTTTCAGCAGTAAATTCAGTTATCGTTTCATTACCGTCAAAGTCTGTTTGCGTAAGAGTAATTTTTGAAGTTCCAACATTATCTTCATCTCCGGTAAGTTTAATGCTAACAGGTAAACCATCCGCATTTTTAATGATTTCTGCTGTTACGATGCTAGTATCAGCAGATTCTACCTTAAAGGAATCCAGACACTCTGCAAGTTCGTTTCCATTGCCATCACTTAATTCTATTTCTACACTTGAAGATTTTCCTTGAACTACAAGAACTCTATCAGATACATCATCTACAATAGCATTTGTATCCGCATCTTTCAAGCCAACAGTAGCAGCAGGAGCCGCAACTATGCTGACAACTACATCATCTTTTTTGCTTTCATCTTCTCTGGATTTAGCCCATACTCTTATTTCTTTAGTAAAGTTTTTACCGTCTATAACAGTAATTTTACCTGTTTTATCGTTCAATTC
>PDWI01005655.1_pt1 | contig 16028 bp, 13 predicted proteins | sample 1430891 | NCBI WGS metagenome assembly PDWI01 (sample SAMN01162508, study PRJNA174530) | Oral metagenome, whole genome shotgun sequencing project. | biome: Marine environment; feature: Marine mammal; material: Swab sample of the gingival sulcus; isolation source: swab sample of gingival sulcus...
GATGCAAAACTTTGCATTTCCTTATTTTTCAAGAGATATTGCAGAGTTCTGGAGAAGATGGCATATTTCCTTATCTACCTGGTTTAGAGATTATCTTTATATTCCATTAGGAGGAAGTCGAGGAGGTGTTTGGATGAAAGTAAGGAATACCTTTATTATTTTCATAGTAAGTGGTTTTTGGCACGGAGCTAATTGGACTTTCATTTTTTGGGGAGCATTGAATGCACTTTATTTTTTACCACTATTGTTGACCAATAGCAATCGTAGAAATTTGGATACTGTAGCAGCGGGTAGTTTATTTCCCTCTTTCAAAGAGATATTACAAATGGGAATAACTTTTGGTCTTACTGTTTTTGCTTGGATATTTTTTCGTGCTGAAAATATTGAGCATGCATTTAGTTACATTTCTAGGATCTTTTCAGAGACCTTATTAAAGGTTCCATATTTTCCTGATGGAACTTTGGCAATCCCCACCATAATAATAACCACAGTTTTTTTATTAATTGAGTGGGTAGGAAGAAAAGAGCAGTTTGCAATTCAGCATTTGGGAGCTAAATGGAAGCCTATCTTCAGATATAGCTTTTATTATGCTCTCATTATAATGATATTTGTTTTTGAAGGGAGACAACAAGAATTTATTTACTTTCAATTTTAAATAGACATGAAAAAATTTCTACTAAAAATAATATTATTTACTTCACCTCTATTTATTTTTATCTTATTTAGTTTTATCTTCTTTTTGTTTAAATCTCAGAAAATAGATGCGAAGATGAAAAGAATAGCGGAAGAGTATGAGTGCGTATTAATGGGGGATTCTCAGATACAACGCTTGAAGGCTGAGATGTTTACTCCAAATACGATAAATTTAGCTAGTTCCGGAGAACCTTATTTTTTTACGTATAATAAAATCAAAAAACTTCTGAATAATGAAGATTCTAAAATCAAAAAAATAATACTGGGAGTTTCTGCTCATAATTTTGGAGCGAGTTATGACAGATTATGTGATGTTACATTACCTGTCGGGAAACACATGTTAAAAATACATCTGTATTTCTTTTCTTTGGATAATTATTCTGATTTTGTCAATGTGCACAATTTTCCTGTCTATGAGTTGTTTAGTGCAATTTATTATAGGACTCCTGCTTTCGGAGGTGAATATGAATCGGACAAATCTCACCCAACAATGGAAATTATTAATAGTATTTTCGAAAATCATTATGAAAGTTTAGTGAGAGCAAAAAAAAATAAATATTTTCAGCGTAAGTATTTGTACAAAATAGATAGTATATGCACTCAAAAGAATGTTGACTTAATATTGGTTTCTACTCCATACCACAGTGAGTATAAGAAGAAGGTGCCGGCTGAATACTATGATTTTTTGAATGAAACAATTAAAAAAATTCCTGATAGTAATTATATAAGTTTTTTGTCTGAGGAAACAGATCCGGGACTGTTGTCAGATGCCAATCATTTGAACAAACGGGGAGCCGTAATCTATACTGATATAATAAATCAAAAAATTAAATCGAAAGATAATCCGGATAGATATAGAAAAAAACAGTAAGTCGCATTATTATTTGGTAGCTTGATTATAATTATTTGTAAATTTGCGCAATGACATGTTGTGAATTTCTTATTGTGAGGATTCTTATGTCTTGGAATTAGCAACGTTTTAATAACAGTTTGCTTACTTGAATAATATATAAGGTTTATTATGTGTGGAATAACAGGTTTTTTTTCTGATAGAAATACCGTCGATGTCAAAGAATATTACAATGCTCACCTTAAGATAGCTCATAGAGGTCCTGACGATGAGGGCTTTCTGTACAAGTGTGACGATGGGAGTCTTAAATATCTAAAGGGGAATGATACTGTAGAAGAGTTGCAAAATAAAGAACATATATTAGATCAAGGTAATTCTTCTTTGATCTTGGGGCACAGAAGACTTAGTATTATAGATCTATCTTCACAGGGACATCAGCCTTTTTTTTATGAGAATTTAAGTTTAGTCTATAACGGAGAGATTTACAATTATATAGAATTGAAGGAGGAGTTGCTAGTAAATGGTTATGAGTTTGCCACACAGAGCGATACAGAAGTTTTCTTGAAAGCTTATCATTTTTGGGGGGTGGATGCTTTTAATAAATTTAATGGTATGTGGGCAGCAGCCATATATGATAAATCAAAAGATACAATACTTTTAACTAGAGATAGATTTGGAATAAAACCTCTCTATTACTCGTTTGTTAATGACAACTTGATATTTGGAAGTGAGATAAAATTCGTCAGCTCTTTTCTAAAGAATAATTTTATCAATAAAAACTTGGTTTATTCATATCTCCGATTTTGTCATTTAGAACATACAAATGAAACTTTTATAAAAGATATTTATTCATTAGAAGAGGGAACGTATTTAACATATAAAAACTCTTCTTCGATTAGAAAGAAGAGATATTATTACCTATATAATAAAGAAAATAAGCAAAATATAGATATTAATAATTCTCTTAATAGTTCATTAAATTTACGAATGCGTTCAGATTTGGAAGTTGGTATCCAATTAAGTGGGGGGATCGACTCTTCAACAATAGCCTGTAAACTTTATAGTGATTTTAAAATTAATGAATTAAAGACTTTTACGGCAGATTTTAATGAAAGAAAATTTAGCGAAAAAAAATATGTGGAGGACACCTTAAAGCAAACGAATTTTGAGGGACATTTTATAATGATAGGAGCACATGATATTCAACATAATATGAAAGGGCTTCTGTATGCGCAAGAAACTCCTGTTAGAAGTATGTCTGTATTTTTGCAATATAAAATATATGAGTACATAAAGCAGAAGACTAAGGTACGAGTCGTTCTGGGGGGACAAGGAGCAGATGAGATATTTTCTGGTTATACGAGCGATTATTATTATTATTTGATTTCTCTTTTTTTAGAAAAAAAGTTTTCTTTATTCTTTAAAGAGGTTAAGATAATTTGTAGAAAATTGAAAATTAGTTATTGGAGCTTATACAAGAAAATGGTGCAATCTTTTTTACAGGATTATATGGCGGAAAAGAATAAGCACAACATTTTTACAGAAGATTTTACTTTCCCTAAGTCTAAGTATAATAAGAGATATAAGAATTATTTTAAAGATAGATTATATAAAGGATTGAGTTTTTCTGCTCTGAAAGAATATTTAAGAGATGAAGATAGAAATTCTATGCGTTTTTCTGTGGAGAGTCGATTGCCTTATTTAGATTATAGGCTGGTAGAAGATGCCTTTTCGTTGGATTCAAGTCGGTATATTGTTAAAGGAAATACAAAGTATGAACTTCGGAATATTGCAAAAGATTTAGTTCCAGATAGTATTATAAGTCGAAAAGATAAGATGGGGTTTGTCTCTCCTCAAGAAGTGTGGCAGAAAAATGAACTGAAAGAAGATTTTGATAGGGTTTTTTATGAGATAAATAATAAAGGATTATTTAGTTTTTTAGACAATAAAAAAATATATAAGTTGTACAAGGATTATCAAGGCGGTTCATTTAAGGATTGGTCTTTGATTTGGAGATTTTATTGTCTTCATTATTTTAAAGAAACGTGGGATATAAAAGAATTAAGTATATAATGATAGGAATAGTTGATTATGGGGTAGGTAATATAGGTTCAATTCAAAATATGATAAAGAAAAATGGGTATGAATCTATTGTTAGTTCGGAGCCAGAAGTAATAAGAGAAGTGGATAAATTATTATTACCCGGTGTTGGTTCGTTTGATCATGCAATAAAGAAATTAAAAGAGGCGAATTTGTTTGATTTGTTAAACACTGAGGTAGTAATTAACAAGAAGCCTATTTTAGGAATTTGTTTAGGGATGCAGATTATGACAAATGGAAGTGATGAGGGGAAAGAAAAAGGGTTTGGCTGGATAGATGGATATGTCCATAAATTTGAGCTAAATGATCTAAAGATTCCTCATATGGGATGGAACTTAGTGAAGATTGAAAAGAGAAATACACTTTCTAGTGGTTTATATGATGAAAATAGGTTTTATTTTGTGCATTCATATTATGTGAAATGCAAGGACAGTAAAGATGTTTTGTTTAAAACAAATTATGGCTTGGATTTTGTTTCTGGATTTTCGAGAGGGAATATTTATGGTGTACAATTTCATCCGGAGAAGAGTCATAAATTTGGAAAAAAGATATTAGAAAATTTCTGTAAATTGGAGTTGAGTAATGCTTAGACATAGAATTATTCCCGTATTGCTTTTGCACGACAATGGGTTAGTAAAAACAAGACAGTTTAAAAGCCCCGTTTATTTGGGAGATCCTCTGAATGCGATTAATATATATAATGATAAAGAGGTTGATGAACTCATCGTTCTTGATATTGATGCAACCAGATACAATAAATCAATTGATTTTGGATTGGTAAAAGATATCGCTCAAGAGTGTTTTATGCCATTTGGGTATGGAGGAGGAATTAAGACTATTCAGGACATTGAAAGATTATTCCAAATAGGGGTAGAGAAGGTTATACTAAACAACTCATTAAAAGATAAAGGTCTGGTTCAAAAAGCTATTAAGATTTTTGGTTCTCAGAGTATTGTTGCTTCAATTGATGTTAAACAAGGAAAGAATAATAATTATGGAGTATATTCTTATTCAAAAGAAAAAATTATTTATAAAGATTTGTTAGGCTACATAAAAGATGTAGAACAGCAAAATATAGGAGAAATCTTTATAAATAATGTAGACCGAGATGGAATGCAAAATGGGTATGATGTTGAGTTGATTAATCTGATTAGTAATCACGTTGATATTCCCGTTATTGCCTGTGGAGGTGCAGGTAGTTTATATGATATAAAACAACTCATAAAAGCTACAAATATTTCAGCATCTGCTGCTGGAAGTTTGTTTGTTTTTTATGGAGTACACAATGCAGTTTTGATAACTTACCCTAGATATAGTGAACTAGAGAAAATCTTAGAAGATGAAAACAGCTAAATACCAAATATGTAAAAGGTGTATAATGGACACAACAGATCCGGACATTGTATTTGATGAAGATGGGATATGTTCTCATTGTCATTACTTTGATAATGTGAGGCGCCCTAACTGGTTTCCTAATCAGAAAGGAAGAAAGATGTTGGAGGATAAAATATCTGAGATAAAAGAATCAAGAAAGGGGTATCAATATGATTGTATGATAGGATTGAGCGGTGGTGTGGATAGTTCATATTTGGCGTATGTTTTAAAAAAGGAATATAACTTAAGAATGTTAGCTGTTCATGTTGATGCTGGCTGGAATTCCGAATTAGCCGTCAGTAACATAGAGAATATCGTGAAAAAACTTAATATTGATTTATATACACATGTCGTTGATTGGCAAGAAATGAAGAGTTTGCAGGTAGCGTTTTTAAAATCAGGGGTAGTCAATCAGGATACTCCTCAAGATCATGCATTTTTTGCAGCCTTATATAAGGCTGCAAAAAAGTTTCAGATAAAAGATTTCTTCGTTGGACAAAATATTCAAACAGAATCAATATTGCCAAAATCTTGGCAGGGATTGAGTGCAATGGATACAGTTCAATTAAAGTATATAAATAATAAATTTGGCAAGAAGAGGTTAAAAAGATTTCCTGTAGTAAGCCTGTTTGAACAGCATATTTATTATCCACGAATATATGGTTTTAAAAAAATTATACCGTTGAATTACATGCCTTATAATAAGGATAAAGCAAAGGATATTATAATTAAAGAGTTAGGTTGGAGAGATTATGGGGTAAAGCACGGAGAATCCAAATGGACAAAGTTTTTTCAGTCGTATTTTTTACCTTCTAAATGTGGATTTGATAAACGAAGGGCACATTTATCAAGTTTGGTTTTAGCTGGAGAAATAACTCGAGATGCTGCGTTGCGTGAAATTAAAACGAAAGTCTATACTAATGATCGCCAAATAAAAGAAGACAAAGAATATGTGGCAAAAAAATTAGGTATTAGCGTAAAAGAGTTGGAAAGCTACGTTGATGGGCAATGTATTCATTTTAGTAAATATCCAAATGCACAAAATACTCTAAATGTATTGAGAAGGGTTAAAAACTATATGTTTAAGTAAAATTGTGAAAAAAAATATACTCATAATAACATACAAGTTTCCTCCAATGGGAGGAATTGGTACGAGGAGATGGGCAAAATTTGCAAAGTATTTAGCAGATATGGGACATCGTGTTTTTGTTTTAACGTCTTACTATCCTCTTGTTGATAAGGTAAACTGGTTATATGACATAGAACATGAAAATATAGCTGTTAGCTACTTTAAGTCTCGTTATCCATTTTGGCTTATGAGTCACTCTGAATACAATTTTCTTAATAAGTTTAAAAGGGTTGTTAACTTTGTTTTACATAAAACTTTTTTTTACATTGATAATTGTCAATACGATTCAAATCAGATATTGAAGAATGCCAAAGAGTTAATAAACAAAAACAATATACAAAATGTTATAGCCACAGGTCATCCTGTTTCCATAAATTATATATGCACATATTTAAAAATTGATATGCCTAATATTAACCTTATTCAAGACTATAGGGATAATTGGAATGATTTAAATGTTTATCAATATGGCAACAAAGATGGTTTGTCTTTTTTTAGGCAAAAAGAAAAGATAGCTTATCAAGAGTTTTTTACACTATATTATTCAGATTATATTATAAATGTTTCAAAAGATTTGACGCAAAATATTGCATTAAAACATAAGTGTCTAAAAGATAAATTTATTACTATTACAAATGGCTATGATTTAGATGATTTTGCAAAAATAGAAGAGTGTAAAACAGAGGAGAAGATAAAGATGATATATGCCGGTAGTTTATATAATAAACGAATAGAGGCTATAGAGTTGCTAATGGATGCTTTACTAGAGAGTAACGATACTTTTCTTGAGGATCGTTTTAAACTTATCATTTATTCAAATTATGACAAAAGCAGGATAAAACCTAAGTATAAAGGACTAATAAATAAAAATGTATACTTCTATGATTTTATTCCTCCGGAAGATATACTTAAAGAAATTGCAAATTGCAGATATGCTTTATCCATAAATTCAAAATTTGCCCCTTATGCCTTTGGTACTAAAATATTTGATTATATGGCATTGAATAAAAAAATTGTGCATATATCAAACGGGGGAGCTTTGTATAATTTATTAGAGTCAAAAAATCAATTTGTCAGTGATTATGATATTAAGAGTATTAAACAAATTTTAAGGAATGTGAAAAAAGATTTCTTGAATGATGGCTCAATGTCAAGAGTAGACTACAGTGAATTCTCAATTGACAAATTAGCAACAAGATTAAATGATCTTTTTGTGTAAAACAATTACTTTTGTTTTTTAGAGGAGGTACCTATGAAGATAGCCCATATAACTACAGTTCATAATTACAATGATAATAGAATCTTTTACAAAGAATGTGCTTCGTTGAGGAGTGCCGGATATGATGTTTATCTAATGGCATGTAGTGATAGAGATTTTGAGGAAAATTCAATCCATGTTGTAGGTTTAAAGAAATATAGGAATAGAATAAAACATTTTTTCCTTGTGTCAATAATTGACGTTTTGCGTAGGGCAAAGGATGTGAATGCTACTGTTTATCATTTTCATGATCCGGAATTACTCTTTGCCGGTATAATATTAAAAGTTTTAGGAAAAAAGGTAATTTATGATGTGCATGAAGATAATGCAGCAAGCATTATGTCTAAACCTTATCTCAAAAATAGGTTTTTAAAAAAAATAATTGCAGGTGCTTTATATTTTTTAGAAAGAATAGGGGCACGTATTTTTGATGCTATTGTTACGGCAAGACCCGATATTTCTAGCAAATTTCTACGTTATACTCCTGTCACTGTTAGGAATTTTCCTATAATTCCTTCTTCAACAAGAAATGAGGAAATTTTTGTTAAGAAAACGAAGAAGACAGTTATTTATGTTGGAAATATATCAGATATTAGAGGAATAGCCCAACTAATTCAGGCTTTTGAGGATTTGAATGACTATGAATTTTGGTTATTGGGAAAATGGTCTTCTACTACATTTAAGAACCGTTGCGAAAAAATGAACGGTTGGAAGAATGTACGCTATTTGGGGATTGTGAAGCCTACAGAAGTGTTTGCCTTTATTAATGAAGCTGATGTAGGTATTATAACATTTTTGCCTGTTCCTAATCATCTTACTACTTTGGCAACAAAGCCATTTGAATATATGGCTATGGGGTTGCCGGTAATAATGTCAGATTTCCCATATTGGAGAGATTTCTTTGAAGATTTAGGAATTTATGTTGATCCGGAAGATAGTGCGGATATTAAAGAAAAGATTATTGCTATTTTTGAAAATGGTGAAAGATATAGGTATTTGTCAACGAAAGGTAAAGAGAAGGTTAATAACTCTTATAATTGGGAAGCTGAAAGTAAGAAATTAACTAATTTGTATAGGAAGTTAATGTTATGAAAATACTAACAATAGTAGGGGCAAGACCTCAATTTATTAAGGCAGGAACTGTAAGCCGAGAAATTGCAAAGCATAAAAATATACAAGAAATTATAGTGCATACAGGGCAACATTATGATGCGAATATGAGTGATGTTTTCTTTGACGAAATGAAAATCCCCAAGCCACATTATTTTTTAGGTGTTGGAGGAAAATCACATGGAGTAATGACCGGGCAAATGATAGAGAAAATAGAAGAAGTTGCTTTTAAAGAACAGCCTGATTGGATGTTGGTTTATGGTGATACAAACTCTACTTTGGCAGGGGCTATTGTTGCGAGTAAATTGCATATTAAATTAGCACATATCGAGGCGGGGTTGCGCTCCTTTAACATGAAAATGCCGGAGGAGGTTAATCGGATTCTAACTGACAGGGTGAGTGATATTTTATTCTGCCCTACTGATGCTGCTATTGAAAACTTGAAAAATGAGGGATATACTAATTGGGATTGTAAAGTTATAAAATCAGGTGATGTAATGCAAGATGGAGCTCTTTTCTATGAAGAGTTAGCCGTTAAGCCTAACGTTGATATAAAAGAAAAATTTGTCTTATGTACCGTTCATAGAGCAGAAAATACTGATAATTATAACAGATTAAAAAATATTTTTGCATCATTGGAAGAGATAGGGAAAAACAAACAAATTATCTTACCACTACACCCAAGAACCAAAAAGGTTTTAGAAAATAATAATTACCGACCTGAAAATATTACATTTATAGCTCCTGTAGGTTATTTGAAAATGGTTTGGTTGATCGCTAATTGTTCTCTGGTAATGACTGATAGTGGAGGTTTGCAAAAAGAAGCATTTTTTTTTGGGAAACCCTGTATTACATTGCGGGATGAAACTGAATGGATTGAACTAGTAGAAAATAAATTTAATGTGTTGGTTGGTGCTGATAAATCGAAGATATTGGAAACGTATAGCAACAAAGAAAATCTTTTTGCAACCGACTTTGCAATGAATTTGTACGGAGGAGGAAGGGCGAGTGAAAGAATTATAGAAGAGTTAAATAAGTTATGACAGAGAAGAATATTTGGTTTATCAACCAATATATAACGAGTCCTGAAATGTGTGGCGAATCTCACAGGCATTTTTCTTTGGCAAAATATCTTGTGGCAAATAATAATGTGACTCTTTTTACAGGAAGTTTTTCACATCTTCACGAAAACAAGTCATCAGAAGAGGTGGTTGAGGAAGACGGTATTAAGATTGTTAATCTTAAAGTCTTGAAATATCGAAACACTTTAACAAGAATTCTGAATTTTTTTCATTTCGTACTTAGGCTGAGGTTTTTTAATTATAGACAATTGTCAGAGCCTGATATAATTGTTATTTCAACAATGTCTCTTTTTCCACTTTTGCTAATACCTTTTTACAGAAAAAATTTTAAAAATGTAAAGATTGTTCACGAAATTAGAGATATATGGCCATTGACCCCGATAATGCTAGGCGGTTACTCTCCCAAGCATCCGTTTATAAAATTGTTGGCATATTGTGAGTATTTTGGCTATGAAAATGCTGATTATTTCGTGGCAAATTTAGAATTTGCAGATAGACATATCGCCAAAGTCGTTAACAAAAAAGATATCCCTTTTACTTGGATATCAAATGGAGTAGATGCACAAGAAAATATAGTGGATTTACCAGAATCTATAACAAGAAAAATTCCTAAAAATAAATTTCTGATTGGGTATGCAGGAACTATTGGCAACGCAAATGCAATGGAAGTGGTTATTGATGCTTTTAATAAATTGGAAAGTGCGGATATTTGTTTGTGTATAGCTGGAGATGGAGTAAAGAAGAAAGCGCTAATGAATAAATCAAAAAATAACCTTATTTTTTTAGGACAGATACCTAAAAATCAAGTTTGTAGTTTTCTAAAAAAGATGGATGCCTGTATTTTGAGTTGGAAAAAAATTGAACTCTATCAATATGGAATTTCACCTAATAAGATTTTTGATTATATGAATGCTGCTAAACCTATAATTATGTGTGGTGATATGAAAAGTTCGGTAGTAGAACAAGCCAATTGTGGCTGGATTAGTGCTGCAGAAGATTCTGAAAAATTAGCAGAATTGCTGCTAAAAATATCAAAATTGACTAAGGAAGAATTGGAATTATTTGGAAGAAGAGGAAAAGAATATTTAGATGCTAACTTTAAGTATAGTTATTTAGCAGAAAGGTATCAAAAAGAAGTTTTCGATAATGTATAAAATGTTTATTAAAAGGGGCTTAGATTTTACCTTGTCGTTAGTAGGATTTCTTGTTTTATTGCCAGTATTTTTAGTGGTAACTCTATTTCTTGCTATTGCAAATAATGGAAAACCATTTTTCTTTCAAATGAGACCGGGAAAAAATGGTAGGTTATTTAAAATTATCAAGTTCAAAACGATGAATGATAAAACAGATGAGCAAGGTAATTTATTATCAGATGCGAAACGATTGACAAAAGTGGGGAAGTTTGTAAGAAAGACCTCATTAGATGAAATTCCGCAATTGCTAAATGTAGTCAAAGGAGATATGAGTTTGATAGGACCTCGTCCGTTAATGCCTGAATATTTGCCTTTATACGATACTGAACAACAAAAAAGACACAATGTAATGCCGGGAATAACAGGCTGGGCACAGATAAATGGAAGAAATAATATTTCTTGGAAAAAAAAGTTTGAGTATGATGTTTGGTATGTTGAGAATATTAGTTTTACGTTAGATGTAAAGATTTTATTTTTGACAATAAAGAAAGTACTAAAAAAAGAAAATATTAGTTCTGAGAATCACGTAACAGTAGAAGATTTCAATGGAAACAATTAGTAATAAAAAGTATTATAGTCGTATTGATGGTTTAGCAAAAAAATATGGAACACCATATTATATGTTTTATCCTGAAATCTTAAAGAATAACATTAAGAAAGTAAGAAATGAATTTACGAAACATTACTCAGATTTTTTGATAGGGTACTCCTTTAAAACAAATTATTTACCTTTGGCTTGTCAGGTTGCCAAATCTCAGGGCTGTTATGCAGAGGTCGTTTCTCATATGGAATACGAGTTGGCATTAAAATTAGGTTTCAATACTGGTAATATAATATTCAATGGTCCTGTAAAAGATAGAAAAGCATTAATTTATGCATTAAAGAATGGTTCTATTGTAAACTTAGATTCGGAAGAAGATGTCCTTACTGTTTTGAATCTGAAAAAAGAGGAACCGAATTTAGAAATAAAGGTAGGGTTAAGAATAAATATCAACTTAACTAATTCAGAGGGACAATCAAGTGTGCAAAATGGATTAAGATTTAGCCGTTTCGGTTTTACATCTGAGTTGTTGGATAAATATATTCCTAAATTGCAAACAAGAGGTATCCAAATACATTCTATACACGGGCATACCTCATCTTCTGATAGGGCTGTTGTGAATTATTTATTAATTTCAGAACAACTTTTGAAAGTAATAAAAATGTATAATTTAAAAGATATTGAATACTTCAACATCGGAGGAGGCTTTTTTGGTGCAGCTGCCAAAGGAATTGACACAACGAATAAACCTAAATTTAGCGATTATGCTACGGATATAGTTTCGTATTTATTGAAAGATGAATGGTTTGCAAGCAAAAAGCCAACTTTGGTTGTTGAACCGGGTGCATCTGTACTTTCTAATACTTTTGAATTATGTACAAGAATTCATCAGGTCAAAAAAATTGATGAAAATAATCATTTCATTATTGTAGATACGAGTGTGTTTGAAGTAAAGCCTTCTATGCATACACTAAATCTACCTTATGTACATTTGTCTGATAATAAATTATTAAAAGAAGAACAAGCAATGAAATATCAAATTGTAGGTTCAACTTGTATGGAGAAAGATATTATTTCAAGAGATGTCGAAGTAGAAAATCCCCAAAAAGGAGATTATATTGTTTTTAGAGGATTGGGGGCTTATGTGATGGTTTTCAATAATGTGTTTATAAACTATATGATTCCGATTGTTGCTATTGACAAAGAGGGGAAAGACAGCTTGATTCGTAGAAGGCAGGATATAAAGAATTTATTGGATTTATACGAAATTTAGAGACTATGAACATATTGTTTACTTGTGCAGGTAGAAGAAATTATCTGATAAATTATTTTAAAGAAGTTGTTGGAGAAAATGACACAATTTTTGCGGCTGATATGCAACTAAATGCGCCGGCATTGGTTGATGCAGATGAGGCAGTTGTTGTTCCACCAATCTATGATGAGAATTATATTGATACTTTGCTTTCTGTTTGTAAAAAACAAAACATAGATGCGATTATTTCGTTAAATGATTTGGAATTACCGATTTTAGCTGAAAGTAGAGAACGATTTTTAGCGATTAATACAAAAGTTATTGTATCAAATCCGGAAGTTATTGATATTGCTTTTGATAAGTGGAAAACTGTTGAGTTTCTGAGAAAAAATAATTTGAAAACACCCCGCACTTATTTGACTTTATCGGATGTTAGAGAGGCTATAAAAAATGGAGATTTATCTTATCCATTAGTTGTAAAACCTCGTTGGGGGAGTGCGTCTATTGCTGTTGATTTTGCCCAAAATGAAGAGGAATTGGAGTTAATTTATAAGTTACAGTCATTAAAGGTTAAAAGGAGTATTTTATCAACGGTGAGTAATCAGGATATAGGTAAATCCATTTTGATACAAGAAAAAATAAATGGTAAGGAATATGGCATGGATATTTTGAATGATTTTAATCAAAATTATTATTGTTCTTTTGTCAGAGAAAAGTTATCAATGCGTTCGGGAGAAACGGATAAGGCGGTATCTGTAATAGATGAAAATTTACAGAATATTGGAAAAACGATAGGGGAAAATTTAAAGCACATTGGAAATTTAGATTGTGATGTATTTTATGACGGAACAGATTTCTATGTTTTAGAATTAAATCCTCGCTTTGGCGGAGGTTATCCATTTTCACACGAAGCAGGAATAAATACACCGGCAATTTATGTGAGTTGGTTAAGGGGAAATAATGATGTGGATAAATACAATAATTACAAGGCAAATGTGGCGTTTGCAAAATGTGATAGATTGTTAAATATTTCGGAAATAAAATTATGAAACAAAAAATATGGCTATCCTCGCCACATATGGGGGGAACGGAACAAAAATATATACAAGAAGCCTTTGATACCAATTGGGTTGCACCACTGGGACCTAATGTCAATGGTTTGGAGCAAGATTTAGAAAAATATTTGAAAGAGGAGCGAAAAGTAGCTTGTTTAGTGTCAGGTACATCGGCATTGCATTTGGCATTGATTTTATCGGGAGTAAAAGCAGGTGATGAGGTACTTTGTCAAAGTATGACTTTTTCGGCATCGGCAAATCCAATTACCTATCAAGGGGCAACGCCTATTTTCATAGATAGTGAACCAGATACTTGGAATATGTCGCCTGTTGCTTTAGAGCAGGCAGTTAAAGATAGAATGGCAGTAGGCAAGAAGCCCAAGGCAATTGTCGTTGTGCATTTATATGGAATGCCGGCGAAAATGGATGAGATATTGGCTGTAGCAAAAAAACATGAAATTGCATTGATAGAAGATGCTGCTGAGGCATTAGGAGCAACATATAAAGGGCAAAAATGCGGTACCTTTGGCAATTTTGGAATTTTATCGTTCAACGGAAATAAAATTATAACGACTTCCGGAGGTGGAGCGCTAGTTTGTAAATCAGAGGAACATAAGCAGAAAGCCATATTTTTAGCTACCCAAGCACGAGATGATTCACCGCATTATCAGCATTCGCATATTGGGTATAATTATCGAATGAGTAATATTGTTGCGGGAATTGGGCGAGGACAGATGGAAGTGCTAGATAAGCGAGTTGCACAACGTCGAGCAAACAACCAGTTTTATCAAGAGTTATTCAAAGATATTAACGGAATAGAAGTTTTAACCGAACCAACAAGTGATTACTTTTCAAATCATTGGTTATCGGCAATTTTGGTTGATGAGCAAAAGACAGGTTTTTCTCGAGAAGATTTACGTTTACAATTATTGGAAGATAATATCGAATCTCGTCCATTATGGAAACCAATGCATCTGCAACCAGTGTTTGCAAGTTGTCCATATTACGGAGAGAAAGTGGCAGAAACTTTATTTAATGACGGATTATGTTTGCCTTCGGGGTCTAATCTAACCGCTGAAGATAGAAAAAGAATTGCAAATAAAATTATGCAGATTACAAGAAATTTGTGATATTTGAAGAGTAAAACTGATTGTGTAGCTTTATTATAAAAAAACTATGAAGAAAAATGTTATTGCCAATATTATAAAGGATAATGTCCCTCGTTGGGTGGTTCTTTTGTTTGATACCTACATCATTATCAATACGTTTGGTATAGCCTATTTTATTCATAGCAACATGTCAATACGGTTTAGTTTAAGTATGATGTTGAAGCAGATGCCTATCGTTATACTTGCATCTGTAGTCGCTTTTTTGTCTGTAGAATTGCATCGAGGTATTATTAGATACTCGGGGCGTAAGGACATCGAAAGAGTATTCAAGGGGGCATTTTTAATTCTTACTATATTGGTGGTCATTTCTCTATTTTTAGACTACTTTAAAGTATTTCTTTTTTTCAGAATTCCCATAGCGGTTTTGGTTATTCATTTTTTGCTGAATGTGGTTTTGCTAACGACGGCAAGATATACATTCAAATATCTATATGGTAGACTCACGGGAGTGATAAAAAGCTCCAATAACATAATGATTTATGGGGCTGGGGAGGCCGGCATATCAACGTCTGCCATATTTAAAGGTGGTAAAGAGGTCAATAGTAAGGTAATAGGCTTCATTGATGATAATAAAAAGAAAGTGCATAATAAAATAGATGGAATTCCTATTTATCATTCTTCCGAAATAGATGAATATTTCGTAATTACGAATAATGTAAAAGAAGTAATTATCTCCAATCAAACAATGTCTTCAGACAAAATGCTGGAAATTACGGATAAATTTTCAGAATTAAACGTAAAAGTGAAAATTGTTCCACCTTTTGAAGATTGGTTGAATGGTAACTTAGAGACCAAGCAAATAAAAGAAGTAAATATAGAGGATCTTTTGGGGAGAGAGGCTATTAGATTTGAAAATCCTACTTTGGAAAAAGAATTTTCAGGAAAGGTAATACTCGTTACCGGTGCTGCAGGTTCTATCGGTAGCGAAATTGCTCGGCAAGTATTTCGTTATAAATACAAACGGTTAATCCTGCTTGATATTGCAGAGTCTCCTCTGTTTGATTTGCAACAATATTTTATAAGAAGAAAAGCTGAGAATATTGAGTTCATCGTGAGTGATGTTCGGAATCAAGAGCGAATGGAGTTTTTATACACTAGTTATCAGCCGGATATTATTTTTCACGCTTCTGCTTACAAGCATGTTCCTTTTATGGAAGAGAATCCTTATGAAGCTATTCGTATAAACGTACAAGGTACTCGGATTATGGCAGACTTGGCTGTG
>PDWI01005657.1_pt1 | contig 16025 bp, 12 predicted proteins | sample 1430891 | NCBI WGS metagenome assembly PDWI01 (sample SAMN01162508, study PRJNA174530) | Oral metagenome, whole genome shotgun sequencing project. | biome: Marine environment; feature: Marine mammal; material: Swab sample of the gingival sulcus; isolation source: swab sample of gingival sulcus...
CCTGCTAGCGTTTCCTCGGCGGCAATTGTCAGCGTGTCGATAACGTAAGGGGTATTGTCGGCATCCAACGTGCCCGCTTTGACGCGAGCAAAACAAGGCGTGTGATGCACGGGAATGCAGGGCGCTTGGCTCTGAGGGCGCGGTTGTTGCACGGGGTAAAAAGTCACTGCTTTACCGTGTAACTCGGCGCGCTGCCTAAGCATGTCGATATCGCCACACAGCACCACGGGCTGTTTACTGAGCTCGTCCGCCAACTGTAGGCAAATATCAGGGCCAACACCCGCGGGCTCACCCGTTGTTAAAATTAACTGACGCATGTCATATCGCGCATTTATTGAACGATGCGAACATGAGATTCATCGCGTAGCTGTGTCAGCCACAATTCCCACTCTTCTTCGGCTTTTTGCGCGAAAATTTTCTGTCGCGCCTGCTGGATAAGGGCGTCTTTACTGCTGCTTTCGCGTTGACGGCGCTGGTCGACCTTGAGGATATGATAGCCAAACTGTGATTTAAACGGACGGCTAATTTTGCCAACAGGGGTTTGATCCATCACCGCCTCAAAATCGGCCACCATTTTTCCCGGCACAACCCACGCCAAATCGCCACCGTTGACGGCGGAGCCGCGGTCTTGAGAGTGCAACTTAGCCAGCTCGGCAAAGTCCGCGCCGCGCTGTAGTTGCTGATAGAGTTCGTCGATGCGCGCTTTGGCATCGGGGGTATCCGCTTTAATAAGAATATGTGAAACGCGGGTTTCAGGGATTTTAACGGCTTGCACCTTGCCCATTTTGCGGGCTAATACTTTAATCAGGTGTACGCCATCGCGGTCAACCAGTGGTTTGAGATAAGCATTGGCAGGCGCATCAATTAAAGCTTGGGAGAAACTGCTAGGAATTTGTGCCAAATCCACCCAACCGAGGTCGCTATAGCGCGCGCCATTGGCACTGGCAACCGCTTGCGGGTTGTCTTTGGTTTTTAATGCTTTCAACATGCGCTGCGTTTTTTCCTTGGCAGCATTCAGGGTGTCGCTATCCGCCGATTGCGGTACGGGCACGAGAATATCAACTAAATGCACGCTGCCACCCACTTGTTTCAGTTCGCGCTCAACCGCGGTATTGACCTCTTGGTCAGAGATTTTCACCAAGCTGTTAACAACCTGTTGTTGTAGCTTTTGAATGAGTAGTTCTTCGCGCAGGACTTCCCGCGCAACGCGCTTGCCTTTGGCTTTGAGTTTATCAATGGCAATGTTGAGGGCGGTGTCGCCAACGGCGAGGTTGTGCGACTTCGCCATTTGCACCAAGAGTTTGCGCATAATTAGGCGCTCTAACTTGGCCTTGTCTTTACCGATGGCCTCGAATTCTTTGAGGGTGATCACATCGTTGCCAACAAAGGCTACGATGCCGTCCAAACGCTGACCGCGCTGTTCTTCCTGCGGGCCAAAGGTCAATTGCTCGAGTGTTTGCGCCTGAGCGACATTGACATTAGCTAGCGCGGCAGTAAATAGGCTAGTAGCAAGCGCTAGGCGCAATGCGTACTGGTGGTTGCTTTTTTTCATTCTGTTATTTTTTGTAATATTATTCATAAAGTTTCTCATAAGTTTTCCGTAGTATTTTCAACCAATAAACTTGCCAACTGTAGAACAGGGTGGTTACTCGTAGCCAATCGGACGATAATTGGGCACCAGTGATTGTAAAACATTGCTGGTGTCACTGCCGACATTACCCAAACCCTTTAAGAAGAATTCTAAGTAAACGGTATTCTCCAGATCGCTGTCGTCAGTGACACTGTCGCGCTGTTGCCGCCCCAGTAAACGCACTCCCCAACAGCAGTCGGCATACTCCACCCCTGCCATGGCATCCATGGTTTTGTCGTATTCCAACGAATAATGCCAACGCCAAAAGGTGCGCCAATGGTCGTTGACTCGCCAAACGCCCGCCACGTCAAGCTGTTTGTAATTATCGCGGTCATACAAATGCGAGAGGCGTACTGATTTATCCCAGTCAGGAGCGTAAGTCAGCCCGACCATGGACTTTTCCGTGAGCGACTCATCCGTGTCGTAGTGGGCAAAACCGCGCAACTGGATGTTGTCGCCAATCTGTACTTGACCCTCCGCAATGACATTGGAACGCGAGCCTGTTTGCACGGCATCGTACAACGACACCTTGCGATCCTCAAAATACTGCACCTGTCCCACGGAGAGCTTGGCCAACTCCTTGCCCGAGTCGTTGTCGCTGATGGTTGAGCTAATGGCAGTCGTCAACTGGTTGGCATCGCCAATGCGGTCTTTACCCGTAAAGCGATTGGGTAAAAATAGCGCATTGTAAGAAGTCATGCTATTTTCTGAAGAATCAAAGCGCGGAAAGTCCGACTGGTCGCGGTTGGGGGTATATAAATAATACAAACGCGGCGCCAGTGTTTGCGTGGCGCGATTGCCAAACCACGTCATCTGACGGTCAAAAAAGACACCGCTATCCAGACTAAACGACGGCACAGCGCGGGAAAGGCGATTGTCTTTGCCATCGGTCTGATTACGCAGGCGATAGTGCGTGAGGTGTAAGCGCGCCTCAGGCTCAAGGTAGGCATAACTATTTTCAAAGCGATAGCTAGCTGTCCAACGTTGGTTAAAGCGCCAGCCCGACAGTTGGTCTTCTTTGTGAAACTGGATGATTTCTGAATCGCTAGCCAATTGCATGCCATTGTCTAAGTTATAGCTACCCTGAGCCGTTAAACGCGGCAAAACCGCGTAGGGACGCTCTGCCTTCTTGTAGCGACTATTGGCAACTTGATACTGCATCACCTCACCCGCAAAGCGCCAATTGGGAGTGTGTCGGTAAGTGGCTTTTAAGTGGCTTTCCAAAAAATTATCATTGCTTAAGTCTAGTGAATTCTCGAAATTACTGATGTAGTCTTTGTCGGAAACGCGCTGATACTGAGCTTGCAGGCGAAATTTTTCGTTGGGTGTGTAGGTGTGGCGCGTGCTGAACGACCAACGCTTTGTGTCCGCCTTTCTATCGTGTGACAGGTAAGTGCCTGAGAATTTCCCAAAGCTATCGGGCAATAAATAACGGTACGTTGCCCCCAGCATGGCGCCGCGTTTTTGCATCAGGCGCGGGTATAGGGTGGCATCGTGATTGGGCGCAAGGTTGAGATAAAAAGGCACAGTGACATCAACACCGCGCCCCTCGGACAAATTTACACTGGGAAACAGCAACCCCGTCTTGCGGCGGTCATCAATGGGAAAGGAAAAATAAGGGAGGTACAAAACGGGGGTATCGCCCAAATGGAAAGTGGTTTTCCACGCTTTACCTACGCCAACACCGTGGTCAAAATGAACTTTGTCGGCCTTAATCGCCCAAGCGCGGCGTGCACGTGGACAGGTTGAATACGTTGCCTGCAGTAGGGTTTCTTGGTTTGTTTGCCGATCTACGTCCGCTTGTTCGGCTTCACCTGTAACGTCTCCTTTGCGAATATAGTAATCTAAACCGTGGAAAGTGCCCGACTTGCGCGTCAAAGAGTAATCGCCTTTTTCTGCGCGTATGGCAAACTCAGGCGTGCCATAAATCATGGTGGCTGGCGCGTGTATGTCGCGTTTATTGCGATTATAAATAATGTGCTCACCATAAAAAGTCCCTCGCCCGCGCTTGGCAACGACATTGCCGCGGAAAGAAACGCTGTCATTAGATGCTTCAGATTGATTGGCTTCAACCTCGATTTGCTCTTCGACTGTGGGATTGTCCCACGTATATTTGGCTAAACCATCGACAGGGCATTGTACTGTGGCAAAGCTCACGGGTAGGTGGATAAGGGGAAGTGCAATTATTTTTTTCATCAAAGCTTCTTAAAAAGACAGTTAATGGCGGTTATTCTATCAAAAAAAGTATCGTTGAACAGATTTTTGTCGGTGGCTCTGACAATGAAAAACGGAATATTACCTTTTAGTTAAGTTAAGAGAAAATTAATGAAAAACTCGAAATTTTATATTTTTGCTGTAGAATGTCGAGCCTCAGAAATTAGCTTTTCTCGGATGTTTTTTATAGGGTTAGTTGTCAATTATTTGACTTAACTCTTATAAATAGTTTTTAAAAATAAATCAATTGAGGTATTTTCAATGAAAAAAATGTTATTAACATCGGCAGTTGCTGCCATGGTTTTGGGGGGATGTGCTTCTCCGCAACCAACCAAATCGGATGTCGCTGTTACAGATAAGGCTGCTGTTAATAAGACTGTGGCTGGTCAGCCAAACCAAGCTACACAACCAGCGATGGGCAATGCGACATCTTTGTATCCGCCCAATGCGCGACCTGGCGAATGTTACGCCCGCGTATTGACACCCGCAGCCTACAAAACCATTCAGCAGCGCGTCATCGCTAAGTCAGAAGGTGAAAATATCGAAGTGGTTCCTGCCGTCTATAAAACGGTGACCAAGAAAGTTTTAGTTAGTGAAGCGACCACAAAACTGAAAGTTATTCCCGAAACCTATAAAACTATCACCGAGAGAGTATTGATTGAGCCGGCACGCGAAGTGCTCAAAAAAGTACCGGCAAAATACAAAACGGTGAAAGAAAAAGTGTTGGTTAAACCGAGTTACACCACTTGGAAGCGCGGTCAAAACCCAGTTGGTCGTGCATCGAAAGTGAAGTATGACCAGTCGACGGGCGAAATCATGTGTTTAATCACTGTGCCAGCTGAGTACAAAACGGTCACTAAGCAAGTTTTGGTATCACCTGCTACCACGGCAAAAAGTGTGATTCCTGCGAAGTATAAAACTGTTACTAAGCGCGTAGTAGCAACGCCTGCAACTACGAAAAAAGTGACTGTGCCAGCGCGCTACAAAACCGTTCAGGTGCGCGAGTTAGTGACGCCAGCTAAAACTTTGAAGACAAAAATCCCTGCCACTTACAAAGTCGTGACCAAGCGCGTGATTGCCAGCCAGCCCAGATTGGAGTGGCGTTCTATTTTGTGTGAAACCAACACAACGCCTGATGTCATTCGTCGCTTACAACAAGCTTTGAAGAAGAACGGTTACAACCCCGGTCGCTTTGACGGCGTTTTGGGACGTGAAACACTGACTGCGGTGGTTCGCTATCAAAAAGCCAATAACTTACCCAGCGGTCAGTTGACTTTGGCGACGTTGAAGAGTTTAGGTGTTGTTCGCTAACTAGCCAATAGATAGCCAATAAACACTGCGCTAATGACCAACGAATGGTCATTCCGCGGTCTTTAGCCTAAAAAGCAAAAGGTAACCCGCCAGTCGGCGGGTTACCTTTTTTGCATCCTGCGGTGAAGTTACAAAACAGCCATTCTCAAATGCTTATAAAATCGCTATAATGAGCGATTGGATTTTTTATTTTAATCATCGAAGAAAACTTAAACCATGTTATTTCGCTTTATAATGACCTTGATTTATGCCAGCGTGGGCGCGCTTATGGCTTTTCCCATCAGCTATTGGTTTCAAGATGGCATTTACCACGAAATGACTTGGGGTGAGTATATTGACGGCGGCATGTTACTCCTTGAATGGGGCGCCCAGTTTGGGGCAATTGACGTGTATCGCAATACCTCGCTTGCTTCAATGATTGTCATGATAACCCTCGGTCGTTTGCTCGAATGGTCTGTCACCAAACGCTATCGTGCCCGAGACAAACGAAAAGTTAACGACTAAACTATAATTTTAGGAAAAAAACATGTTAAGAACGCATTATTGTGCAAAAGTCAATAAAGAACACATTGGACAAACCCTTTCAGCTTGCGGCTGGGTCAATTCCTACCGCGACCACAGCAATGTTTGGTTTGTGGATTTACGCGACACCACGGGTCTGTTGCAAGTCGTCATTGATAAGAAACAATTTCCCGATTCCAATAAATTGCGCAATGAATTCTGTATTCGCGTCACGGGAACAGTAGTTTTCCGCGGTGAAGAGGCCATTAATCCGCGCTTAGAATCGGGCGAAGTGGAAGTCCACGTCGACGATTTTGAAATTTTATCGGAATCGCTGACACCGCCATTCCAACTAACGGATGAAGTGGGCGAAGACCATCGCTTAAAATATCGCTATATTGATTTGCGCCGCCCGAAAATGCAGGCCAACTTGCGTTTGCGCTCTAAAGTTGCTGTGGAAATGCGCAATTTCTTAGACAAAGAAAATTTCCTTGAAATTGAAACCCCCATGCTTACCAAGGCCACGCCAGAAGGTGCCCGCGACTACATTGTGCCATCGCGCACCCATGCGGGCAAATTCTTCGCCTTGCCACAGTCGCCACAATTGTTTAAGCAGTTGCTGATGATGTCCGGCTTAGATCGCTATTATCAAATTGTTCGCTGTTTCCGCGATGAAGATTTGCGCGCTGACCGTCAGCCAGAATTTACTCAGCTGGATATTGAAACGTCTTTTATGGACGAAGACGATATTCAGAACATCATGGAGGCTTTAATTCGCCATATTTTTAAATCACAGTTAGATGTTGACTTGCCCAACCCCTTCCCGCGCATGTCCTATGCCGATGCCATGTACCGCTACGGTTCTGACAAGCCCGATATGCGCATTGATTTACAGTTTGTGGAAATTGCCGACTTAGTTAAAGACTGTGGCTTCAAGGTGTTTTCTGCCCCCGCGCAAAGCGCGGATGGTCGCGTTGTCGCCCTGCGCGTCCCCGGTGCTGCCGACAAATTAACCCGCAAAGAAATTGACGATTACGCCAAATACGTGGGACGTTACGGTGCTAAAGGTTTGGCCTATATCAAAGTCAATGCGTTGAGCAAAGGCGCTGAGGGATTACAATCACCCATCGTCAAATTCTTGGGCGAAGACGTTGCCATGTGCATTATGCAAGCCGTGGGCGCGGAGGATGGCGACTTAATTTTCTTCGGCGCGGACAAAGCCAAAGTCGTCAACGACGCCATGGGCGCTTTCCGCGTCAAAGTGGCAGAAGACACGGGCATGGTGCGCGAAGGTTGGGAACCTTTATGGGTGGTCGATTTCCCCATGTTTGAATACGATGAAGCGGAAAAGCGCTATGTTTCCTTGCATCACCCCTTTACCGCGCCACAAGTAAGCTCGGTTGAGGAATTGAACAACGCCAAGCCAGAGGACTTGTTGTCGCGCGCCTACGACATGGTGTTAAACGGTATGGAAATCGGTGGTGGCTCTGTCCGTATCCACAATGCCGACATGCAGTCTGCCGTGTTTGAGTTATTGGGCATTGGTGAAGAAGAAGCCGAATGTAAATTTGGTTTCCTGTTGACCGCGCTACAATACGGTTGCCCACCACACGGTGGTATCGCTTTCGGTTTAGACCGTCTGGTCATGGCGATGGCAGGCGAGCAGTCTATCCGCGATGTCATTCCCTTCCCGAAAACGCAATCAGCTGCCTGTTTGTTGACCGACGCACCTGCCAATGTCAGCGAAACACAGCTAAAAGAGTTAAATATCCGTTTGAGAAAATTAGATTAACCTAAAAACGGCAGTTGAACGACTCCCTCTCCCTCAGGGAGAGGGCTGGGGTGAGGGTGAATAGGTTGGAAAAGCAATGAAATTACAAGTAAAACAAGGCATAATAAAGTATTGTAAAACTCGATTTGTTAGTTGCTCTTCCAAACTATTGCCCCTCACCCTAACCCTCTCCCCCGCGGGGAGAGGGAATAATTCATTGTAAAAATTTAACTTTTTTGAAAATTGATGTCCAACTGCATTTTTCAGGATTAACAAGCGATTGCTGCCTTACATGAGTTTGGCACAGGCAGTAACAATGATTGGGAGGCAACCGATACCGCGGCTTGCCTCCTTTTTTGTGAATTTTTATAGTGAGTTTTTTTATAAGATAAACAAGCCTAGTCCACAAAAAGGCTAGAAATGGATTCTTCGACATGGATGCGGCGAATCGTTTCGGCAACTAATCCAGCAATGCTGACAACGCGGACTTTTTGAGAGGCCTGCATCTCAGGGGATAACGGAATAGTATCGGTGACGACCAATTCATCTAGCCCTGAATTTTCAACATTTTTCAAGGCATTGCCCGAAAGTACGGGATGCGTACAATAGGCATGTACGGACTTTGCGCCGCGCTCTTTGAGGGCACTGGCAGCTTTACCCAGTGTACCCGCGGTATCCACCATATCATCAATTAAAACACAGTTCTTGCCTTCAATATCCTCTTCGCCGATGACGTTCATAACCTCTGAGACGTTGGCTTTGGGGCGACGTTTATCAATGATGGAAAGTGTTGCATCAGGCAAGCGCTTTGCCATAGCGCGGGCGCGCAAGACACCGCCAATATCGGGAGAAACCACCATAGGATTAGGCAACTCAAGCGACAGCAAATCATTCAATAGAATGGGTGTCGCGTAAATATTATCAACAGGAATATCAAAGAAGCCTTGGATTTGGTCGGCGTGTAAATCAATGGTTAGCACGCGGTCAACGCCGACACCCGTCAACATGTTGGCGACGACCTTTGCTGAAATAGGAACGCGAGCACTGCGCGGGCGACGATCTTGGCGCGAATAGCCAAAGTAAGGCATTACCGCGGTAATGCGCTCTGCTGACGAGCGCCTTAACGCATCAACCATCACCATCAATTCCATCAAGTTGTCATTGGTGGGGGCGCAGGTGGGTTGAATAAAAAAGACATCTTTACCGCGCACGTTTTCTCTTAACTGTACATTAATTTCACCGTCAGAAAATTTGCCGATGGATGCTTGCCCTAAGGGTAAGCCTAAATGTTGTGAAATGAGACGGGCGATTTGAGGGTTAGCGTTGCCGCTAAAAACAGTCATGCTTCCTTTTGCCACAGGATTAGCTCTCTATTTTGAAGTGGTTAAGATGGCAGGGGTGGCAGGATTTGAACCTGCGAATGGCGGCATCAAAAGCCGCTGCCTTAGACCACTTGGCCACACCCCTAAGTATTGTAAAGCGACCACCGTCGCCATTAAAACGCGTCATATTGTATCAACTTAAATGCCTAGGTCAAGCGTCAATGTTGCGTTAATTTTGATAAAAATGAATGGCAGGGGTGGCAGGATTCGAACCTGCGAATGGCGGCATCAAAAGCCGCTGCCTTAACCACTTGGCCACACCCCTTAATTTTCAAAAAGACTTCAGTTTAGTGACGGCTAGCCCCTTTGATGGACTGCTTACCGTCAGTTGACTTCAACTTTAAAGGTCGCGTATTCTGCCTGCCACGGTATTTTTTGTCAAGCGTTTTTACATGATTTTTTGAATGCGCCTGTCTAGGGCGAGTCCTCAATCCAAACATGGCACTGCCAGTGGAGGTTTTTTGCGAGCACAAGGCAATTATTGTGTAGTTTAGTCATTCTAAACAAACAATAATTAACGCCGTAATCGCAAAAAATCTCCCTGTCCCGAAGGGTTGATGCCAAAATTGTCTTATCCTGCGTTACAAAACTTGCTAAGACCGCGGTATTAGCTACGTTTTGTGCCTTGGCTAAGGCAATTTTGGCTATCAACAGTGAGCATGTTTGGATTGAGGACTCGCCCTAATTTAACAAAAAATTAATCGTTAAATTAGCTCAGTTAGTCTAGAATGCACCTTCCGTAACTATTAACAATAAGGATTTATAATATGAAAAAACTACTCATTACTTTGACCGTCACAGGACTGATGAGCTTTGCACACGCCGAACAAGCCAGCGAAGCGAGTGTATTAAAACTACTAAAAATTTCAGGTAGTGACGCCATGGCCACACAGATGCAAGCCCAGCTTAAGCCTATGGCACCTAATGCCCCTGAATCATTCTGGCAAGAAAAAACCGAAGAATTACTAGGCTTGATGGTTCCCGCCTATCAGAAGCACCTTGAACAAGCTGACGTAGATGCTGTTATCGCCTTCTACGAAACGCCAGCAGGAAAAAGATTTGTTGCCGCCCAGCCAAAAATCTTGCAAGACAGCATGCCCATCGTACAGAAATGGGGCGCGGAATTGGCACAGGAACTCATGGGCAAAAAATAAACACAGTTTTAATGTGACTATCCTTAAGTGATAATCACCTTAACAACCGTCATATCGCTTGCATTTGATGCAGGCGATTTTTTTAGCACTTGCGAAACATTCATCATTTGATGATATTGTGGCAAAATACCCTCCTCTCTCTGACAATTTTTTGATGCTATTATGAAAAAATCCATTACCCTGATGGGCATGTCTGGTGTTGGCAAAACCACTTTATCGCGCAAATTACCGCGGGAAAAATGGTTTCATTATTCAGGTGATTACCGCATTGCCACCCATTACCTTAAACTCCCTATTGGCGACTTTCTTACCGCGGCAGCCATGCAAGTGCCTTTACTGGCAGATTTGCTAAAAAGTGATGCCATTTACATTGGCTCCAACCTCACCATAGATAATCTCGCGCCCGTGTCAGCCTTTATTGGCAAACTGGGGCGGGCTGACTTGGGCGGATTGGACTTAGAGACCTTTATGCTGCGCCAGCGCCAGCATTTAAAAGCAGAAATTGCCAGTTGCTACGATGTCGGCTACTTCAAAAAGCGCGCCAACCAGTTGTACGGCTACGACTATTTTTTGCACGATGCTGGCGGGAGCATTTGCGAGCTAGACGACGAGGACGTGATTGCCTATCTCGCCAAACACACTGACCTCGTGTACATCAACGCCGATGACGAATTGGCGGAAGTGATTACTGAGCGCGCCCTAGAATACCCCAAGCCGCTGTATTACAACGAGCCGTTTTTAATGCAGCAGCTCGCCACCTACAAAAAAGACCGCGGTATCAGCCGCATTGAAGACATCGTCCCCAACGACTTTATTAGTTTTGTTATTCCCGCGCTGATGCGTCATCGCCGTGCGCGCTATTTGGCGATTGCCGAGCGCTATGGCCGCATCATTGATGCTCGCGATGCTTTTCATGTACGCGATGAGAGCGATTTTCTTGAGCTATTACAACTTCGTTAACCAAGCCTTTTACGCTAATCCTACCACCCTGATATTATGCCTATTGTTGACTACAACCACCTACCCTCCTTACAGCGCATTGCGGGCGAAGGCTTTGATGTCCTTTCTCAAGATGCCGCCACCCACCAAGACATTCGCGAATTGCACTTGGGCTTTTTAAACATGATGCCCGATGCCGCGTTTTTGGCGACCGAACGACAGTTTTTCCGCCTCGCTACCGCGGCAACCAACATTGTGCAAATCTACATTCACCCCATTCGCTGTGAAGGCGTTAAACGTAGCGCGGCCATAGAAGCGCATATCGCGGACTACTACCACGACTTCGCTAGTCTCAAGACTAAGGGATTAGACGCACTGATTGTCACAGGCGCCAACCCACAATTTAGCGACTTAACGCAAGAACCTTATTGGGCACATGCCACGGAGATTTTCCATTGGGCAGAGAAAAATGTCGCTTCGGTCTTTTTTTCTTGCCTCGCCTCCCACGCTGTCCTGCAAGCGCAATATGGACTCAAACGCCGCCCGCTGGCGCAGAAGTTGTGGGGGGTGTATTCGCATCGCGTGGTTGACAGCCGCCACCCTTTAGTAGCCAACATCAACACGCGATTTGATATGCCACATTCCCGCGGTAACGAGTTGTCACCTGAGCGTTTTTTGAGTAAAGACTTAAAATTACTGGTGACAGGTGAGGAAGTCGGCGTTGCCATTGCCACTTCTAGCGATGGTTTTAAACAAATTTTTTGCCAAGGCCACCCCGAATACGACACCGCCAGCTTGCTCAAAGAATATCAGCGCGAAGTGGGACGCTTTATCGACGGCGAACGCGCCGACTTTCCACCGCTACCCGTGGGCTATGACTCCGCTGCCATCATGGCGTTATTAAGCGATTTTGAAGGGCAAATTAAGGCAAACAAACAGCGCTTAAGCGATTTTCCCGCCGAAGCGATGATGGCGCAGCTAGACAACACGTGGCGCGACACGGCTAAGGCTATTTTTAGCAACTGGCTCGCCCTCGTTTACCGCGTAACGCATGTTGAGCGCGACAAGCAATTTATGGACGGCATTGACCCCGACAACCCCATTGCCCAGTGGTATTTAGGTTAAAACAAAAAGTGGAAAGTGGTAAAATGCACCCCTCAGAATTTGACTAAAATTATTTATTAAAAATGATTAAACTACGGAGGACGTTATGTTAGCCACCTATGAACAAGACGTTGTCAAATGGTCAGAAGAGCAGGCTCAACTCTTGTTGAATCGCGATTTTGAGCATTTAGATATAGCTCATCTAGCAGAGGAGATACTCGATGTGGGTAAAAGTGAAATACGAGAGTTAAAAAGTCGCATGGCTGTGCTACTCATGCACTTGATTAAGTGCGAGGTACAACCTGAGCGATACGGTCGCAGCTGGGAAAACACGATTAAAGTTCAGCGCGAAATGATCGAATTACTCATTGCAGAAACGCCTAGCTTAAAATCCAAAATGACTACGGATTTTTGGCGGTATGTCTGGAAAGATGCTTTGGTAAAATTTAACAAAGAGACGGAGTTGGGGATAGCCTCTCTACCTTCCGAATGTCCGTGGACATTTGAAGTCATTTTATTGAAAGATAATTATCCGACCCTACCCCCAAAGGGCTGATTGTACCTACCGCGCAAACAAGAAACGCACCTTAACAACCTATTATTAATAAAAATGAGGTAACATCTGTGCAATAATCGTGATATAATTAGAGCTTTTAATATCATAAATATCGAATATAAACAGAAACGACGTGCCTTACTATTTCTTTTTACCGTTATTCTTGTTCTTTCCCTCCTCTATTGCTGTTGCCAATTGTCGGCAGGTGCGGCTAGTGGATACGCAGCAAGCGGACAATATCATGATTAATCGTTTAGCAAGCAATTATTTACAGCATCAGGGACATCAGGTCACCCATGTGCCCGCCGAGAGCTCTCAGGCCGCTTATGAGCTACTCAAAAATAATCAAGCTGATGCTTACCTGAGTACGTGGATTCCCATTGAAAGCAATACAATTAAACCCTATCTAATCCAAGGTGAGGTTAAAACTTTGGGGAAGGTATTAGCCAATACGCAAACGGGGTTGGCGGCCAACAAGTATGCCGAGCAGCTGGACATTCTCAATATCAGCACCTTGGGACAGCACGGCGATGCGCTGGATTACCGCGTTTATCTCACCGAACGCGATCAAGCATTGTTACCCATCATACAACGCGCATTTAAGCGCTCCCACGATAATCTCCCTAAATTTTCTGTCATCAACATCTCTCAAGAAGCACTGTCCAAACGCTTACAGCAAGCCGAACGGCAAAAGAAACCTCTGGTTTTTTTTACGCGCAAAATCGATTTTTTAGCCCAACAATACGCCACGCACTTCTTATTTGACCTGTATGGAAAATTTGAAAGTTTACAGACACAAGCTACGATTTACAGCAGTATCCGCTATCCATTATCCCGAGAGTGCCCAGAATTGACCAAGCACTTACAAGCTTTCCACCTAAGCGCACCTCAAGCCACACATATTTTGCACGTTGCGCAAGGCGATAAGCAACGCATCAATGCAACCATTGACAAGCTGTTTCAAACACAGAAACACGACTTCGGAATCGAAAGGTAATTCCCATGCGGCAAGATAACCAACTTATGCGATTTTTCCACACCCTGTCTTTCAAGGGGACGCTTATACTTTCCGTTTTATTGCTCACTTTTTCATTCATTATTTACTTTAGTATTAAAAAGGATATTGTTAAAAATAGCTTAATTGACACCGAAAAACTGGCATTGCAAACGGGTAGCAGCACCATCAATCAACTGTTGACCGCCATTGCCGAAACCGAGGCACTGGCCGACTCTCAAGCCAGTGTCTTGCATGGATTGGACAATACCCCACAAGCCTATAAAGCAGCCTTGTCGAACAACCTTGACATTCACCAGTACAGCAAACTGTTAGGTTCGGGCTACTGGACGGCCAAAGACAGTGTTATTGGCGACAACACCCAAGCATTTTTTTGGCGATACAATGCCTTCAATCTACTGGAATACGATGATCGCTATGAAAGTGATAGCAGCCACTTAAGCAAAGAGTGGTTCACTATTGCCGACTATGCGCCGCGGGGTAAATGTGCTTGGAGTCGCTTTTACGCCGACGATATCAGCGGTAAAAAGAAAATCACTTGCGCGGTGGCCGTCAAAGAAAAACAACAGCTTAAAGGCGTTGTCAGCGTGGATGTTGACTTGTCTGAATTGGAATACCTCACCAAGCAAGCCGCGCAACTAACGGGAGGTTATGTCTTTTTCCTCGATAAAGATGACCGCTTTATCACTTTTGCCAACGTGGATACCGGCAAGAAATCCATTATCGTTGACGGTGTTAATGATTTGTCGCAATTCAGCCGTTTACACAAGGATTTTTCTCTTATCGACAGCGCCAGCAAAGCCTTTAACAACGCAGTTATTTATAATGCTAAACACTTATTAGGAAATGAGTTTGACAAGTTGGTCAACAGATTGCTCAGGCAATCTGAGGGCGCAACGTCACAGGCTATTATGTTGGATATCGCCCGTCTGTACGAAGAAAGCACCAGACAATTCTATCACCAAACATCGACGCGCTTCGCCACCATCAACCTCGCCAACGACAGTATCGACGAAGAACCCGCGCGCGCCTATCTGTTTCACGTCCCTAAAATTTACTGGAAAATGGGCATTGTGATACCCAACAGTAAAGCTACGGCACTGGCAAAACACCTGTCCATGCAATTACTTATTTTTCTCTTGACCTTGACTGTTGTCTTGGGCGCAGGTAGTTACTTTTTGCTAGAGGTAGGCATCTTACATCCCATTCGCCGCGTCGCCAACTGCACCTCTGAGGTGGCGGAGTTAGTGCATGAAAAGAAATACTTAGCCTTAAACGACAAAAAACTGCCTTCCCGCGGGCGCGATGAAACGGGAATGATGAGTCGTTCCGTCAACGCGCTGATTGAGCGTATCGTGGAAAACGAGGGCGCGTTGGCAATGATTAACGAAACCCTAGAGGCGCAGGTCAAACGCCGTACCGAGGAACTGGCATCAGCATTAAAAGACCTCAAAGCCTCACAAACACAGCTTATCCAAGCAGAAAAAATGTCCATGCTCGGACAGATGGTGGCGGGTGTTACCCATGAAGTGAATACACCGCTGGGCTACCTCAAAAGCAATATTGTTATCTGTCAAGAATTACTAGAGCATTATCAAGAGTTACTGGGCTTAAACAGCGTCTTAAAAACGCACTTGAGCGAAGACGCACAAGACAGCCAGTTTATCAACGACACCTTGGAACAAATTAAAAAAACCGTCAGTGAAATTAAGGAAGAAGCCATTGACGAAGAAATTCGCGAGTTGTTTGGCGATACGCTATTTGGCGTTGAACAAATATCTGAATTGGTCGTGGAGTTGAATAACTTTGCCCGTTTAGATGAATCTCAACTCAAGACCGTGGATATCCACGAATGTATTCAAAGCGCGGAAAGAATCTCTAGACCTCATCTCGGCGACACCGAAGTTATCGAAAACTTCGACCGTAGCTTGCCCCACATTTACTGCTCACCCTCACAGATTAATCAAGTTTTATTGAATCTTTTCAATAATGCTACGCGAGCAACGCAAGAAAAAACCTACAAAAAGATTGAAATAACCACCTCACAATGTGACAATTACGCAGTTATCCGCATGCAAGACAACGGGGTGGGTATCAGTGAAGCCATGAAGGGCAAAATTTTTGAGCCATTCTTTACCACAGAAGGTGCAGGAGAAGGTACGGGATTGGGCTTGGCGATTTGTAAGCAAATTATCGAAGAGCACAAAGGTAAAATTGAGGTCACCTCTACCTTAGGTGAAGGCAGTTGTTTTTCTATTTATTTGCCCATACAAAGCGAACAAGACGAAACTGTTGACTCTGAGTAATAACAACTAGCAACAGGAGGTGAAGTAGTAATGATAAGCTTTTTCAGAACAAACAAACAAACAAACAAACAAACAAACAAACAAACAAACAAACAAACAAACAAACAAACAAACAAACAAACAAACAAACAAACAAACAAAC
>PDWI01008451.1_pt1 | contig 16021 bp, 10 predicted proteins | sample 1430891 | NCBI WGS metagenome assembly PDWI01 (sample SAMN01162508, study PRJNA174530) | Oral metagenome, whole genome shotgun sequencing project. | biome: Marine environment; feature: Marine mammal; material: Swab sample of the gingival sulcus; isolation source: swab sample of gingival sulcus...
CGGGTCTGCCACCTCCAAAGAATTGTTTTAGTGATTCATACAATGCCTTAATGCCGGGGATATTCTCTCCGTTTAAGAATTTAAGGTTACGATAAAACGTAAGGGCATTGCTGTAATTGTCATGGTCGAGCAATATTTTGGTATCTGCCAATTGTTCTGTGAGGTGTTTCAAGCGGAGCAATTTGCTTTCAATAATCATACGAGCTTGGTAATCACGGTTAAACTCTTCCTTATTCAAAAACGTAGGTACATACTGCGGATACTGTTCCATCAACTCTTTGGCTTTGTTTACAAACAATTTGTTTTGCTCGGCAATACTACCGTACTGTTGGCGTTCTTCTGATGAGAGTTTAGACATTTTACCATTGAATACAACTTCCAAATCGGTAAGTGCTTGATCTATTCTGTTCAATTCCTCTTCTGTAAATGTTACTTGTGCTAAATTTTCAAAACTCATAATATCTATTTTTTAAGATTAATACTGTCCATAAAGATACATTTTTTTAGAGAATTGAAAAAAAACAGGTGGTTATTTTATTCCAAACTGCTATAAAGAGGATATTAAGATAGCTCTCAGCAATTCTGTAAGCACTTAAATCCTAACTCCTTTAATCGTAATCTGCTAATTCTGTTCTTAAAGTTTCTTGTGTTTTTTAGGCTTAATCTTCAATATTCTTTTTCAAAAGTGCTTTTATAGGGTTTAAAATAAAAATTTATAGGAAAAAATTTGGTAGTTACTACAGTTCTTTGTTGTGTGTATTTTATATTGTTTTCTTCGTTAATTCATCAAGTTTTTCCATTTTTTCCATTGTGAATGCAAGAATTTTTGCAATGTTTTTTACTTGCTGTATTTCTTCTATTTGTAAATCTTTTCCTTTACGTTCTTTTAAATACTTTTCAATTACTTTGTAACCTCCAATATAAAATTCAAATATATCTTTGGGTATATGCTCAAAATAATTTGTTTTGTTTATATAAACTCTTCCTACATTTTTTACTTTTTGAAATTTCACTCTTTCAACCGTATTTTTCCCGACTTCGCCATCATAAGTTTCTGCAATATCGGAATCGGGAATTTCTTCCATTAGGTGAACAGTTATTAATTTTTGTCCAACTTCAGCAATTTTCTCAAAATCTTCGGAACTGTCGCAAAATGGTATTCGCGGAAAATCAATTTTCAGGAAATCACTGTATTTTTCTCTGTAGGTCGGCGAATGCAAAATTCCGTAGATATATGCCAAAATTTGTTCGGGGCTGAATTTTTTATTATACTTATTATCAATAAATTGCCTGAATTTAAGGTTTATATTCTCTAATTTTTCATATTGTATGTCTATAGCATTTTTGGGGGCTTTTTCGTATTGCTCTCTTTTTATTTCAAGTAATATTTCTTTTTCTTCAATCAGCGAATTGTATTCTTCTTGGGCAAGTTCATCTAATTTAAGACTGTTTTTTTGTTTTTCCTTTAATAAGTTCCTATATTCTTTTTGTAATTCCAAAAATTCATTTTCAATTTCTTTTAATGTACGTTTTGCTTCTTCTTTATTAAAATATAATCCTTTTTCTACGTAGCGATAAAGCGGATAAACATAAGAACTTGACGAAGTATTGGTTGCAAGTAAAGCTCCATTTGTTATTTTTTTTGAAACAAAAGAATGAGAAAAAGAATTGCCTTTTACTATTCGAGAAGTAATTAGTGCGTAATTATTATTTATGAAATTATCCATTACTGTTCTTCTCGGCATAGATTGAAATCCTCTCGAATTTCCGGTATAATATGTATAACGAATATCAAAGGGGCGATAATGAATTTGTTTAAAATTTTTATCTTTCAAGCCGGATTTTTTCAAATCATTTTGAGCCATTTGCACCGACCAATCACGTACATCTTTCACTAAATTATATTTTTTGCGAGCTTCCTCAATCGGCAATTTTACAAAATCATTTACAATCTCTTTTATTTCATTTTCGCTAAACCGAATTGTAAGTTTGTCCCTTGAACTAACAATACCGACGCTATTTATATCAAAAATTTCATTTATGGAAATCCATTTACTGTATTCTTTCTTCAATTCATAATTTTGATATGAAAACAAATAAAATGGCTCACAGGGTTTTAAGTCTGTCCATTCAATATTTTTAAATTCAGTTTCGTAAAGTTGTTTATTTTTTGCATCACGTTTGCCCCAAAAATCAGCTCGTTTAACTTCCTTTTTTAATCCTTTCTTTTTTATCAAAACAGAAATGCAAACACCTTGTTGAATATCAAATACATTTTCGTCTTTTTCATTTTCGGATGTTTTTTCCGCTTTTTTAGAATTACCGTGCAGGTCGATTATATTAATTTGGTCAAATGTTTGCATCAAACTGTATCGCATTCCTCTAAAGGTGGGATTATCAAGAAAAGCGTGGTTTGTTATAATTGCAACAATGCCTTCGCCTGTTTGCTCTATTTTGTATTGGGCAAAACGAATGAATTTACTAAATTTATTATCCAATCATTGGTATTTATTGAATTGTACGAATATGGCGGATTACCTGTAATTACAAGAATTTTTTTGTTACGCTTTATTTCTTGAGCCAATTTGCCCTCTGTTGAAAGTTCAGGCACAAACAGACTTTTTTGAGGTTCTTTATCTTCAAGTGTATTTGTAAGATAAATATTTAAACGCTCTTGCAGGTCGAAACCGTTTTCCTTTAAATATTGAGTGAGTTTTAAATGCGAAATAACATAAGGAGCAATTAAAAATTCAAATCCGTAAAGATTATGTATGTGCTTATTAATCAACATATTTCCAGAAAATTAACCTTTTCATAACCGGCAATTCCATTTTTTATATCGAAAAGTTGTTTGTTTTTCAAAACATCGTCAATCGCGCTGATAATAAAGCGTACAACCGAATGCGGTGTATAATAAACGCCACGACTTTTGCGCAATTTCGGATTATATGCGGATAAGAAATTTTCATAAAAATAAATATAAGGGTCTTTATATTCTTCTTCTGTTTTCTTTTTTTGATTTGTAAAACTCAAACTTTCCTGTATTGCTCTCAAATCAATATTATTGATAATTGACAGCAATTCTTCTACTATCCAAAGTGCTTTGCCGTAACGAGCTTTTTTAATGTATTTTAAAAGTCCTACAATATTTTTTATAAGCGCAAAAGTTGTAGGTATTTGTAAATCAATATTTCTTAATGTTATTTGTTTGTTGCTTTTTATATTGAGTTTTGCAAGAAACAAACCATAAGTTAAAGTTTGTGCAAAAGTATCTGTAAAACCCTCAATAGTAAGGTCTTCGTAGACTGTATTTACAAATGTTTCGTAAGTTCCCCAAATCTCGTCTTGTAAATCTTCGTTTTGCTCTTGTTCTTTTAGGTAGTCGTGAAGAATTAAAAATAAATATCTTGCTCTTTCGGCAAGTGCAAAAGCCAGATTTTCAATATCGGCAATTCCTTGCGGTGCTTGGCTTATAAACTTTTTAATCAGTTTGTAAACTTTGTTTACTTTCTCCGGATTTAATTTGAAAGATTTATTTTGTAAGTCGGTTATTTTGCAAAGAGTTTCGCGGAATGTTTCATTGCCTTTCAGCCAAATAAATTCTATATAGTTTGTAATTAATAAGTTATCGCTTAATTTCTTGTATTTTTCAATTTTTTCACCTTGTCGTTTTGGCTCGTGCAGGATATTAGTTTCTTGCGTAACAATATCCTTTGCAATCGAATTTAACAATGCTTCCAAAGCTGCCCGATGAGAATGTTCGGTTACATCGGTCAGACTTTGCTTTTGTAACTCTTTTATGTAATTCGTAAAATTTTTCATTACCTATTTTTTATCGTAATCTTATCAGTTGTAATTGCACACAACGGATTAAGCATATATGATGTGGCGGGTTTTGAAACACAACCCTTCAAAATACGCTACGCCGTGAGCCATATTTGTTATATTTTGCAAATTTAATCTTTTCAGGCAAAATATGGCAAATATGGCGGACAAAATACGAAACAATATATTCCCCGCCATGGCATATATACAACGTTAGGCAAGCAGTTCTGTGCAAAAACGTAACATCTAAAAGTGTGGTACTACAAAAATAACTGAAATAAATCAATTAATTCTACTTTACAAATTTAAGTTTTTCCTTTTGCTTCCAATATTTTAACTCCATGTTATATTTACGTTTTAGATGACTTTTTCCATTTAAATTAATCTTTGTTTTATTTATCAATAGTGCGTTAATAAACATTGAACTCACATTTTGTTTAACTTCGTAAACATAGAATTAATGAGGCTTCTAAAAATACAAACTTCTGCATTTTTTCAGAAACAAACAACACGGCTTTTGAATAACATTCTTCGACAAAGCAAAAGTTGAAAAATTCAGGATAATTTTGCACAATCAATGACTTGCTCAAGATGAATTTCATACTATGGTTTAGTTTTTGTAAATATTTATGAGAAATGTCGGTTTCATTTTTTGTAGCATCGTTTTTTTTTAAGATATTGGCATAAAATTCTTTAGTAAGAAAACACGAATAAATGTTTAAAATCTCGGAAATGGCAAGATTTTCTTTACTCATATTCTTTTTTGTGTTTCGTTCGATTTGCGTTTTTGCTTCAACTCCCGAAAAAATCGACAGCCTTAAAAACAGGCTAAATCGCTGTGGCGAGGAGAGTAAAAAAACTTCTCTTTTGAACCAATTGTCCGATGTATATACAGATATTCAGCTCGACAGTGCCTTGAATTATGCTTCTCGCGCTTTAGAACTTGCCGTTAAGAATAGCGATGATTTTGGCAAAGCCAATGCAAACAATAAATTGGGCAACATATTTTTAAAACAAGGAAACCTTGAGTTTGCTCTCAAGCATTTTTTTGATGCGCTTGCCTGTTGCGAAAAATTCGAGAATAAAGAAATGCTTGGCGGACTTCACAATAACATCGGCATTGTTTATCAAACCCAAAAAAACTATCAGCGTGCGTTGGAATATTACCTTAAATCGCTGCAATATTTTGATTCCGAGACAAATCCACTTGTGTTGGCAAACACCAATAACAACATCGGGCTGGTTTATTCCTTTGTGCAAAAGTATGACAAAGCCATTGAATATTTCAACAACTCTCTTTCGCTGCGGATTCGGGCAAACAACGCGCAAGGCATTGCCATCTCTCATGCAAATATTGCTTTTGCCCAAAAAGGGAAAAAAAATTACAAGCAAGCACTCAAATCGTATGAAAAAGCACTGAAAATGAGCCAAAAATATGGATTCAAACAAATTCAAACCATTGTAAATTGCAATCTGGGCGATTTGTATGCCGAAAAAAACGATATGCAAAAAGCGACAATATACTACAAAAAAGCCTTACAACTTTCGGAAAAAATAGCATTGCTCGAATGGCTGAAAAAATCAAGCAAAGGACTTGCTGATGTGTATGAAAGAAGCGGAAAAATGACCCAAGCCTTTCATTATTATAAAAAGTATAAAAATATTGAAGATTCGGTATTTGGAATCGAAAGTCGCAAACAATTTCAACACCTTGAGGCAAGGTACGAAAATGCCAAAAAAGAAAAAGAACTTGCACAATCGAAAGAAGAAAATCTTCGGCTTTTGCAAAAAAATGAGATCTATGAAATCAAACTGCGCTCAACAATTCAACTTTCAATCGTGTTGAGTTTTTTGCTCATCGCCATTCTGCTTCTTGTTGTTATTTATTTCAGGCTCAATAAATTCAAAAGCAGGCTAAATAAAAAACTTGAACGCAAAGTAAAAGAACGAACATTGGAGCTTGAAGCATCAAACCAACGACTGATAAACGAAATAGAGGAAAAAAACCGCGTAGAGAAACGTCTGCAAATAGCACGCAAACAAGCAGAAGAATCAGACCGGCTAAAATCTGCTTTCCTGGCAAATATATCGCACGAAGTCAGAACGCCGATGAATGTAATTTTGGGCTTTTCAGAATTGCTTGAAAAAGAATGCAAATTAACAAGCGAACTTGCCTCTTATACAAAAACAATAAAAGACGGAACTCGACAACTTCTAAACATAATAAACGATATTGTGGATATATCGAAACTTGATTCGGGAAGTCTTAAACTTAAAGAAACTGAATTTGACCTCAACGAACTGTTGGACGATATGTACAAAGTGTTTACCGCAGACAATGAAGTTTTTGACAGCAAAGGAATACACGTTTTTGTAAGCAAAGGGCTTCAAAATGATGAAGCAATCATCATTACCGACAAGTTACGGCTTCGTCAGGTACTCACAAACCTTGTGAATAACGGCTTGAAATTCACAAAACAAGGCTATGTCGAATTTGGATATTTACTGCGCAACGACCAAATGCTTGAGTTTTACGTAAAAGACACAGGAATAGGAATCACGCAAGAAAAACAAAAAGAAATTTTTAATCGCTTTATACAACTTGAAAATTCAAATACACGAAATTACGGAGGAACAGGCATTGGATTGTCAATTTCAAAAGAACTGATCGAATTGCTTGGCGGAAATATTTGGGTAAACTCGCAAAGCGGAAAAGGCTCAACCTTTCGCTTTACTTTGCCTTTTAAACAAAGAGGACAAAAAGATATTTCCGAAAAAAAACAAAGCCTTTTCAACTGGTCAGCCTTCACGATAATGCTTGTTCAGGAAAAAGAAAACAAAAACCGGCATTTGAAAACAATCTTAGAACCCACACAAGCCAAGCTGATATACGCTTCAGATGCACCGAAAGCTTTGGACAAACTGCACACAAACCCGAATATCAATGCAATTATTATTGATGCCGACATGAATGGAATTTCTCTCTTCAAAACCGTTGATTTGTTGAAACAAATAAAAATATTGCCGGTGTTTGCCCTGACAAATCTTACACAGGAAAACGAAACCGATGCGTTTACGCTTGCCGGATTTGACGATATTATCGCAGCACCTTTGGAAGGCGATCATGTTTTAAAAAAGATTAATAATTCGTTAATATCATGCCCTCTTCCGCCTATTTCTAAGAATAATGATTTAAATTTGCTTTCTTAGAATTTTATAAAAAAACAAGCAATGAAAAACAAGATCAAAAATTTTATTCGGGATTCCTTACTGATTGTTATGGGAATTGCTTCTGCGAGCATCGGACTCAAAGCACTGCTTTTGCCCAATCATTTTCTCGACGGCGGCGTAACAGGCTTGTCGCTACTGATCAACAGCCTGACAGGTTTTGATATTTCTATCTTGATTCTTCTGATCAATTTGCCTTTTTTGCTGCTCGGTTATAAACAAATATCAAAGATTTTTGCAGTAAAATCGCTGCTTACAATATCCCTATTGGCAATTTCCGTTCATTTTATTGAACTGCCCACCATCACTGAAGATAAAGTGCTGATTGCCTTTTTTGGCGGATTATTTTTAGGCGCAGGCATTGGTTTTTCGGTGCGTGGAGGAACGGTTATCGACGGCACAGAAATCCTTGCCATTTATCTTGGCAAAAAAATCAGGGTTACTTTAGGAACGGTTATTTTAATTTTCAATGTCATTCTTTTTATCGTAGCCGCCTGGCTGATCAATCTGGAAGTGGCACTTTATTCCATTCTGACCTATGTAACGGCTTCAAAAGCTGCCGATTATATAATTCATGGAATAGAACAATACATTGGCATAACCATAATCTCGGAAAAAAGCGAGGAAATTCGTGCTGCCATAACATCGCAAATGGGCTATGGAGCAACCATTTATCAAGGAAAGAGAGGCTTCCGGAAAGAAACCAAAACCGAAGCAGGCATCGACATTATACATACTGTTATTACCAGGCTTGAATTGAACCGCATTCATGCCGTAATTGACAGTATTGATGAACATGCCTTTATCATCGAGTACAACATTCACGATGCTAAAGGCGGCGTGATAAAAAAACGTACGAAACTGAAATAAAAAAGTTAAGTTCCGATACTATTCCCCAAAGTGTATTTTGTGAAAAAAACAGATCAATTCTCCCCCAAAAGTCAAATTTTTTGCTTAGATAAATTTCGTACGTTTGCGCCGAATAAAAGCAACTGAATGATAGATCAGTAATTAATTTTTGTTACTTTTGCCCAATTTCAAACAAAAAAATGCGTCATGTCTTACATTTCTGATAAAATTATTAGCGAAGGAGTAACCTTTGATGATGTTCTTTTAGTGCCGGCATATTCTGAAGTGCTGCCCAAAGATGTTGAACTTAAAAGCCGTTTTTCGCGAAATATTTCAATCAACAAACCCATTGTATCTGCTGCAATGGATACTGTTACAACTTCGGTAATGGCAATTGCCATTGCCCGAGAAGGAGGAATCGGGGTGATTCATAAAAATATGAGTATATCTTCTCAGGCGAAAGAAGTGAGGAAAGTAAAAAGAGCAGAAAACGGAATGATAATCGACCCGATTACGATCGACAAGCAAAGCACGGTTGCGGAAGCTCTGCAAATAATGAAGGAATTTAAAATCGGCGGCATTCCGGTGGTCGATAAAGAGAAAACCCTTTTAGGTATTGTAACAAATCGCGATTTGCGTTTTGAACGCGAGCTGAATCGTCCGATAGCTGAAGTGATGACCTGTGAAAATATCATCACAACAACGCAATCGACAGATTTGGAACATGCCTCAGATATTTTGCAAAAATATAAGATTGAGAAACTTCCTGTTGTCGATAGCGGAAATAAACTTGTTGGCTTGATAACCTACAAAGACATAACAAAAGCAAAAGATCGTCCGTATTCGTGTAAAGACAAAAACGGCAGGTTGCGTGTTGCGGCGGCTGTTGGCGTGCGAGGCGATGCCATAGAACGAATCGAAGCCTTGATTGAGGCAGGTGTAGATGCCATTGTGATTGACACGGCTCACGGGCATACCAAAGGAGTGATTGAACAGTTGAAATACGTAAAATCGAAATACAAAGGAATAGACATTGTTGCCGGAAATATTGCAACGGCAGAAGCGGCAAAAATGCTGGTCGAAGCAGGCGCAGATGCAATAAAAGTAGGAATCGGTCCGGGGTCGATATGTACGACAAGAATTGTTGCCGGAGTGGGAGTGCCGCAATTGTCTGCAATTTTCAATATCGCAGAAGCCATTAAGGAATTTAAAGTTCCGATAATTGCCGACGGCGGAATACGCTATTCGGGCGATATTGTCAAAGCCATAGCTGCCGGCGCAGACAGCGTGATGGCAGGATCGCTGTTTGCCGGAGTTGAAGAATCGCCGGGCGAAACAATCATTTATCAAGGACGAAAATTCAAATCATATCGAGGCATGGGATCTGTTGAGGCAATGCAACAAGGCTCAAAAGACCGATATTTCCAAGAAAACCAAGATGATATTTCAAAACTTGTCCCCGAAGGAATTGTTGCCCGCGTGCCGTACAAAGGAACATTGTCTGAAGTGGTGTATCAAATGTTGGGCGGTTTGCGCGCCGGCATGGGATATTGCGGAGCGAAAAATATTGCAGCCCTCAAAATGGCAAAATTTGTGAAAATTTCTAATGCAGGAATGCAGGAAAGCCACCCGCACGATGTAACAATTACCAGAGAAGCTCCAAATTACAGCAGATAAAACCCCGAAAGATAAGAAAGGTAATAAATGAACACATAATTTCGTTTGATTTGGCAAAACAGAACAAAAAAACAATAACATACACAGTATAACGACAAAAAATTTATTATGAAAAGATATGTTTCTCTCGTGATTTTTCTTGCACTTTTCCATTCCATTCTGGCGCAAAAAGATAAGGAGATAACAATAATGACCATTGGAAATGAGAATATTTCAAAAGCTGAATTTGAAAGAATCTTTAAAAAAAATAATCAAAATAAAGAGATAAACCGAGAAAGTCTTGATGAATATCTTGAGTTGTTTATCAATTTCAAACTAAAAGTCTTGGAAGCCGAAAGTCTCGGAATGGATACAAGCAAAGCCTTTCTGAGAGAATTGGCAGGATACAGAAAACAGCTTTCAAAACCTTATCTTATTGATGAAAAAGTAGTCGAAACGCTTGCCAAAGAGGCTTACGAGCGAATGAAATACGAAATAGAAGCAAGCCATATTCTTGTCAAGATTAACCCGAATGCCGATCCGCAAGACACGTTGATTGCGCTTGCAAAAATCAAAAAAATAAGAAAAAGGCTGCTGAAAGGCGAAGATTTTGAAAAAGTGGCAAAAGAAACCTCCGAAGACCCTTCGGTGAAAAACAATGGCGGATATTTGAATTATATCACAGTTTTCCAAACGGTTTATCCTTTTGAAAATGCTTTGTATAAACTGCGAAAAGGCGAACTCTCGAAACCTGTGCGCACAAGATTCGGATACCATCTTGTGAAAATTCATGATAAAAAACCTTATAGCGGAAAAAGAAAAGTGGCGCACATTATGATTGTTACACCAAAAGGTTCGACACAAGAACAAATGCGCGTGGCAAAAGATACGATTGACATGATTTACGCAAAAGTGAAACGCGGTGAAGATTTTGGCGAATTGGCAAAAAAATACTCGATTGATAAATCATCGGCACAAAAAGGCGGTGTCTTGCCTTGGTTCTCAAGAGGACGAATGATAAAAAGCTTTGAGGAAGCTGCCTTTGCCTTGCAAAAAATAAACGAAGTGTCTGAACCCATAAAAACGCCTTACGGCTGGCATATTATCAAGCTGATTGACAAAAAAGGACTGGAAAAATTTGATGACATTCATGACGAAATAAAGACAAAAGTATCAAGAGACGGAAGAGCAGACATCGGGAGAGGTGCTGTGATAGAGAAACTTAAAAAGAACTATTCGTATAAAATGCTCGGAAATCTTGAAAGGTTTTATCAAGTGGTTGATAACTCTATCTTTGAAGGAGCATGGGCTCCTCACAAGGCGTATAAACTGCAAGAAACACTCTTTACTTTGGGAAATAAAAAATACAACGAACAGGAATTTGTGAAGTTTATAGCCTCAAAAAAAAGACAAAAAGCGCTGCCGATTAAGCAATTTATTGACATGAAATACGAACAATTTGTTGCAGATCGCGTGATGGCATACGAAGATGAACAGCTTGAGAAAAAATATCCTGAATTTTTTTACCTGATGAAAGAATACCACGACGGCATTTTGCTTTTTGATTTGACAGACAAGTTGGTTTGGTCAAAAGCCGTGAACGACACCATCGGGCTGGAAAAGTATTACAAAGCAAATATGAACAAATACATGTGGGGAAATAGAATTAAAGCCACTGTTTTTGCATACAATAACAACAGCATAAAAAGAAAACTTGAGAAAATTCTTGCGAAAAAAGAAAGGAAAAAATTATCGGACAAAGACGTTTTGAAATACTTTAATAAGAAGGAAAAAATGCTGCTTATTGAAAAAAACGGTATATTTGCACAAGGCGACAACCCAATGATAGACAAAATCTATAAAGGAATGAAGTCGGGACAAATAAGCAAAAATGCAAAAAGCGTTTTCTTCGATAAAGAGAAAAAAGTGGTCTATATCGAGAAAAAAATAGCTCCCGAACCTAAAACATTGAACGAAGCAAAAGGACTTGTTACTGCTGATTACCAAACATATCTTGAAAAAGCATGGATCAAAAAACTGAGGGAAAAATATAAAATTAATGTAAACAAAAGCGTGCTTTATTCAATAAAGTAAATCTTGATATTTTTGAAACTGAACAAAATTTTAGTCACGGACTGTTTCGTAATGTAATACTCAAACATATTTCAAATAAAATGAATAAAGAATTTTATGTTTTACTGCTGATATTTGCCTGCCTGACTGTTTCATGCGCTGAAAAAAAAGAAGAGCAACAAGAGAAAAAACGTCCAAAGCCCATTGTTTGTGTCTATGACAAGTGTCTTTATCCGTCTGATTTAGAACTCATAAACAGAAAAAGCATTTCTCCGAGCGATAGCGCTACCAAAGTTTCAAATTACATTGATTTCTGGATAAAAAATCAGTTGCTGCTAAAAAAAGCCGAAATGAACCTGACGGCTGAACAAAAAAATGTGAGCAGAGAGCTGGACGATTATCGTGCTTCGCTGTTGATCTACAAATACAAAAAGAAATTTATAGAACAAAAACTCGACACGAGCATTACGCAAGAAGAAATTCGGCAGTATTACAGAAATAACGCGCGGGAATTTATTTTGAGCAACAACGTAATCAAAGCTCTTTACATAAAAGTTCCGCTTGATGCTCCGAAGCAATATCAGATAAAATGGCAGGCACTGTCAAAGCGAGAAAAAGACAGCCTTGCGCTTTTTGAATATTGCCGTAAATTTGCCGTAAAATATGATTATTTTGGTGAAAAATGGATTCATTTTAATGATTTGTTGAAAGAATTACCAATTGAAGTATCGGATCAGGAAAATTATATAAAGTACAATCCCTTTATGCAAGCAAAAGATTCGCTTTTTAACTACTATGTTGCAATAAAAGACTATCGACTGAAAACCGATATTACACCGTTCCAATTCGTAAAGACCAACATAAAAAGCATTCTTCTAAACAAAAAGAAACTCAACTTGCTTATGGAACTGGAAAAAAACATCTACAACGATGCTTTGAATCAACGCTTAATTCATTATAAAAATAATGAATAGACAAAAATAAGCTTTTTCCTTAAAAAAGTATCTTGATTTTTGCATCACTATATTAGATTACAAATTGTCGCAAGTAAAAATAAAGTTAATTTTGAATATAATTATTAAACACAGATTATGAAACAAAAATTGATAATGTCGGTAATGTTCATCATTGTATATTTTAATTGTTTAGCTCAAAAAATTAAATACAATTCAAATATTGATGTCAAAGGTAATATTGTAACCAAAACATTCAATGTCAAAATTGAAAAATCCGGTAAATATTATATGGGAATGGTTCTTCATGGAAATTTGTTTAGCATAAAACATAAACCATACTCAATATTTATCAATGGAAAAAAATTGAAAGGCAATATAAAAATATCAAGAAAAAATATATATCCAGAATTATTTAAAAATAATTCAAAAACGAAGGAAACCTTGATTGAACTTTATAAAGGTAACAATACAATAACATTTCAAGGGTATAAAAATGTGCCCCAGATAGAATACATACAACTTTCCGATAAGAAAGAAAAGGCAAAAATTTCTACAGAGGGATATAAAAACTATATGACAAAGCTTCGGCAGAAAAGCCGGACGATGGTTGGCAGAATTTCTAAAAAGGATAAAGCAGACAGAAAAAGCAATTTACAAAAGAGTTACACACTTCCACCAAAAGATGAAGTGTATGACTATATGCTTGATGTTGATTATAAATATACCTACTTTTATACGGATATGATGCCCCCTTACAGAAATATGACTTTTACCACACGAACAACAGATTCAAATACAGATCCAGTATTGTATTTTTTTAAGACAAATGCCCCAATGGAATATAATACAGCAAATGATGATGGAGGAGATGGACTAAACTCTAAATTGAATGTATTCCTTTCTGAATATAATCTATATACAATAATGATTAAAAGTTATGATGAGGATTCAGAAGGAGTTATTGGTCTTACATGCAATAATATTGATTGGGGATCTGACATTCCAATATCGACACAAGAAGTAAGTTGTGATAAAATTGTTAACGGCACAATGAATTATTTCACTTCGAATTCATCAAATAATTTACCATTTCTTTGGTTATTTGATAATGAGAATAAGATAATTGGTTATGGTGATGGGTCAATCGGAAATTTTCCAATGTCAGAAGTATTAATTCACGATAATTTTAACACCCGTATTTCTCATGTAATGCTTTCAGGCTCTTTCCCCTCAGATGAAATTGGAAGATGTGATGTATACATGAATGTGCCTGATTTAAATAGAAGTTTTTGGGATGATTGTGCTATTTATTACAATCCACTTGGAATGGTATCAGCAAGTACTACAACAAAATATAACTGTTGGGCTTGGGCATTTGAAAATCGTATTGACAAGAATATTTGGCCTACTAACGATGAACCTACTCTCTTTCCAAATTCAGGAACAATAGAAGAATATACAGAATACATGAATAATCATGGTTATACATTAATTTCTGGAAGTATTTATAATGAACCAGAAGAAGCAGAACTCGTTTTATATTATGAAGAAACAAATTTAGGTGTAATTTTTGCGCATATTTCAGTAAGAAAAAGTCCTAACCATAACAACGATCCCTCACCACATGGCTATGCGTGGGAAAGTAAAATGGGAGAACAGGAAAGAATTTTTCATCCTACAGTTGCATCCATTGCTAATATATATGAATCTACAAACGTTCAATATTACAAAAAAGGAAATAATCAAAAAAGTTCCAATAAAATTTATGCAAAGTATTCACTAAAAGAAGCTATTTTTAAAGGGCTTGTTGAATTTGATACAGAAAAATTTTCTGATTCGGATAAAAAGCTGGTGCAAAAATTAAAGCAAAAACTAAATCAAACTTTAGTTCACAATTTTAAATTTTTGTATTCCGGTTGGAAAGAAACATGGAAATCTCCGGAATTAATCATTAAAAGTAATCCTTATGCTTTTACTTATTCTACAGAGTATAAAAAGTTGATGAAATTCTGTAAAGAAAACAAAACGGCAACAACAATTCTTCTAATTGAAAAACTTGATGCTGACGGATTAAAAATAATTGCTCCCTTGTATCATCTGACGTATGAAGAAAACAAAGATTTATATAAAAAAGTTGTTGCCAAAATAAAGAAAAAATCACAAAATAATAACGGGAAACTTATTGAACGACACGCTTATTCTGATGCTGTTTATTATTCCAGAAAACTATTGGAAAAACAAGAGTATCAACAGAAGAATCTAAACTACATTCCTGCAAATTCAAACGATTTAGATGTAAACTTTACGGTCTATCCCAATCCAGCAATTGATTATATCTCTTTTAAATTTTATTTAAAAAAGGAAGAAGCTGTGATTTTGGAAATATTTAGCACAAACGGTCAGAAAGTATTTACACTAATAAATAAAAAGATTTATAATCAGGGAGTTAATAAGTTTAATTGGAATCTACCTAATACTATGAAAGGTACTTTCGTTGCAAAATTAATAGTTGGAAATAATTCCAAAACAGCAACCATAGTGTTGAAATAAGGAAATTTATGAAAACTAATTTTTCTATTTTGTTGATTGTGTATTTATTGTCGTCTGCCTGCAATTCAGTGGACAAACAATCAATAAATACAGCAATTCAAACAGATACGATAAAAAAAGGCGAAGGTTTATGTATTTATCTTCCCAAAAAACCAATGTTGGGAATAATGAAGTTCTTTGATATAGATACTGTTACACTTGCTGACACTCCGTATATTAAATATGAAAATATAATTGGGTATGACACAATAGGACATAAAATTATTCTGAATTATAGAATACTCCCCAACACTAAAGGAAGTGCTTTGCGTACTTTTGCGAACACACCTTTTGTCGTAACTTTTAATAAAAAAAGCATATATGGTGGTTGGTTTACTACAGGATTAAGTTCCGAACCTGCATCATGGATTCATATTAAATTTTTTGATGGTTTTGATTCCCTTGATGTTAATGAGGTGAGAATAAAACCACCCATACATTATAAACATTTGTCTCGCGATGGATATAAATATCTTGGAGATGCTGATCCTGATTTTTTAAAAAATGATGTTCGGAATAATCATGAAATATTTGATCGACTGAAAGCAGACGGGAAAATAATAAACAAAAATGAAGACACCGGTTTTTTCCACAATCTTAAAAAAGTATTCGGCAGATTTAAAAAGCAAGCGGAACATTCAAAACAGATTCCGGAAGCTTCGATAAAACAAAATTTTAGCTTTGATGTCTATCCCAATCCGGCAAGCGATTTTGTTTCTTTCACGTTTGGCTTAGACAAAAACACTCCGGTAGTTTTAGAAATATTTAGCGCGTCCGGACAGAAAATGTACACACTAATAGACAACAAAAAATATAATGAGGGTGTTAATACAATTAAATGGAAC
>PDWI01005661.1_pt1 | contig 16015 bp, 8 predicted proteins | sample 1430891 | NCBI WGS metagenome assembly PDWI01 (sample SAMN01162508, study PRJNA174530) | Oral metagenome, whole genome shotgun sequencing project. | biome: Marine environment; feature: Marine mammal; material: Swab sample of the gingival sulcus; isolation source: swab sample of gingival sulcus...
TCAAATTGTTCTCTTGTAATATCACTTGGGTAAGACATATTCTTTTGTTTTTATGGATTATGTCTTTTATTATAGCAGAAGATTGTGGACAGGTTCTTACAAACTTCGATTGTAAGGGGCTTTTATATGATTCATATCATTTATAAATCAATTTCCAATGCGTCCAATCGTTTTTTGTACTCCTCAAACACTTCCGGACCATGTGGTTGTGGTAAAAATATAAGATGCTGATCATTATAAAAAATCAATGCACCCTCACGCATGGTTTGTGGGTTACGTGCAATTTTGTTTTTCTGTACTTTTCGCAAGCGATTCTCCATGCCTTTGTCACCCAAAATCAACTCGCCCACGGACCGCACTAGCATGCTCCACAAATTATCACCTATCGTCAAAGCATGTTTTTTCTCATCGTGAGGTACATAATGCACATGGTAGTTTTTTATCCACGCATTTTGTGCGCAAAAAGCATCAAAAAAATGATTGTTATCATACAGCGGAAACGTAAACGAATACTCATGTGCTGCAAAAAGATCACGTGTCGGCACGCCGAGGGAATCCGTGGTAATATGATAATTCAAACAAACACGATCCGACGTCTTACTGCCATAGCGACGCACACCGCATATATGTGCCAACACTGTCATGCAAAACCGACCAGTCCAAATATGCCCACCCTTGTACGCTACAAGCACATCGAGATCACTGTCTTCTTCACAATTCCTATATGCCAAACGTCCTGTGACACAAATCATCCGCACAAATGGACTGCACCGCAAAAATGATACAATCTTGCGTAACTTTTGTATTTTACGTAAACTGATTATTTCTCGCTCCTTACGCAGTGCAACTAGTTTTTCGCGCCCCGTTAAGAAATAAAATCCATTTTTTTCTGATATATATTTTTGCACTTCTGGTCGCCGCAAACATAATTCAATATCCTGCATATGACAACGCACACTGTTTTTGTCTACATGTGCATTAATAAGATGCTTCCACACTTCAAATGCTGTCAGCGGATAATCCAATACATCATAATATACAATTGTCGCAATAATATCTTTTGCAATCTCTCTATTCACGATATATACACGCAAAATGAAAACAACACCTCTCCCCACACATTGTTTACTATGCCGCTTTTAATAACTTTACATAAATTTCGCTGTTGGACTTTGTGTATTTTTTTTCAAATCCCGTGGCATACCTTCAAAAATCACCGCACCACCACACTCTCCACCATCAGGACCCAATTCTATCACCCAATCAGAATGCTTAATCACATCAATATTATGCTCTACAACCAAAACAGTGTTTCCTTTTTCAACAAGATCATCAAGCATTTTCAATAAACGCTTCACATCATCAAAATGCAATCCAGTTGTAGGCTCATCCAAAATATAAAGTGTTTTCCCCGTTGACTTTCGCGCAAGCTCTGCTGCCAGTTTAATGCGCTGCGCTTCCCCACCAGACAAATGCGTCGCACTCTGTCCAAGTTGAATATAGCCAAGACCGACACGTTTCATCGCAGAGAGTTTTTCTTTAATAAGTGGTTGATCTTTGAAAAAGGCAAATGCATAATCCACGCTCATATCCAACACATCCGCAATTGTCACACCATTGTACTCAATGTCCAAAATCTTGCTGCTATACCGACTACCGCAACACGCTTCACATGGCACATACATATCGGGCAATAAATGCATTTCCACCTTTACCGAACCATCCCCACGACAGACCTCACACCGACCACCGCGCATATTAAAACTAAAATGACTTGCATCAAACCCTTTTTCTTTTGCAGCATCAGTAGACGCAAACAAATCACGAATGTGTGTAAAAACACCTGTATACGTCGCTGTATTGGAACGTGGTGTCCGCCCAATAGGATTTTGATCAATTGTAATCACTTTGTTGATATTACCAAGTCCCGTGACACGACTGTGTGCACCCGGCTCAGTTGTGGCTCTGTGAAATTTTTGCGCCAAAACACGTGATAATATTGTGTGCACCAGCGTCGACTTTCCGCTTCCCGACACGCCACACACAGTGATAAATGTCCCCAATGGAAAATCAACAGAAACATTCTTCAAATTGTTTTCTTTGGCGCCTTTTACAGAGATTTTTTTGCCTGTGCCAGTACGCGATTTTTTCTTGTCTGAAACATGTAGCGAGCCAGATATGTATTGCGCTGTTGTTGTTTTTGCTTTGAGCATATCGCGTAACGAACCAGAATACACCAATTCCCCACCATCATCACCAGCACCAGGCCCCATGTCAATAATCCAGTCAGCATGTTGCATCACATCAGCATCATGTTCTACGACAATCAACGTATTATTGGCTGCTTGCAGTTTTTTCATTGCATTGAGCAGTCGCACTGTATCACGACTATGCAAACCAGTCGTCGGCTCATCAAGAACATAGATGACACCTGTCAGTTCAGATTTAATTTGCACTGCCAATCGAATCCGCTGCGCCTCACCGCCAGAAAGTGTATTGCTTGACCGTCCAAGCGTCAAATATTCCACACCCACATCACATAGTGCTTGTGCGCGAATGCGCATTTCACTTACAAGCGTATCGACCGCGACTTTTTCTTCTCTGTGCAATCCATCCATTTCTGTGAGTTCATCCATCATGCCGACAAATTTAGAGAGTGCCACAGATACAAACTCATGAATATGCCTCCCATTGACTGTCACTGCGAGATACTCTTTTTTTAATCGCTTTCCCTCACATGCCGAACACACCCGCTCTACCATATATTTTTCCAATTCCCTGCGCATATATTCTGACTTGGTATTTTTATACCGCTCCTCAAGATCACGCACAATACCTTTGAAATCAGCATCAGGTGATTCTGCATTGCCATAAAAAATAATTGCGAGATGTTCTTTTGATATTTTTTTCACTGGTTGTGACAGTGAAAATTTATATTTTTTTGCGATTTTTTCAAGACTTTTCTTGTGTTTACTAAACGCCATATTCTTACCGCCAGATTTGCTCCAGATATGAATTGCTCCCTCTTCGATAGACAAATTGTCATTTGGTATCAGCAGTGATGGTACAATTTCATTTTTTACACCCAAACCATCGCATTTTGGACACGCGCCATCGGGATTATTAAACGAGAAGTGACGCGGTGAAATATCTGACAGCACAAAGCCAGATTCTTTACAATAATAATCTTGTGAATACTCCTCTTCACGTGTATCGTCATATATCACCAGACACACACCGCCAGAAAGCTTCATCGCAGTATCAATAGAATCCATCAAACACTCTTGATCAAGATCGCTTTTATTATACGTAAAACGATCAACGACAATATCAATATTCACCGATACATCATCATCGATGGCTGTCTCTGCCTCTGATACAGACATGATTTTTCCATTACATCGCACACGTGCATACCCATCATGTCTCACAGCTTTTAACGTCTCACTATTTTTGCGCCCATCAACTGTCGGTGCACAAATTGTGATTTCTGTACCATTTGTTGCTTGCGTGATATGCGAAAGAATTTCTCGTGTACTCTTTCTTTTCAAAGGTTTTCCTGTGTGCGGACAGTGTGGCACGCCAACTGTCGCATACAAAATGCGCAAATAATCATAAATTTCTGTCATCGTCCCCACAGTAGAACGCACTGTCTTGCTCACACTTTTTTGATCAATCGCAATTGCCGGCGAGATATTTTCCACGCGTTCCACATCTGGTTTTGTCATCACGCCCATGAGACTGCGTGCATGCATCGAGAGACTTTCCATGAAACGACGATTGCTTTCTGCATAAATCACGTCAAAAGCAAGTGAACTCTTCCCCGACCCAGAAAGACCCGTGATAACCGTCATTTCGCCGCGCGGCAAATCAACGGAAACATTTTTTAAATTGTTAACGCGTGCATTATGCACGCAAATATGATGAGATTTTTTTGGAGTGTTTTTCTTTTTTGGCACAGATTTCTTTATCGTTTTTTTAGATAAAACCATAGATACTATAAATAGAAAAATAAGCAAATAGTAGTTATCAATGGTACTGTATTTTATCGCCGCAGTCAAGATTATACCGACAAAAAAGAGCATCCTGCGACACTCTTTTGACTTGTATTGATGCGCAACACACGCTCTTTTACCACATATTTTTTTCTACTTCCAATAATGTTCTGCAGATTGTTTTTTCTGCTGCAGTGCTTCTTTTTGTAGCGCATTCCGCTGCGCAACTTCGCGCTCCACAACATCACGATCACGGCCATATTTTAGTCGCGATAATTCTTTTACTGGCTCAATAATATCCTTGCTACCCTCTGTTGGAAACGGTGCATTGAGATTAAATGGCGCAGTTGACACACCATTGAGCAACAATCGTCCAAAATACTTGTAATTATCCACATTAATCAAATCTTGTGATGTAAACACTGGCGCAAATTGTTTTTCCAAAAATTCCGCATCCTCTGGACCAACACGATACACTGCCATTGACCCCACGTTACCAAAGACCGCTTTTGAAATATCTTCTGACAACTGCCCGATAAATTGATGCGTAATATTGAGTGACAAGCGATATTTCCGCGCCTCAGACAAAATCTGTGCAATCGAATCCGTCGTAACATTTTGAAACTCATCGATATACATGTAGAAATCTTTCCGCTTGTCTTCATCCATATCTACACGTCCAAGTGCCGCCATAAGAATTTTGCCGACAATAATCATGCCAAGAAGATGACTGTTTGTCTCTCCAATTTTTCCTTTTGACAGATTGATCAAAAGGATTTTTTGACTATCCATAATCTCTCGAAAATTCAATGTGCTTTTCTGCTGTGAAATAATCGGGCGCATCATGTCATTTGAGAGAAATGGCGTCAATTTTGATGTAATGTACGGCACCATATTTGCAAGCGCTGCCTCACCACCAGCTTTTTCTGCCTCCTCCAACCAAAAACTTCGCACCGTCGTGTTTTTGCATTTTTCCAATTTCATGCGCCGATAATCCTCATCTGCCAACACTTTTGGAATCTCCATAAGCGTCGATCCAGATTCTGGATCATCCATAATCAGTAGCATCGCATTGCGCATATACTGCTCAAACATCGGACCGCCCGTTGCCTTGAGGTCATACAATGCATCAAAAATATTAATAATCTCATTGACGACAAATGTTTTTTCCTCTGGCTTATTCTCATCGTACTCAAGCATATTGAGACCAAATGGCCGCTCCACATCAGCAGGGTCAAAATAAATGACATCCTCTGCACGCTCTTTGGGAATTACTGTCATCACATGCTCAATCGCCTCGCCATGCGGGTCGATATAACAAATACCGTGACCATTTTTGATATCTTGTTTTGCCATTTCTTCAAAAATAGTCGACTTTCCCACACCCGTTTGTCCAATGACATAAAAATGCCGACGGCGATCATTTTGTGATAGATACACATCCGTATTTACACCACGATAATCATTGGTACCGATATACACACCTTCTGTCGGAATATCTGTCGGTGGTGGTGCACTACCAGATTTGAGCCATTTAATCTTTGGCGTGTCTGTTGTCGAAATCGGAAAATGAAAAATGCTTGCAATCTCCTCCACGCCAAGCACAATCGCATGCTCCTCATTAAACGCACGAAAGATATAATTAAATGCTGGTTTTTTTGTCTTTTTTGTCGTAAAACGTCGTACAGAAAAATGATTGACACCAGGATTTTCAAACTGTGCAAATGCATTTTCCATATGTGACAAAATTTCCTCTGCTCTGTGTTGCGACTCTGCCGACGCAACAAGACGGATATTTGCACGAAAACCTGACTTACGTGACTTCGTTTCAATTGATTTCACCAATTCTTGTTCTTCTGGCGTCAATTGAACATGTGTATCACGAAGTGATTGTTCTGACGAATTTGTTGCCAGTGTTTTGTTGACCTCTTTTACAACACTACCGACAAAATTTGCGCCTGTGACGTCTTTGAGCTGTTTACCTTGCTGCATTTCATGTGCAATTTTTCGCCCCTTACTACGCCACCCCGTACCTGCATCTTGCAAAATAATCTGAATACTCGCGCCCTCACCTTTTGATGCCAATTTGCTAAATGCCGTTGTTATTTCGCCCAATGGATCTTTTTCCATCATCTCATACGTCTTAATTGGCAGTGCATACTGTTTTTTCAGCGTCACTGCACTCATCACTGTTTCAGAGCCCGGTGAAAATATTGTATAATCTTCCACTTTTTCAATCAATGAATCAGAAAAATAACTATGCACTTGTTTTTCCAAAGACGACCGAAACTTTTTTGGCACAGACACATAAAAAAAGATTTCTTCTTCACCAGCGGGATTGGCAATTTCAAGCGCAATCGTCGGCTTTCCATATAGCAGCGTCTTTATAGATGTCTTGCGGTCACGCAATTGCGACAATGATGTTAATAGTTGCTCCATGGCACCAATCTCCTCTTTCCACGCATCTGGTGCTTGCGTTGATTTGTCCACAGTGTTTTGCTGTGCTACACGAATTACTTCCAGATCCTCATTCATTGATTGATTAATCAGTGCCCGATATCCAAGAACACTTTTCATTACCAAAAGACCCCCTGTGACCACACTAATCACAGCCAGTATACCAATTACGCCAAAGAAAATAGTCTCGATCATAATCCTCCTCTATATTTATAACATTATTCTTCAATCAGCCCTTTTGCCAAAAGTGCACTATGCAAATCATCTGCCAACAACCGATCATGCAATTGATCTAATATATAATAATCTTCTGCTTTTTGCGCCACCTTCACCGCATGCTCTACCCCTTTTGTCGTCGCCAAATCAATCAAATGCGTGATTTGTGATTCACGATCCACCTGCTGATCCAATACGCTCGCATCTGCCATCACTGTTGCATCATCAACCTGCGTCTTTGCAGTCTCCACTTTTGATAAAATTGTTTGATACGTCGCATCGCTCTCCGCAGCGCTGCGCTCAGCATACACTTCCTGTTCTTTGGCCCGTGCAATAGATGCGCGTTCCCCGTGTGTATCCACGCGCGCAAATCGCTCTTCTAGACTGACATGTTCTGGAGACACACTTTTTTCTACTGGATTATTGTTTTGATTTGACATACCGCTCATTTATAAAAATTATTTTTTAGTATCTGTAACATCTGCAATGTGTTTTTTGAGTTCAGATACTGCATCTGCAATAATGCCATCATAATCCGTCAACTTCTCACGCAAAAATGCATCTATGCGATTTGGATCTGTATCTTCGATATTCTCTACCATTTCTTCAAATATCTGCCGATCTGACTCACTGAGCTTAGCATACGCCTCTACCAACACACGCTTTATGACAGATTCCGTCATACGTTCAACTAATTGCTTTTGATTGTCATCACTGAGATCGTCAAAACCAAACTCTTGTGCAATCATTTCTTGCATATTTTTTTCTTCTGTTGTGTCGTGTGAATTGTTCATAATATAAATACCACTTAAATAATTATGTGTATTATGTAATTACCTACTCAATAAATGTTGATGATGGAAAAATATCCTTGACCTTCCCTTCTCGCACAGCACGCGCAAACAATCGTGTCATATATGTGCCAACTGTTCCCTTTTCCAATGGCACAATTACAGAATCCTCCAGGTATACATTTGCGACCGCAGATAATTTTATCATTTCGTCAAGCGCATCAGGATATACATCATTCATCTGTGTCAGGGGAATAGACGCGATTTCTGAGGCGTGCGCATTATCCGTCAAGTTTTCCACACACTTTCGCACGGCAACAACAAATCGTGGATTTTGCATCATTGTCTTGATATACTCTTTTTCTGCAGCAAGACGTTCCACAGCCATTTCCCGATCTACTTCTTCTGCTGTTTTTGTCTGTTCCACAGTATATTCCTCGATAACGCTACTACCATTCGGAGGTACCTGCTCAGAAACAGCATCTATATGACTACTAGCCAACACTTCTGCGACAGTCTTACCTGCAAAATCCATAGAACCCTTCTCTGCCAGATCTAACAAAAATGTGTCTACAGGTATCCGATCCGCTGGTGCTTTTGCCTGTACTTCTTGGATGTATTGCTCTGCAGGTGTCTCAGAGAAGTAACTGTATCGCTCTGAACCAAAGTTAAACGTATTCATAACACTCTCTGGAGTATTTATTGCAACACCAGCAACACCTGCCTGTGCCTCTGGCATAGAAGGAACAACCACTTTTTCTGCTTCAGGAACAATATGCGGACCACCCTCAAAATCTATTTTTTTAATCTGAATGTTTCCAGGATTATTCAAATCAATAGTAAATGTTGTGCCTGGCTGCACCGTGTTCAAATCAATGCCCGCATGACCATCCTCACTCATATACTCTTCCACAAGACCATGTGCACGCTTACCAGCCCATTCCTCTACACTACTATACTTATCTGGATCCCACCCCATGCCACCTTCCGTCAATTGATCTTTATTGTCGACAAAAAACGCAATCAATGCACCTTCAATGCTACCACCACGCTCTATCGTCAATGTGCCAATACCCTCATGCATCTCAATACCCTGAAATGCAGAATTATCAACTGCATCGACAATGCTTTCTTTGTGATTTTCTAGCGAAACGTCACTATATACACCATCCTCCACCTTCGGTATAGCTTGATTTATATCAGATTCCCATACCTTACTCGCCTGTTCTTTTAAAATATCTGCGTTCACCGCACCTACAGCAGATTCCTGTTTTCCGCTGCCATCCTCACTACTCTGCTGATTATTCCCTGAGCTAGCATTCTTTGCTTCGACAGCTGCAGTTGGTGTTTTACCTTCAGTTTCTGACGGTGCTGCAAATTCTGATACACCCTTTCCCTGAAGTTCTTTGCGTGCTAAAAACTCATAACGATTCGCTTCAGAGCGGACATTTCTTTGCCATGCCAACTCCGCTTTTTCATCGCCACCGTGCTCTGTAAGATACTGTGCATGTGCCTGTGGACCATACTTCTCTTTAAATTCTTTGAACGCATCTGTATCCATCATCGCTGCAGTAAATTTACCAGAGTATTGACTTGTCACACTATCAAAAGAATAATCATTCGTACGAGGCATGCCTTCTGGAATTGCTGCTGCTGTTGGTGTAGGATTTTCTATCTCAGACACCTCTTCCGCACCAAGCTCACCTGTGACCATAAATGCTGCTGCTGTTGCGATGCCGCCAGCCACGACACTAATTCTGCGTCGGTTTACACGTGCATTCATATTGTGCATCAACTTATCAAAAGATGCTTGATTGAAATTTTGTAAATGTGCAATTTGCTCTTCTACGCTTAATTGTTCAAAAGAGCGTTTTTCATTTTCTTCTCGACGTTCATAAATTTTTCTCTGTACGTATTCTGTCGCTGCACCAGCCGCAAGTCCAGCACCCATCGGTGTCAAAAACTTCACTACACCACTTCCAATTACTGTCGCTGTTTTTTCTGTAATACCAAGCTTCATCAAGATTTTTGGTGATTGTGTAGACACTACTTTGCGCACGGCACCAGACACCGTTATAAGTGATGCCGCAGTAAGCGCTGTTTTACCCACTTTACTCTTTGCAAAACGCCCCACAGCATTTCCTACCTTCCCTAAAAACGCAGCGCCACCACTTGTTTCTTCTGCCTTTGCTTGTGTATAGCCATCTTCCAATCGCGCAGCTTCTTCACTATTGAAAATAAATAATTCTTTTGCCAGTGCAACGCGCTCCGCATCAGTCATATTTTCTGCCTCAGCCAACCGTGCCTCTCTGTAATTTTGCAATGCTGTCTGATAATCATTTTTAAACGTCTGCATTTCCGCATCGTGCTGATCCAACTGCTTTATACCAATCTTTTTTTGCAAATATGCAAGAACATTATTATTTTTGTAATTCTTTTTTGCAAACACCGCACGTGCATCATCCAAAGCACGCTGCAGCTCTTCCAACATATTTTCCTTCTCATCTTCACTCTCCTGTTGCGCACGATCTTCTTGCGCGTCGTGATTTTCCTGTTCTTTCTGCTCATTGCTACTGTCCACGGAATCACCCAACCCAACGCCTTGACGCCTTTGACTTTCTTTTTCTAGTCGATCTTCTTCATCATTACGTGTTCCAAGAAATTCTTTATCAGTAACATCTTTATTATTTGCATCTTGACGCCTTTGACTTTCTTTTTCTAGTCGATCTTCTTCATCATTACGTGTTCCAAGAAATTCTTTATCAGTAACATCTTTATTATTTGCATCTCCATTATCAATACGTGTTTTTTGTACTCCCAAATTGTACATTTGTTCCGGGTTCATTGATGTGTGATTATTATTTTGTTTTGTTATTGCTTTTTTGATTTTACTATATTTATCATCTTTCGCCAAAAAATTATTTACAAACACGCCAACATCATCAATAGTCGCATCACACATTACTTTGTGTACCTCCTGCAAAACCTGTCCTCGCGCATCTTCAAAAGCTGCCATATGTTTTGTCATTACCTTTTCATCACAATTTTTGCACAGTGCGTGATACCGATTGCGCGCAGCATCAGAAAAAATTTCTTCAATCTTCCCTATCGCGCAAACCTGCCTTTTTAATCGCTCCTCGTCTTTTTTGCCAACAGAAGCTTTGCGTGTTTTTTGTTTTTTTGTTTTGTTACTTTTTTTCTGCGATGCTTTGGCAAACCCCTTTTCGATGACAAGATTGTCCAAAGCATACAACGAAAGCATTTCTACGTCCCCATTATGCTCAATAGTGATGCGATCATCATCGCAATCCTCTGCCACACGCACACTTTTTACACAAAAATCATCCGCAGGAAATCCATTGTCATAACAGATAAAATCCTCCCCAATTGGAAACCGCGACACAATCGCCTGCCGCCGTTTCTCTTTTTGTCGTGGCAAAGAATCAACCCACCCCTGTCCAAAGGCACGCAAAAGACGACTCATTTCTTTTGCATTTGTCTGTCTCTCTTTTTGCGATTTTTCACTATCTCCTTGCGGTGTTGTGTTTTTTTGTGATTCTTTTTGTGGTGCCCTCATACATCCTCTTTGCGAAAAACACGTCCTTTCGCGATAGACGCTGCGATACGCGCTTTATCACCCATAATACTTGTTAAATCCAACGTGTTGCCTTTATAAATATGCCCGACATCACCACTTTCAAAACCAATTTCTTGCAATTGTGCCGACGACATATGCACGAAGTGATCTTTGAGTGTGTCAATTACAATCAGTTTTTGTGCACCATCCAGTGTGCGATATTCTGCCTCATCCTCTAGCTGACGTGCAATAATATCCCACAGCGTATCACCATCACGAACTTCCACAACAACTGCATCACGCGCCTCTGCATGTTCGCCTTCGTTATCTCTAGCTATCTGATCATCGTGTACAGCCATATCGTCATCACCACTGTGCTCGACAGTAGGCAATTCCCGTCCCAGAGAATCAACCGGGGTCTCTAATTGCGCCAATAAACTACTGTCTGCATCATTGTCTTTTTTCTGCACAAATGCCTCTTTTTGCTGCAACGTAGCGCCATTATATGTATCTACTACACGATCTTGCCCCACAGTTCCACTAAGCGTCACGACAAGACCTGCTACTACAAATGCCCTCGTTGCAGCACGCTTTGCATGCGCGCGCAACCCACCAAACCACGCGGAAACCTTTTTTACTATGTGCGCACTGCCATGTTTTTCCGCTATCTGCCCTGTCGCTTCATCCATCGCATCACATGTCTGTATAATCTCTTTCACACGCCCTTCTCCACGTTCTCTCAGCGCATCCATGTATGCCTTGTGCGCTGCATTATACTCTGTCTCAAAAACGCTAATTGTATCATCCCATTCTTTGCGAAAATCTCTCTGCATGCCCATTTGCTTCATCACCGCATGACTTTTACGAAATGCATCTTTTTTTTGTGAGAGTGTGAAAAATGCCTTTTCCATTTTTTCTTTTAGCACAGCAATGTCAGGTGTTTTTGGTTTTTCTGCACCTACACGCATAGGCTGTTTTGCGTCAATTTGTTTTTGCGCTACAACGTGCTCCAGCCCTCTTCGTACCACAGCGATCATTTTTTCGACATCTTGCCCTTCCAATCCTTTCGTCTCACGCATGCCGCTCTCAGCCATACGCCAAAAATCTGCAATTGTATCATTTTTTGTGGATTGCACATATGGTTCATATAACCGTTTTACCCATGCATGTGCAAGTCGTTTTTGGATGTCTACAATCTCTGCCCTTTCTCTGTGTATAGGAGCACGCTTCTGGACCTTTTTACGCACAATATCCAACAATACATCCATCGCATCACCCAAATCACGCGGATTCATGATGCCGAGATCCTCTGCTAAATAGCTTTTTTGATGCTTTTTATAGCGTTCTAACTCATCATTATACAAGCGCGTATTTTCAAATGGTTGCACAAATTTCATATAATTTACCGTTGCACTTTCCACATTTGGTTGCACCACTTCTTTCATGTCATTACGTTTGCTCTCTGGATGTGATTTCACTGGCGTATTATGTGCATTGTCGCGCATCTGTATATCCTCTGCCAAAATATCACGAATATAGGCTTTTTGCTGGTGATCAAAATGTCGCATTTCCCCAAACGTCTCAGTAATACGATCCAAAAATGCATCCACAGCAACAACATCATCACGATTAAGTAAATCGTACTCTCCTGCAATATTTTTACGAAACTCTGCTAATGCCGCCATATCTTCCGTTGACACAATCTCTTCCAAATTTTCCTCATATTCTTCGTATATCTCTTTACTTTGTTTCATATTATTCACTTTTACTCACACATTTAATAGTCTATGTATTATATCATACCCATCATTTCCCCTTTGCTATATGATATAATACAAGCAAAAGCACTAACAACACACCAAATGTCACAAAAGAAAAAAATAATACACTACACCATTCTCGTGTGCATCGTCTGCATTGCACTCATCGTCCGTGTATACAATATCGACGGCGTGCCAAGTGGCATCTATCCAGACGAAGCCAACAATGGCACAAACGCCTACGATGCCCAACTTACTGGCAACTATCAATGGTTTTATCCTGACAACAATGGACGCGAAGGTCTCTATCTCAATATGATGGCACTGTGTTTTGCGCTTTTTGGCGTGAGTTTTCTCACATTCAAACTGTCCTCAATCATCATGGGCACACTAACAGTCATCGGCGTCTACTGCCTATCGCGTGAATTATTCATCTCCAAACCACGCATCGCACTCATTGCAAGCTACCTCACAGCAGTGAGTTTTTGGGCAATTAATTTTTCACGCATCGCATTTCGCGCCATCATGATGCTCCCGATTCTCTTATTTTCATTTTATTTCCTCTTTCGTGGCATACGCACCAAAAAATGGCATCATTTTGCCATCGCAGGACTCATTTTTGGACTCGGCTTTCACACGTATATCGCATTCCGCATCGCACCAGCGCTACTCGGTGTCGCCCTCGTACTGTTTGTAATCCAAAACGGCACACATTTTATAAAAACGTATTGGCGCAAAATGCTTATTTTCATAGTATGCGCATGCATTAGTGCCGCACCGATGTTTTATACATTTCACAAAAACCCGACATTTGTGAACGCGCGCACTAGTGACGTCTCCATTTTTTCACAAAAAGGTGTTCCGCTCACACACACACTCACAAAAACCGTGTCACTCTCACTTGCAAAATACAACTTCTACGGTGACCAAAACTGGCGCCACGGCTATCCACCACACGCTGTACTCGCACCATTTGCTGGCGTGATCTTTCTGTGTGGTTTTGTGCTCTCTCTTATACTGTTTGTCTACCACAGTTATCACAGAATATTTCACAATAGTCGCAACAAAAAACTCATCATCCATGGATTTCTCATTGCATGGTTTGGCGCATTTCTCGCACCAGAATTTATGACAGTTGAGGGACTTCCACATAGTTTGCGCTCAATTGGCACATTGCCAATTGTCTATATTTTTGGCGCATTTATCATAAGTTTTCTCATCGACCACGCACACAAAAAATCCGTCACACTCTCCACTGCCCTCTATATCATGAGCATGCTACTCCTCCTGTGGGCTGGCTTATACAACATCACAAAATACCATGTGCACTGGGCACACGAACCACAACAAGCCGCTGCATTTAATAAAGACCTCACAGATATCGGCATGTATCTCCAGACACTCCCCGCAGAAACAGAAAAGTACGTCATCACCGGACCACTCATGCGCCTACCAGTGCGCCTCCTCAACACCCAGACACCACACGTCTCATATCTCTATGAAAACGAGTTAGCACGCATCGATACGAGCACAAAATTCTACGTACTCATGCCATATTACAATGACACTGTCATCGACACTCTCACACAAAAGACTGATATTACTATCACAGAAATTGCCACAGAACTCGACACATCATTTATTGTCATCACGCCATCACATCTTTAATACATTTTTATGTTTACAAAATATTATAAATATATTGTTGCCTGCATTCTCACATGCATGGCACTCATCTCTTTTTCACTTGCGTGGCAGGACTCTCTCACATTTGATGAAGTCGCCCACATCCCCGCGGGATACAGTTATGTCACACATGGCGACTATCGCCTCAATCCAGAACACCCCCCACTACTCAAAGTTCTATCCGGACTTGCGATTGTGCCACTGCATCCGACATTTGACACAACACAGGATTTTTGGACAACTGCAAACAATTACGGTGAATACGGACAGTGGGCTGCTGGTAGACATTTACTCCACCACGCAGGCAACGACACAGACGCAATCATCTTTTGGGCACGTGTACCAATCATCATCATTTCACTCCTATTTGGATGGTTCCTTTTTTATTGGGGCAAAAAAGTTGGTGGTATCATCACGGGACTCTTTGCACTCATGCTCTATGCGTGCGATCCCAACATACTAGGACACAATCATTTCGTGACGACAGACATTGGTATCGCTGTTGCGATTGGGTGTGCTTTTTACTTTTTTCTTACATTCCTCAAACGCCCCACATGGCGCAATGTACTCTATGGTGGACTCGCGCTAGGCATCGCACAAATCACAAAATTTAGTGCAGTGATGCTACTGCCACTTTTTGCCGTATTTCTCATTCTTTACCCGCTCATCGCATACACCACAAAAGGCACTACACGCATCAAAGTGCTCGGTGCATATCTTGGCAAAGGCATCGTCGCGCTCTGCATCATGTGTATGACTATATGGTTTATGTATATTCCTGTGACACACAACATGCCAGCAGATGTCCTCCCGCCAATCACCGACATCAAAAGCCAACCAGAAAAATATGCCCGTGACACATATCTCTCACAATTCATTTTGTGGTCAAACAACTACTCAGCAACACGCCCACTTGCAGCATACACACAAGGACTCATGCAAGTGCTCAACCGTGTTGACGATGGCAATGTCTCGTACTTCATGGGTACTGTGTCATCAGATGCATCACCATGGTATTTCCCATTTGTCTTTACTGCCAAACAAACACTACTCCATATCTTTTTCTACATTACAGCGATACTTTTATTGTGCGGTGCGTGTATTCGTGGTGCAATTAACACCCGCACCCACTCATGGCAGACATCCCTCCGTCGTTTCCATGCACTGTGTGTGCGCCATTTTCATGACATTGCTCTTGGAATATTTATTGTGTTTTATAGCTACATCTCCATCACAGGCAATCTCACAATTGGATTTCGACACCTATTCCCCATCATGCCACTGCTCTACATCCTCACAGCAAAAACGATTATCAATTCCTACAAAAACCTCCGCAACCCAAAACGCAAAAAAATTGTTCGTGGCGCATTTATCACACTCATCATTCTCCTATTCGTCTCTGTACTGAGCGCCTACCCATATTACATGTCCTACTTCAATGAGCTGTGTGGCGGACCAAAAAATGGCTATCACTATGTCACAGATTCCAACGCTGACTGGGGCCAAGACCTCAAAAGACTGAAAACATACCTC
>PDWI01005662.1_pt1 | contig 16013 bp, 13 predicted proteins | sample 1430891 | NCBI WGS metagenome assembly PDWI01 (sample SAMN01162508, study PRJNA174530) | Oral metagenome, whole genome shotgun sequencing project. | biome: Marine environment; feature: Marine mammal; material: Swab sample of the gingival sulcus; isolation source: swab sample of gingival sulcus...
CATATCCATGATCCGCATCGACATATTATCCGGCTGCCACTCCAGGGTAAAGGCCTCGTTGGGGTGTAAGGGTGTCAGGTTGGCAAACAGGGTCTTTGACTTGGCGGCCTCCGGGCTGTCAAAATTGACGCTATCCACCTTTAACAGCGCAAAATAACGCTCCCCATCCTTTGGCGCCCGCACCAGCCCCTCAATGGTATCACCGGTACGCAGGTTAAGACGGCGAATCTGCGAAGGAGAGACATAGATATCATCCGGACCGGGCAGATAGTTATAGTCGGGCGCCCGCAAAAAGCCGAAACCATCCGGCAGAATCTCCAGAACACCACTGCCTCGAATCTTTCCATCCTTGGATGACTGTGCCTTCAGGATAGCAAAGATCATCTCCTGTTTACTCAGGGTGCTGTAGCCCTCAATCTTCAACTCCCGGGCCATCTGCACCAGTTCGCCAATTTTCAGCAGCTTCAATTCCGCCAGATTCATTAACAACGTCTCCTTTCTGCTCTATCCATAAAAATACCCCTAACAATAATCAGCGTGGAAACTTCCCCGCCGCCACTGCGCGGCTTCAGAGAAAAAAACGCGCCCGGAATCTCTCAAACCGATATCAGACTGTAACCGCGGCAATGACTCTTCAGCAAAAATCAAAAAACATCACAACCAAAAGTAACTTTGAAAAACGGACGAAAACTCTTAAGAAGGAATTATACCTGAAAGAAATTATAGTACCTGGAATTCAACAAAGGATGCATCTGCTCTCCGGACAACGCGCAAACTCCCCCGTTTTATAAGGTGAAGAGGGGGCAGTGTCAAGCCTTTTTTATATTTACCGTGGAGAAACAGCCTGTTTTGGTCCACAAAAAATCCTTTCACCATAAAAATTATCCATACCGGGCGCTGCGGCGCAGGGAGCGGGCAAGCCAATATACCTGCTCAACGGTACTGGTAAGACTTCCTGAATTATCAATGCAGTAGTCCGCTTTTTTCACTTTTTTATCAACCGGCATCTGCGCCGCGGTTATCCGCGCGATCTCCTCTCTGCTGCGGCCGTCACGCTGCTCCACACGGGCAATAATCTGCTGCTGATCCCCCCTGACCACCACCACACAGTCAAAAATGCCCTCCCAGCCGACCTCAAAAAGCAGTGGCACTTCCGCCACCAGCCAGCACCCGCTTACCCTTCCCTTATCGATGATATGGCAAAGCCTGCTATAGACAATGGGGTGAAGAATCTCCTCCAGCTCGGCGAGCAGCCCCGGATCACCGAAAGCGGCCCGGCGTAATGCCGTCCGGTCAAGGGCTCCGGATGGATCAAGAAAGCGCCGCCCCCACCGCCGCTCAACCGCCAGCAGACCCTGCCGGCCGGGAGCCATCTCCTGCCGGCAGATCCTGTCACTATCCTGCAGGCGGGCATCAAGCGCCCGGGCCAGTACCCTGCTGACGCTGCTTTTACCGCTGCCAAGACCTCCGGTTACCGCAATATTCATCACTCCTCCACAAGTTTTTCCACTGCCTGCTGCATATCCGGCCATAAATCCGCGACCAGATCAAGGGATTGACCGGTTACCGGATGGAGAAAAGAGAGGCGATGGGCATGAAGCATCTGCCGGGGGAAGAGGGTGCCCTGTTGCCGCGTCCGGCTGCCGCCATAAAGCAGATCGCCGGCAACCGGCAGACCGCGGCTGGCCAGATGAACCCGTATCTGATGGGTACGGCCGGTCTCAATTTTTACCTGCAGCAATGTATAGCCCTGCCAGCGCTGTTTAACAGACCAGCGCGATGCCGCGTAACGGCCACCCCGGGTAACCACCGCCATCTTCTGCCGGTGCACCGGATGCCTGCCAATGGGAGCAACAATCTCCCCCTCCTCCTCTTTCGGAGAGCCGCAGACCAGCGCCAGATACTCCTTCTCCAGCCGGCGGCTGGCAAACATATCCACCAGCTGCCGATGGACATCCTCCTTTTTGGCAACAACCATCACCCCGGAGGTATCCTTATCAAGACGGTGGACAATGCCCGGCCGCAGCAAATCCCCTCCCACACCGGCCATCTCGCGGCAATAATGGAGCAGACCATGTACCAGCGTTCCCTGATAGTTCCCGTTGCCGGGATGAACCACCAGGCCGGGAGGCTTTACCAGCACCAGCAGATACTGATCCTCATGGAGCACCGGAAAATCAATTTTTTCAGGGATAAGAGATAAAGGAGATGCCTTATCAGCGATCCCGGAAAAGAGAATCTCCTCTTTCGCCTTTAGTCGATAGCTGCTTTTTTTCTGTTCACCTTCAACCAGAACCCTGCCGCCGCGGATAGCGGCAGAGATCTGACTACGCGAATATTCAGGGAAAAAGTCAACCAGAAACTGGTCAAGCCGCAGACCTTCATCGGCAGATTGTACAGTAATTATCCTGGAGGAGGCAGACATTGCGCCGGGGAATTTACCAGAACCAGCTGAAAAATCAGGAGAAAATTGCCTCTATCGATCTGCAGACCTCATCCTCGCCAAGCTCCTGGGCTAAAGAGAGCTCCTTGACCAGCAGGTTTTTTGCCGTATCAAGCATCTTCCTCTCACCATAGCTCAGATCCTTATCGATGCTGAGCAGAAAGAGATCACGCAACACCACGGCAACCTCATAGACAGAACCGGTCTTGATCTTCTCCATATACTCACGATAGCGGCGATTCCAGGTCTGACTGCCAAGCTCGACATCTTTTTCCGCAAGGATAGCGAAAATTTCCCCCACCTGATTTTCATCAACAATGGCACGCAGCCCGACGCTGCTGCTGGTATCCACCGGGATCATCACCCGCATCCCGTTGTCAAGAATCTCCAGAACATAAAATGAGTGGCTCGCGCCACCAAATTCCTTCTTCTCGATATCCTTGACAACGCCAACACCATGGGCCGGATAAACGACCATATCACCTTTTATAAACACTGGATTCTCCTCTAAAGACGGTTCCCTGAGACAACGAGAGATGGCTGCCGGCAGGAGTTGAAGAGACCCTGAGAAGGCCCTTTTTAACAGCGCAAAGACCGGCAGAAAGAGAGAGATAGCCTGAAATCCCGGAAACTCTCTTTACCCCAGTGTACCACAAGTATAGATTCTTTGCCGTAATTTTGCGGAGATTGTCAGCAGGAAGTATCACCTGAAAGGCGCAACAGGCCGAAAGTTTTATGGAATTACAACAGAAGTTTTTTTTGGGAAATCCCGCAGGAAAAAGGAAATCCTACCTTAAACTGTTAAGATTTCCCATCGCCCTGGCAATATCTCCGAGAATAAACTGATCAAGCCCGGCGACAAGGGCATCTCTTCGCGCAATCAGTTTCTCTTTGTCCTCGCGGGTAAAGCGGCCAAGCACATAACGCTCCACCGGGAAATCGGGATGAACATCCCCCTGACCGGGACGGCCAATGCCTATCTTCAACCGGAAAAACCCATTTGTTCCCAGCGAGGAGACCAGGGAGCGGATACCGTTATGCCCGCCATTGCCGCCGCCTTTCACCAGTTTCACCCGGGCAACAGGCATATCCAGGTCATCATGGATAACCAGCAGTTTTTCCGGAGGGAGGTTGAAGAACCGGTAATATCTGGCGACAGAGGCGCCACTGCGGTTCATAAAGGTCTGCGGCTTAAGGAGAAAGAGTCTTACCCCCTGACAGCAGACACCGCAGCCAAGCCCCTGCCACTTCGCCTTCCAGGGGTCACTGCGATAATAACGGGCGAACTCATCAACCAGATCAAAACCGATATTATGCCGGGAACCCTCATATTCGGCGCCGGGATTGCCCAGACCGACAACCAGTATATCCATACGATTTTCGTCCTCAATTCTCCGCGTCAGAGACCAGGGCGCAGAGCTGATCGGCAATCCGGTCAATATGGCTGGAATCCTCCCCCTCCACCATCACCCGGATAACCGGCTCGGTACCGGAGGAACGTACCAGGATACGTCCGTTCCTGCCAAGCTCGTGATCCAGGCTCCGCACCGCCTCAGTGAAGCCGGGGATCAATTCAACATCAACCCTCCTTTTCGTCCGCACATTTTTCAGCACCTGCGGGAAGCTCTCCATCACCGTTGCCAGTTCGGACAACGGCTTTTGCCGCTGCTGCATGATCGCCAGCAGCTGCAGCGCCGCCAGGGCGCCATCGCCGGTGGTAATATGCTCAAAAAAGACAAGATGTCCGGACTGTTCGCCACCAAAGGAGTAACCGCCGCGACGCATCATCTCCACCACCGAGCGATCCCCTACCGCGGAACGGACAAGAGTTCCTCCCAGCCGCTCCATCGCCACCTCCAGCCCAAGATTGGACATCACGGTTGCGACAAGGGTGTTTCCTTTCAACTGCTGGCGGGAGAGCATCTCACGGGCACAAATGGCCATGATATGGTCACCGTCAACGATATGCCCCCGCTCATCACAGACGATCAGCCGGTCGGCATCGCCGTCAAGGGCAAGTCCGATATCAGCCCCCTTCTCCCTGACCACGGCAGCCATCTTCTCCGGATAGAGGGCGCCGCACTGCTGATTGATATTGGTGCCGTCCGGCGTAACCCCCAGTGTCGTTACCCGGGCACCAAGCTCCTCAAAGACATGCGGCGCCACCCGGTAAGCGGCACCATTGGCACAGTCGAGAACAATATGCAGCCCGTCGAGGGCAAGTTTTTTCGGAAAGGTATGTTTAAGAAAAACGATATAGCGTCCGGCGGCATCCTCAATCCGTTTTGCCCGGCCAATGGCTGCCGCCCGGGGAGCAGGTTCTCCCAGCTGACCGTTGGACAACAGCTCTTCAATCTGCCGCTCCATCGCGTCAGGAAGCTTGAAACCGTCACCGGAGAAGATCTTGATACCATTGTCCTGATAGGGGTTGTGCGAAGCGGAGATAACCACTCCGGCATCGGCACGCATTGACGTGGTGATAAAGGCGATCCCCGGGGTCGGCAGCGGCCCCACCTGCAGGACATCAACCCCCATCGAACTTATGCCGGCGGCAAGCGCATTCTCAAGCATATAACAGGAGAGTCTGGTATCCTTGCCAATAACAACGCGGTGTCGCCTCTCGCCACGCTCCTTCACCAGCAGGGCGATAGCGCAACCGACCCGGGCAGCGACATCAATGGTCATTGGATGGATATTGGCGACGCCCCTGATACCGTCTGTGCCAAAAAGTTTTTCTGCTCTGCCACTCATCACTTTTTCTTCTTTTTCTTATTTATATTACGGATGACCGAAGCCCCCGCCTTTACCCGTACCTGCTGCGGCGTAACAGAGACGACCTCAATGGGCATATCCTCCTGCTGCGCCTGAATCGCCACCGATAAAATCTCCTCTCCGGACTCTCCCCGGGCGACAGCACGAATAAGGGAGGAGAGTTCCTGTTGTCGGGCAAGAGCAACCTTGGGGATAACCGCCATAACCTTTACCACCGCAGGCTCCACCACCACCGGAAGGTCGTCGATATACCCCTCAACCGACACATCCTCTATAGTGGCCGGCGCCGAATCCGGAACCACTTCAAGTTTCACCGTAACAGAGGTTTCGCCAATAAGGTCGACCATCTGCGGGGAGAGTTCAAGGGGAACCTGAAAACTGGAAGAGCGCGACATCCCGGTGAGATTAACCGGGCGGGTAAAGATCTTCTCCACCTGCTGCAGCACCGTGTTCGGGCCGGTCAGCGAGATAATATCCGGGCGTGTCCTCTTCGATTTCAGAAAAAAATCCTTCTCCACCCGGCCGATAGTGCGCACGGCAATGGGGACACTCTTCTTTATCAGTTTGTCAAGAGACAGGATTATAGATGCGGGCTGCACCCGCTTGACACTGACCCCCCTCGGCACCGAGATGGTGTCGTTGGTATTCTCCACCACCAGCGTGCCGGGCTGAGCCCTGGCCAGGTCCACCTGCCGGATAACCTCTTTCTCCATTCCGGTGATAATGGAACGGGGCCCGGAGACCGACACCTCAATCTCTTTTTTATACTGATTGGAGACAACAAGGTTCTGCGGCAGATTGATGATCTCTACCGGCACCATCACATTTTTATCAATGTGATCCTCTCCGCCGGCAAGAAACCACAGGACAACGGCAAGGAACAGAGAGACGAAACGGATCATCCAGTCGTTGGATATGACCGAAACCAGCCGCACGCGGCTCATCTTTTTCAATCGCTTTTTCATTGTCTCCCAAACCAGTTTTTCCAGCGGTTAAGCCCTCCGCCGGCAGAGAGCACCGTTTTCAGGCTGTCCAGCAGCTGGATCTCATCCGCCACTGTTGTCAGGGTTCCCTGCTGCACAATGGAGATCTCCTGGGTCTCTTCCGAGACGACAAGCACCACCGCGTCTGTCTCTTCAGAAAGCCCCAGTGCCGCCCGATGGCGGGTGCCATATTTTTTATTTATATAGGGGTTCTGGGTCAAGGGCAGAATACAGCCCGCATGTTCAATACGCCCGTCAGAGATAATGACCGCGCCATCATGCAGCGGCGAGACCGGCATAAAGATGGAGATCAGCACCTCCTTTAATAACCGGGCATCAAGACGAAACCCGGACTCAATAAAATCGGCAAGACCGCTCTGCCGCTCAATGACAACCAGCGCGCCAATACGTCTTTTGGAGAGATAGAAAAGGGCCCGCACAATCTCATCAAGCTCCCTGGCAGCCACATCCTCCCGCCTGGTAAAGGGAGACTTTCCGGCCCGCAGCAACGCCCTGCGGATATCGTGCTGGAAGACAATAATGATGATAAGAAAGATGGAACTGAGCAGATTCTGCAGAATCCATTTCAGGGTGGAAAGATCGAGCGCGCCGGCAAGAAAATAGGTACAGGTCAACACCCCAAGCCCTGCCACCATCTGCACAGAGCGTGTTCCCCGGATTATGGTGATCAACTGATGAATAACAAAGGCAACCACCAGGATATCAACGATATCCTGCCACCTGATATACGAAAGATAGAGCAGCGGATCCAGCATTGCCTTGACTGTTATGAATACGTTTTTATCCGAAATACGGTACGAAGACAGGTGTTAATTCCCCGGAGTTCCGTATTTCATACCTTGTTATGGCGCAAGGCTATCTGGTCCAGCCTTGCCGGTTTACGACAGGGCGGCCACAACAGCTCTTCCGCCAGAAAAACCCGCCTTCAATGTACGAACAAATGAGCCTGATTAAAAGGAAAAACTGTCATTTCTGCCATTTTTGATATTTTCTTTACACATTCTCCTTTTTCGCCTATTTTCAGAGCTGCGGCTTCCCTGTTGTCGCCGGAGTAGTAGATTACCATATTATCTAAACAAAACCAAATAGTTAATATATAAAAATATCCTGATCAGCCCGGTTTATCAACCAGGATGACTGCTGCCATATAACAAGAATGAAACGTGCAACCGCCACAAACAGAAGAAAAACATCCTCTTTGCAGAGAAAGAAGTCGTTGAGAAAGGGCGGAAACCGCATCCCGCTGACGGCCTCCATCGTTGTCACGCTGCTGGCAATATACAGCGCCGTCGGCTTTATCGCCGTCCCCTACTACTGCTCAAGGATTCTGCCAAAAAGGATTCTTGCCGCCACCGGTCTCTATCTGCACAGTGCCGCGCTCCATTTCAATCCATATACCTTCAATCTTACCGCGGATGGAGTCTCCCTTGAGGATACAGGGGAGAGACCGATCATCTTTATCGACAAGATCAATACCCGCCTTGCCCTGCTCCCCCTGTTGCGGGCGGAATGGGTCTGCCGCGAACTGATGCTGCGCCGCGCCCAGCTCAACATTGTCCGTATAGAGAAAAATCGCTACAATATCAGTAAACTTCTGTCAGGATTTCGTGATAGCGGCACCGATGACATAATGGACTTCTCCGAGCTGCCTTTCTACTTCTCGCTCAACAATATAGATGTCCAGCAGGCGGACATTCTCTTTACTGACCAGCTTACCGCAACAACCCATCATATAACGGATATCTCGCTTAGAATCCCCACTGTTTCAAACTTCTCCTACAAGATTGAGCACTATCTCTCCCCCTATTTCTCCGCGACCGTCAACGGCACGGAGATGGAGATGATCGGCAAGAGAGATGGCAATCCGCAGATGCTTACCGCCACACTCTCCAATCTCTCTCTGGAGAGATATCAACCGTATCTGCCGGTAGAACTCCCCTTTGCCCTTGAAGGGGGGAGGATTGACGGCACCATTGATATAGATTTTATCAATTTCAGAAAATCCACCACCAGCAACCAGGGAAAAGAGCTCGCTCTCGCCTTTGATCTCACTATCAGTGACCTTGGCATACGCGGCAAAAAAACCCCGGAGAACGCGTTATTTAAAAAAATCAACCTTGCGGGAAAGTACCAGGCGATCAACAACACCCTCACCCTGGACAAGGCGCGTTTTATCTCCCCGCAAATCAACTGCAGGCTGCCCTCCAGAAAGAATATCCTTGTCTATTTTCTTGACCCGGATCGTGCCGCCGCCCAGGCGGATACAGTGGCAGCGGCGACCGCTGTCCCCTCCAGCAACATCTTCTCCCTGCTGCTGAAAAATCTCCTTATCTCACAGGGAAAGGTGGTGTTGACAGCGGACAGCGAGCGCGAGACATGGGAGAATATCACCCTCCAGGCGGAAAATCTCCATGCCGATACCAATCATGCCGAACCGGAGGCAAGCGACAGGACGCCCCCCGGCTCAATCCGTATGCGGGCGCAGTATGCGGCCGCCCCGCAACCGGAGGAAAAAGAGGAGCAGACCACCCTCTATCTGCAGACCGACCTCTCCTCCTATCATGGCAGCGGCGCGCCCCGTTTTGCCAATATGACAGTTGAGATCGAAAACCTGCACGACCCGAAAACCATCTTCAGGAGCCTGGGACTCGATATCGGCAATGACGATAAATTCTCCTTTGCCGCCAGAAAAACACGACTGGGACCGATCAACACCCACACCACGCCGTACTCTCTGGGCAAGCTCTCTATTGCCGGCGGCAAGATTCACACCATCCAGGACAAGCCGCCACTCTTCCTGCAGCTGCTGCTGCAGACCTCACCACCGTTTTTCCACCTGCCAGCCATCTCCTATCAGGGATCGTTTACCCTTGATTTTCCGCAGGAGCCGGAAAAGACTCTCTCTGTTTCAGATCTCTCGTTCAGTGGCCGCGGAATATGGGGTGAAACGATGACAACCAGCTTCACCGCCTTTCTCTCTCCCGGAGGAAAAGAGGGGGTACCCGGTCTTGCCCGCCCGCAGATTGAAGGAGAAGGAAGACTCACCTTTATCCCCTTGTCGCTGCAGACAAAAATAAAACTGCAAGATATCGCCCTGGGGAAAGAGCTGCCGCCCTTCCTGTTCGCGGCGGCCGGCCAGCCCCTCTCCGGCACCCTCTCCGCAACAGGGGAGCTGGTTATACCGAAGGGAGATTTCCGCGGCAATTTTACCATCTCCTCCGGAGCGATAGACAACAGCCCGACGGCAACGACATGGGGGCAGCTTGATGCAGAAGGGGCTGATATCGGGAATATTCTCAATGGGGAGAGAGCGATAACACTTGACAGGATGACGCTCAGAAATCTCCGCACCACCCTTATCCTGGACAACGACAAACCGCCCCTTGCAGAGGCGACCCGTGCCCTGAATATGTTTCGCCAGAAAAACGCGACGATCAGGACCCTCCAGCTCGCGAAGAGCGAAATTGCAGTTGAAGACAGACGCATCACTCCTTTCTGGCAGGCGACCATCACTAATGTCTCGGCAGCAGTTACCCCCCTGCAGACAGCTCCCGCCATCGAGAGCGAGGTCCACTTTATCGGCAACCTGCAGCAGGGAGTGCTGGAGGCAAGAGGGACAATGCAGCTTGACAAGCCTCTCTATGATGCCAGGCTCTCTTTTACCGGCAGGGATATCGCCAACTCCCTGTTCGGCAGACAGCTCCCCAGGGAGACGCTGCTGAACGCAAGTGACGGGACAACAGACTTCTCATTGAACACCCTCTGGATCAACGACAAAATGAGCAGCCGGGGCAAGGTGCTTTTCTCTGGAATCAAGGCCGCTTCTGAAAAGACCAATATCGAAACAGCTCTTGCCATCGCTGGAGGGACGCAGCAGAAATTTGCTCTGGAGGTTGAACTCTCCGCCGCGCCGGGAGAGCGGACAACTCCTCTCTACTACACCTTCTATCGACAACTTCACCGCCGCCTGCTCAAGGCGGAAGTCTCGCCGCTGCTCCTTGCCGACAAGGAGTTTCATCCCCTTGCAAGAGAGCAGGATATCCGCTTTCAGCAAGGGAAAAAGGAGCTCACTGGCAACGGGGAAAAGACCCTGAAAAGCTATTTCAGGCTGCTGGAGAGATATCCGCAGCTGGCGTTGACCATGACGATAAAAGAGAGCAAAGAGGCACAGAAAGAGGCACAGAAACTTCTCGCCGACCGTCTGAAATACCTTGAGACAAGATACAGCACGGAACTCTCTGCCCGGGATGCCGCCCGGATATCGCTGATCACAAAGGCAACAGGGAACCAGCAGGCAGCGGTGGTAGGGGTGGCAGTCCATCCACTGCTGCAGAAAAAAACAGCACGTCATAAGCAGACAGGGGGGCAGTAAATCAGGTTTATGAAAACGGCTGATAGAGCGGGTCCGCCAGCAGTACCATCTGCCATGAGACAAAGGGGAGTGAGGCAAGATACGCCTCTCCGACGCTCATGCCCTGCATAAGCATCGCAAAAAAGATCTCCGGCAGCGGGAACCCCTCCACATAGGGCTCATAGACGGGGCCGATGGTCGCGGCAGCGCCATGGACAAGCAGCTGCGGACACCAGTATGACACCCCCTGTCGATGCAGGCTGGCGCACTCGGCACTGGCGATATGGTAGCCGATGGCACCTCTTTGCCAGGTAAAACTCGGGATATAACGGCCATAGGAGTACCAGCCGCAATAGAGCGCCGTATCCGGGCAGCTCTTTTCCGCAAAAAGTGCCGGGGTATTATCCAGCACCATCTCCATTTTCTCTTCCACCTTCTCCGCGGCACGGAGCAGGGAGAGGTCATAGCGTTTATAGCCCCCAGCAGGACCGTCCTGTCTCTCCCTGTCACCCTGCTGCACCATGCCTCTGGCATCAAAATAACCGATACCCCGCAGTCCGCGCCGTTCCGCCGCCAGGGAATCATCAATCATCCGGCGGACGATCTGCGCATCAGGGGCGTCCAGACGGCTGACCAGCAGCACACTGTTTTTTGTAAACCTGTTTTTCTCACCCTGACGAGGCAGAAAATAGGGGTTGGGCATCCACCCGGCAAGGGGATATTCCCCTGCCAGCACCAGTGCCAGTTCAGAATCAACCGCCGCCCGTGTCCTTCCCAAGCCGGGTTTCTCCCCCTCTTTAAACGGAACCGACTCCGCTATCTTCAACGGCACGCCATAGATCGTGACGATGGTCGAGATATTCAACTCCCCCCTCTTTCTCTTTTTTCTGTTTAGCCGGGCAATCTTTCTGGCAACAGGTTTGCGGATCCAGCGGTTATATTCATCACGATCAACACTCTCTTTGGCAGAGGTCACCAGCACCAGAAGGTTTTGTTGCGGAATACCCCTCTTTCTCATATAGTATCTGGCAAGAGAGACACTGCCGGCCACCCTCTTGTTGGCAATAACCAGCACCTCATCGGCAGAGATGGCAGCGGCGGAAGGGGGCATAGAGCAGAAAAGAGAGAAAAAGAGAAAAAACAACCGGCAATCTTTCTTCACAAAAACCTCCTGACTATCTGGATTTCCGGAAACAGCCTGCCGAAAAGACGGAAAAAAACCGCATTCCCGGGCATGGACATATTAAAAAAAAGAGCCTGCCTGCATTGCAAAAGCCCGCCTTTTCGGCTACTTTCCGAAGCTGCCTGCTTACGCGGCAATATAAAAACAAGGCGGCCAGGACATACTCCCCTGTCAATCTATCCGCCCTGGCGGAATATGGCACTGTCCAGCCGCGGAGCGCAGTTGCTGCAGTCCTGGTTTTCAGGCGACACCCCTTTCTCTAATTCAGAACAGTATGAATAACAACAGGAAAAACAGCGGACACCCCCCGGACAGCCAATACGCTTTACTGGAAAATATTCCGGCCATGGTCCTGCTGGTAAGCAAAAAGCGGCAGATCATCTACGCGAACGCAGCCGCCACCGACTTTCTCGCGGAAGAGGGGCAACAGGAAAGGCTTTTTTCACTACTATCCCAATCATCCCGGCTGAAGGAGAAGGGAGGAGGAGAGGAGATTACCATCAACAACAGTACACTGGAGATGACCTCCGCTCCGCTTGACCGCGACAGCGCCGACGGCCCCCGCTGGATATTTCTGCAGAGAGCCGGCAGGGAAAAGGAGGCGCTGGCGGCGCTTACCGCTAAATATAACGCGCTTAAACAGCGCCTTGCCAACAGGCAGAAGGAGTATGACGAAGACGAAAAGATCCGGCGGCAGTCTCCCGCGGCAGGCAGGATGATAGGCTCAAGCCAGGCGTTACAGGAGCTTATGGAGATGGCGCTGCAGGTTGCGGCATCCGATGCCACCATTCTTATCACCGGCGAATCCGGCACCGGCAAGGAGCTTATGGCCAACCTTATCCAGGAAAGCAGCCGCCGCCACAGCAGACCATTTTTGAAAATAAACTGTAATACCATCTCCGAATCGCTGCTGGAGAGTGATCTCTTTGGTTATGAAAAGGGGGCGTTTACCGGTGCAGCCAGCCAGCAGAAGGGGAAATTTGAAGAGGTCGACGGCGGCACCATCTTCCTTGATGAGATCGGTGATATCTCACCGCGAATGCAGGCGGCGCTGCTGCGGGTGCTGCAGGATGGCGAGATTATCCGGGTGGGCGGTAACAGGAGTATCAAGGTTGATGTCCGTATCATTGCCGCCACCAACCGCAATCTGCAGGAGATGGTCTCTGACGGCAGTTTCCGCCTTGATCTGTTCTACCGCCTCAATATCATCAATATCCCGATGCCGCCGCTGCGGCAGAGAAAAGAGGATATTATTGACCTTACCACCCATTTCATCCGTAAATACCGCAAGGCGTTCGGCAGAAAGATCAGTTTCGTGCCGCAGCCGGTTCTTGACCGCCTGCTGCTGCACAGCTGGCCGGGCAATGTCCGCGAGCTGGAAAATGTTATTCAGCGGGCGGTACTGATCGCCAGGAATAACGCCATTACTGAACAGGAGCTCCATTTTGACAATTTCGGCATAAAAGATGCCGCGCATCAAGCAGGAGGCACAGATCTTGCTGAAGAGTATCACGGACAGCCGCTGAAGGATCTCCTTGCCGTGGTGGAGAAAAAAGCTATCATCGCAAGTCTGGAGAGACATCATGGCAATGTGGGGACAGTCTCAACAGAGCTCAATGTCGGCAAAACAGCCCTCTATGACAAGATGAAGCGGTATGATATCGTGGCGAGAAACTTTAAATAATCTGAATAACTACCGACTGCGGTCTTTACAATTTTACCTGTTGCGCTCAGCCGCCCCATAAGGTAGGCTCCTGTATTGCGGAGTTTCGTAAACGATCACGGAGAGAATCTGTACGTATTCCCTATGGAAAAGTATACGCAAAAATGTGCCTACTGGTCGATTCCCGCCTGTAGATGCGGCAAGAATGAGGGCGGAATATATATCCCGCTGGAGGATCATATGGCGCGCTACTGCCTCTCTGCCGGCCACTGCCACTGCCCGCGGTTCCAGGCCACAGGCGGACCGCAGGCAGAAATCCCCGCGACATGGGCGAACCGGCGCAGATCAGAACGTATCAACGCCCGGGAGGCGATAACCCTGAGCGCGCTGCATCCCCACTCTCTGCTTATACCGGTCTCTGCCGCCATAAAAAAATTCGCTGCCAGAACGCTGGATATAAGTGCCAGCGGCATGCGCCTTTTTACCGCCGCCCCCATCGGCCAGAACGCCGTTATAGAGTTCTCTTTCGGCAGCAGCAAGTTCCCGAAACAGCTCCGCCACGCAAAAGGGAGAGTGCAGTGGTGCAACAGACAGGTTGATGAACCGGGCTATCAGCTGGGCGTCGCTTTTGCGGAACGTCAGGCAAGCAGCGCCATGGCGGGCTATCTGCGGCAGCACTCCCTTGCCTGATTCGATCCCCCCTCCCCCTCTTTCGTCCACCGCCAGACCAGCCAGATCAACAGCAGCACCGGCACTCCTGCCGCTGCCGTAAACAGGAAAAAGAGATCATAACCGGCACTGGCAACTATCGTCCCGGAGTAGCCACCGATAAACTTGGGGATAAGGGTCATAAGAGAGCTGAAGAGCGCGTACTGTACCGCGGTAAAGGAGTAGCTGGTAAGGCTTGACAGAAAGGCGACAAAGGCAGCGCTGGCAACGCCGGCGGCAAGGTTATCCGCACTGATAACAACATAGAGCATGGTGATATCAGCGCCCGATCTGGTCAACAGTAAAAAGAGGATATTGGTTGCCGATGACAACACCGCCCCCAGCATCAAAACCCTGTAGACGCCATAACGAAGGGCAAGCCCTCCGCCGACAAAACCTCCCAGCAGGCTCATCACCACCCCGAAGACCTTGGAGACGGCAGCGATATCCGCCTTGCTGAAACCCATATCCATATAGAAGATATTGGCGATCACGCCAAGAACAATATCGGAGAAGCGATAACAGCCGATTAACAGCAAGATAACAAGGGCAGAGCCAATCCCGTAGCGGCTGAAGAAATCGGTAATCGGCGCAATATAGCTGCGGGAAATCATCTGTCGGTCGACCAGTCCGGCTAAAGAGAGACACCAGGCCACAGCGGCACTGCAGCCAAGGCTGCCGAGAAAACGGAGGCTCTCCAGAAAAAAGCCTGCCAGCCTGGAGTCCAGCGTCTCTTTTAACGAGACCAGCCAGATGCCGCCATAAAAGAAACAGCCCGCAAAGATGGCGGCACAGCAGCAAAAGAGAAACAGCAGGCGCAGATACTCCCGCACCGGATAGTGATGGATCTGCCTCTCCCCTCGCGGCTCCGGTTCACGGATACAGAGGGTGGTCAGCATACCGATCCCCATAATCAGCGCCATAACAAGATAGGTGCTGCGCCATGCGGAGTAGCTGTAGAGCTCGCTGCCTGTCCCCAGCATCTGCGCCAGAAAGAGTGAGCCGGCACCGGAGACCACCATCCCCACCCGGTAACCGGCAATATAGACAGAGGCGAGCACCGCCTGATATCTCTCCGGCGCGCATTCAATCCGGTAGGCGTCGATTACCGTATCCTGGGTGGCAGAGGAGAAACCAAGCGCAACCGTGGCAAACGACATCAGCAGCAGGGCATACCCCCCCTGCTCGCCGGCAGAGGCGGCAGGATCAATCAGCGCCATCGCGGCAATGGAGAGAATAACCCCCAGCTGCGCCAGCCAGAGCCATGCCCGGCGCCGCCCAAGCAGACGGGTCAGCAGCGGCAGCGGCAGCAGATCCACCAGCGGCGCCCAGAGAAATTTAAAGGAGTAGGCCAGTGCCGCCCAGCTGAAAAAGGTGACGGCAGAACGCGAAACCCCAGCCTCACGCAGCCACATGGAGAGTGTGGAAAAGATAAGCAGCAGCGGCAGCCCCGCGGCAAAGCCAAGAAAAAACAGAGCGATGGATTGAGGAGAAAACCATATTGCCAGACCGTTTTGCCGCGCCTCTATCGAGTCCTGTTGTGCTGTCATATCCTGCCTATAGTAAGAGTGATAGCCGCTTTGGCGTTGCCATTCAGTAAAACCGGATCAGACCGCTTCCAGAGACAACAGGAAAAATACCCTGAAATTCTGGAACACGCTCTTATTTCTGAATTACTATCATAACTGCTCACCGGGGTCAAAGCCATCGACGTTGTAATGCCACTCACCGGCAGCTACTCCTGAAAGCGCGAGATATCCCCCACCAGCAGCACAAGCTCCCGCAGGGCGGTAAGCAGATTCAGCCTGTTGCGGCGGATGGCCGGATCTTCTGCCATCACCATAACCGCATCAAAAAAATCATCCACCGGCGCCTTAAGTTTCAGCATC
>PDWI01005663.1_pt1 | contig 16012 bp, 30 predicted proteins | sample 1430891 | NCBI WGS metagenome assembly PDWI01 (sample SAMN01162508, study PRJNA174530) | Oral metagenome, whole genome shotgun sequencing project. | biome: Marine environment; feature: Marine mammal; material: Swab sample of the gingival sulcus; isolation source: swab sample of gingival sulcus...
CTCATCCCCCACAGAATAATATTTTATAGAAAATAAGTAAAGCCCATAAAGGAAATCTGGGCACATCTTAACTAGCTTTGCTAGTTAAGACCAGGCTATACGCTAAATCTTTTCCTTGCTTAATCCCCAAAACAAGCTAAGGCTCCCCGCCTTAGCCTCTTCCAGAATATTAGCAAGCAAAAGGATACCGCTTCTATCCTTTGTGCAAAGCCAAATTCTCCCGACAGGAAGTTTCCACCACTAAAATTTTCCCGACAGGAGTTTCACTTCACTCAAATTCTCCCTACAGGAGATTTTGAGGAAATAAAAAATAATTTTTTTTTAAAATCAACTGAACTTTTTTGTAAAATTTATAGTTATATAAGTAGGGAGAATTATACTGTTTTTGCTGTGTTAGGTATGTGAAAGATGCCATTTGATTTTTTCAAAAATCAAATGGCAGTGTTTTTTTGCTTGCTAAATACAAGCAAAAAAATACCGTCGGCTATGCCGTAAGTCTGGAATACACCGACCTGAAGTGAAACGGAAGGGAACACCCAACTACAATATAATTTCAGCAGAACTTATATTTTTTATACCTCGTTTTGTTAAAAGCCTCAATTCTCCAAAATCAGAAATATCCATAATTTTACCAGATATTCTATTTTTCTTTTTAGGAGTCCCCAACTCTATTGTATATATTTTCCCAATTCCAAAAAGTCTAGCCCTAACATACTCAATTATATCTTTATCTGAAGAGTCTATAATAGTCTCCCGTAAAAATTTTAAATATTTTTTTAAGATATAGTATGGAGAAAACATTTTACCAGTTTGAAGATATAACGATGTCCCCAAATTATTCCATTTATTAGAAAAATTAATTTTATTTAAATTTAGGCCAATACCAATTATATAATAATCTTTAAACCTTTCAATTATTATTCCTGAAATCTTTTTATGATCAATCAATATATCATTTGGCCATTTTATTTTGATATGAGAATCAGAAATAATTGTAGATATAAATTTACTTAATGAGAAGGCTACCATAATTGGTATAAGATTTGCAGAAATATTAAAGTCACTTTCCCTTATAATAATTGATGTTGTAAGATTTTCTAACTCTCCAGCCTCCCACCTTCTATTTTCAAACCGTCCTCTACCTTCTGTTTGAACTCCAGCATATACGGCAGCAAAACTTTCACAATCTCTTTTTATAAGCGTTCTTGCTTCATTCATTGTGGAGCTAGTTTTTTCTACAAAAAATATATTTTTATCTATTTTTACCATAATTTAATACTATATTATTTAAGTAATTTCTCTATACTCTCAATTAAAGTTTCTGGTTTTTTTGAAGGAGAAAATCTACTAATAACTTTACCATTTTTATCTACTAAAAATTTTGTAAAATTCCATTTAATTTTTGGAACAAGAAAACCTTTTTGCTCTTCTTTCAAAAATTTATATAAAGGGTGTGTATTTTCTCCATTCACATCTATTTTTGAAAACATTGGGAAAGTTACTCCAAAATTTAAAGAGCAAAACTCTTTTATTCCAGAATCTTCTAATGGTTCTTGGCTAGCAAATTGATTACAAGGGAACCCTAATATCACAAAGTTATCAGGTCCAAATTTTTTATAAAGCTCTTGTAGTCCTTGATATTGTGGAGTAAAACCACACTTACTTGCAGTATTCACAATTAATAAGACTTTACCCTTATATTTTTCTAACTTAAAAATATTACCATCAATATCTTCTACTTCAATATCGTATATACTCATTACAACTCCTTAATTATAATTTATTAATAGAATATAACATTTTTTTTAACTCAAATAAAAAAAATCAGACCTAAGTCTGATTTTTTCATTTTCAAAAATTTAAACTAAAAATTTTATTCAGAAGCTTTCTCATCAGCAGATGTTTCTTCTTCTGAAACACCAACATCATTAGCCTCTTCTACACTATCTTCTTGAGGCTCAACTTTAACCTCTTCTTCTTTCTTTGTTTCTTCTTTTTTCACTTCTTCTTTTTTTGAAGATTTTTTCTTGCTTTCTACAGAATCTTCTTCTCCTGCCTTAACAACAAGCTCAAGTAAAACCATTTCAGCAGCATCATTATTTCTGTAACCTAATTTCAAAATTCTAGTATAACCACCATCTCTTTTTTGAAATCTTGGTGCAATTTCTGTAAAAAGTTTATTTAAAACAGCAGAATCCTTTAAATCTTTATCAATAATTCTTCTATTATGAACACTATCTACTTTAGCTCTAGTTATCATCTTTTCAGCTATAGGCTGTATTGCTTTTGCTTTTGCCTTAGTAGTTTCAATTCTTTCAAACTTGAAAAGAGACATAACTAAATTTCTTTTTAAAGCCTTTCTATGAGAAGCTTTAACACCTAATCTTTGTTTTTTTACTCTATGCTTCATTATCCTCTTCCTTTTTTGCTAAAATTTCAGATATATTAAAAGAACTATAATCTGTCATACCCAAAGATAGCCCCCACAATTTTAATTTATCTTTAATCTCTTGCAAAGACTTTTTACCAAAATTTCTTGTTCTAGTAATTTCGTCTTCTGTTTTTACAGTTAACTCTCCAATAGTTTTAATCTGTGCATTCTTTAAACAGTTACTAGATCTAACTGATAACTTCAACTCTTCAACTGAAGTAGCTAATAACTCTTGTATTTTTAATTCTGATTCATCAACTTCATCTGGATCACTAATTGTATCTTCATCAAAATTAATAAAAATTGTAAAATGCTCTTTAGCTATTTTTGCAGCCTCTGCAACTGCATCTTCTGGACTAATAGAGCCGTCTGTCTTAACTGTTAAAATTAATTTATCATAATCATTTCTTTGACCTACTCTACAATTTTCAATCTCCATACTAACATTTTTAACAGGTGTAAATATTGCATCAACTGGAATAGTACCTACTATCTCAATATATTTTTTATTAACTTCAGAAGAAACGAAACCTCTACCCAAATTAACTTGAACTTCCATTTCAAAACTAGCTTCTTCCATTGTTGTCATAATGTGAAGATCTGGATTCATAACTTCAACTTCAGAATCAACAGCAAAATCAGCTCCTGTAATTGTTTTTGCTCCACTAAATTCTAAAACAAGAGTTTTTTGCTCAACACCTTCTGCCAATTTCAATCTTAAATTTTTCAAAGCTGCAATTATCAATGGTGTTTCTTCAACAACACCTGGAATTACTTCAAATTCACTGGCAATCATATGTTTTTCACCTTCAGTATTTAAAGAATTAACCTTTATGGCAGTAATTGCACATCCCTGAATTGAAGATAATAAAATTCTTCTTAAAGAATTACCTATAGTAGTCCCATAACCTCTCTCAAATGGATAAGCAACAAAAACAGAAGTATTACCAGAACCATCTATTTGCTCAAAAGTAACACCTTTAGGCTTTTGTATTCCTTTTAATAAATTTTTTCTAGCCATAGTAACTCCTATTAAACTCTTCTAGTCTTCTTTGGTCTACATCCATTATGAGGAATTGGAGTAACATCTTTTATGCTCATAACAGATAGCCCTAGATTACCTAAAGATCTAATTGCTGACTCTCTTCCAACACCTGGTCCCTTAACAAAAACATTAACTTTTCTTAAACCAAAATCCATAGCTTTTTTTGCTGCAGTTTCAGCTGTTGTTTGAGCTGCATAAGGTGTTGACTTTTTGGCTCCCTTAAAACCTAATCCACCTGCACTAGCCCAAGAAAGAGTATTACCCTTTAAATCTGTTATAGTTACAATAGTATTATTAAATGTTGCTTGAACATAAACATTTCCATCATATACAGTCTTTTTCTCTTTTTTCTTTTTTATTTTAGCCAAATTACTACCTCCCAAAAACTACTTAGTAGCTTTTTTCTTATTTGCAACAGTCTTTTTTCTTCCCTTTCTAGTTCTAGCATTAGTCTTTGTTCTTTGCCCTCGAACAGGAAGTCCTCGTCTATGCATTAAACCTCTATAACATCCAATATCCATTAATCTCTTAATGTTTAATGCTACTTCTGTTCTTAATCTACCTTCAATTTTATACTCGTTTTCTAAAATTTGCCTAATCTTAGCAATTTCATCACTTGATAAATCATTCGCTTTTGTATCTGGGTTTATTCCAGCTTTATCACAAACTTCTAACGCTGTATGTCTTCCTATTCCATAAATATAAGTTAAAGCTATCTTAATATTCTTATTTGGAATATCTATACCTGAAATACGTGCCATAAAAAATCACTCCTACTTTTGTCTTTGTTTATGTTTAGGGTTGTCACAAATAATTCTAACAACTCCATTTCTCTTAATAACCTTACACTTATCACAAATAGGTTTAACACTTGCTCTTACTTTCATAAAAAACTCCCTATAAATTTCTTGACCTAATCTTGCCTTTCTTAACAAGACTATCTTGGTGATGCATTTTTAAATGCCCTTCTATTTGACTAACAGTATCTAAAGCAACTCCAACCATAATCAATAATGATGTTCCTCCCATTAACATAGTAGCTTGTGGACTAAATCCAAAAACTGCTGACATAATAGTTGGAATAACAGCAATAAACGCTAAAAACAAAGACCCTGGAAGAACAATTCTATTTAAAACTTTTGTCAAATACTTCTCTATTTTATCAGATCTAATACCTGGAATAGATCCCCCATTTTCTCTTATATTTTTAGAAATCTCTGTCGGATTTAAAGTTACTTGAGTATAAAAGTATGCAAAAAATATTATCAATAAACAGTATGTAATTTGATAAGCTGGACCAGTATATCTAAAAAAAGTTAACAACTTTCCAGCAACTTTACCATCTTCACCTACCATTTTTAATATTTGCATTGGAACCATCATTATAGATGATGCAAAAATTACAGGAATAACTCCAGATGGATTTATTTTAAAAGGTATATAACTACTTTGACCTTGATAAACTTTTCTACCAACAACTCTTTTTGCATAATTAACAGGTATTTTTCTCTGCCCTTGTTGCTCATAAATTACTAAAGATACAATTACAACATAAACAATAGCAACTCCTAAAAGTATTACTATATTTATATCATCATTTCTAACTTGTTTTACCAAAGCTTGAACTGCTTGTGGCATTCTAGCAACAATACCTGCAAAAATAATTAAGGAAACACCATTACCAATACCTTTTTGTGAAATTTGCTCTCCAATCCACATCAAAAATATAGTTCCAGCAGTAACACTTATTACACCAATAATACTAAAAGGTATGTAACTCAATCCTGACAAAACTTTACTTTGAAATTCTGGATTAGCGGCAGTTCTGATAAGAGTAATTGATTGAATTAAACAAACGACAACAGTTCCATATCTATTATACCTTTGTATCTTCTTTCTACCACCATCTTCTTCTGAAATTTTCTTCAACTTTGGAAAAACCAAAATTAAAAGTTGCATAATAATAGTCATAGAAATGTAAGGCATAATTCCTAACATAAATATAGAAAAGTTTTTAAAAGCTCCTCCTACAAAAAAATCTAAATAATCAGAAAGTCCAATACCATCCCCTGCTTTTGGAGCAAAATACTCTTTAAGAGCAACTATATTTATTCCTGGAACAGGAACAATTGTTCCTAATCTAAAAATAATTAACATTCCTACAGTAAAAAAAATTCTTTTTCTTAATTCCTTTACTCTAAAAATATTTACAAATGTACTAGCCATATTAACCTTCTATCCTATTTATTGTTCACTTTCCGCAGAAACATCACTTGACATATCTTCAGATGAAACAACTACAGAACCCCCAACAGCTTCAATCTTAGTTTTTGCAACAGCTGAAACTTTATCAACATCTACTGTAAGCTTTTTTGTAATTTCTCCATCTCCAAGAACTTTAACAATTGCATTTCTTCCTTTCAAAATACCTTTCTCTTTTAATGTATCAACAGAAACATAATCTCCATCAGAAAATATTTTATCTAAATCTCTTACATTTATAACATCATATTCAACTTTAAAACGAGCATTAGAAAAACCTCTTTTTGCAGTTCTTCTATATATAGGCATTTGCCCACCTTCAAATCCAGGTCTTACTCCTCCCCCAGATCTTGCATTTTGTCCATTATTTCCTCTTCCTGCAGTGCCACCTCGTTTCCCACTTCTTCCTCTTCCAGCTATAATCTTATTCTTAGTAGCACCTTTTGGAACCTTAATCTCCATAATTTAAACCTCCTCAACTTTAACAAGGTGTGAAATAGTATTTATCATACCTGCAACAGCCGGATTTAAAGTCTTTTCTACAGTTTGATTTATTTTACTTAATCCTAAAGCTTTAGCTGTCTTCTTTTGGTTAGGTTTTCTTCCAATAAGACTTCTAACTAAAGTTACTTTTACCTTTTTATTATCTACAGACATAATTAACCCCACATATCCTTAAGTTCTTTACCTCTATTTTTAGCAACAACTTTTGCATCAAGTATATTTTCCAAACCATCAAAAGTCGCTTTTAAAATATTCATTGAATTTTTAGAACCTAATGATTTACAAAGAATATCTTTAATTCCTACAGCATCCATAACAGCTCTGACAGGCCCACCAGCAATTACTCCAGTTCCAGGAGTTGCAGGCTTTATCAATACAGAAGCACTTTTAAAACTACCTAAAACCTCATGAGGTATAGTATTCTTCTTTATAGGAACTTTAATCATTGCTTTTTTAGCCTTTTCCACACTTTTTCTAATAGCTTCAGAAACATCATTAGCTTTACCAAAACCGTATCCAACATTTCCTTTCTCGTCGCCAACTACAACAAGAGCAGAAAAAGAAAACCTTCTACCACCTTTAACAACTTTAGCAACACGATTTAATTTTATTAATTTTTCAACATATAAATCATTACTGTTATTATTTCTCATAATAATTATGCTCCTTAAAATTTAATACCAGCTTCCCTGATACCTTCAGCAACTGACTTAACAATACCATGATACTTAAAACCATTTCTATCAAATACAATTTGATCAATATTCTTACTCTTAAGTTTTTCACCTAATATTTTGCCAATAGCTCCTACTTCACTAACATTACTTTTTATATTTTTGTTCTCACTTTCCAAGTTACTAACAGCTTCTATTGTATTTCCAGAAATATCATCAATAGCTTGAACATAAACATATTTATTACTTCTATAAATAATTACTCTAGGTATAATTGATGTTCCACTCACAGTTTTTCTAATTCTTTTCTTTCTTTTTAATCTTCTTTTTTGTTTTTCAACTAATCTCTTCATCACTAAACCCTACTTAACACCTGATTTTCCAACTTTTCTTCTAACATACTCATCAGAATATCTAATACCTTTACCCTTATAAGGTTCAGGAGCCCTAATACTCCTAATTTCTGAACTAACTTGACCAACTCTTTCTTTGCTAATTCCACTAATAATAATTTTTGTTTGGCCATCAAGCTTTATATCTATGCCATCTTCTATTTCATACCAAACAGGACTTGAATATCCAAGATTTAAAATCAAGTAATTATCTTTTAACTCTGCCCTATATCCAACTCCCTGAATTTCTAAATTTTTAGAAAACCCTTTACTAACACCTTCTACCATGTTGCTAATCAAACTACGATAAAGTCCATGATAAGATTTTGATTGTTTAGAATCATTACTTCTTGATAAAATCAAAAAGTTCCCATCCTGATTTACAGAAATAGAACTATCAATATCTTGACTCAACTCACCTTTTGGCCCTTTAACTACAATCATATTTGACTTAATATCAACAGTAACACCATCTGGTAAACTAATAGGTAAATTTCCGATTCGACTCATATAAAACTCCTACCAAACAGAACAGATAAGCTCTCCACCTACCTTTCCCTCTGTTGCTTTTCTACCTGTTATAACACCTGTTGAAGTAGAAACAATAATTGTTCCAAACCCATTTTTAACTCTTGGCATTTTTTTATATCCAGAATAAATTCTTCTACCAGGTGTAGAAATCTTTCTAATATCATGTATTACAGGACAATTATTTTCATCATACTTTAAGAATATTCTTATTGATTCTTTATTGTTTTCTGTAATATTCTCATAACTTTTAACATAACCTTCAGACTTTAAAAGCTTAATAAGCTCCATCTTCAATTTTGATGGAACAACATCAACTTTATCAAATTTAGCCCTACTTGCATTTCTTATTTTTGTAAGCATATCCGCTACAGGATCAGAAACTGCCATTTATCCACTCCTACCAGCTTGATTTTGTTACGCCAGGAATCAAACCTTCACTTGCGTATTTACGAAAGCACACTCTGCACATCTTAAATTTTCTCATATAACCTCTAGGTCTCCCACAAACCTGACACCTATTAACTTTTCTAGTCATATATTTAGGTTTCCTATTGGCTTTATTTATCATAGACTTTTTAGCCATTTATTAAGCCTCCTTCTTTTGTAAAGGCAATCCCAATTCTTTTAACAAGAAAAATGCCTCTGCATCATTTTTAGCAGTCGTAACAATAGCTACATTCAACCCACTAATCTGCTCTATATTATCAAAGTCAATTTCAGGGAAAATAATCTGCTCTTGTATCCCAAGAGAATAATTACCATTACCATCAAAAGCATTTGAATTAACACCTTTAAAATCCTTAACACGAGGAAGAGCCACATTAACAAGTCTATCAAAAAATTCCCACATCTGATTACCTCTCAAAGTAACCTTTGCTCCAATTTCTTGCCCTTCTCTCAACTTAAAATTTGATATAGATTTTCTTGCAATAGTCTTAACAGGAGCCTGTCCTGTTATTAAACTCAACTCCTTTAAAGCCGAATCCAACATTTTTTTATTGCTTATAGCTGCTCCGCAACCAACACTAAGAACTATTTTTTCTATAGTTGGTATTTGCATCACAGATTTATAATTAAACTCATTTTGCAAATCTTTATTAACTTTAGTCTTATACAACTCTTTAATTCTTGGTATATATCCTGACATTACAATACATCCCCACATTTTCTACATTTTCTAACCTTAATATCATTATCAAAATCTATAGCCACCCTAGTAGGACCACATTTTTTACAATTTATCATAACATTAGATGCATCAATAGGTGCTTCAACCTCAACAATACCTCCCTTATCTTCCTGACTTCTAGGTCTTGTTGCTTTCTTTACTATGTTTAAGCCCTGAACAATTACTTTATTTTTTTTATTATCAACTTTTACAATTCGTCCTACCTTACCTCTATCTTTTCCAGCAATGATAGTAACATTATCTTCTTTTTTTAATTTCATACCCTTCATAACAACTCCCTACAAAACTTCTGGAGCTAAAGAAACAATTTTACTATAATCAGTCTCTCTAATTTCTCTTGCAACCGGACCAAAAATTCTTTTACCTCTAGGAGAACCTGAAGCATCTAAAATAACACACGCATTATCATCAAACCTAATATACGTGCCATCTGCTCTTCTAATCTCTTTTTTTGTCCTAACAATAACTGCTTTAAAAATACTACCTTTCTTTATTGCACCATTAGGTAAAGCATCTTTTACTGCAACAACAATTACATCACCAATACTAGCATTCATTCTCTTTGAACCACCAAGTACTTTTATACATTGCACTTTTTTAGCTCCACTATTATCAGCAACATTTAAATAAGATTGCATTTGTATCATAAACTTACTCCTAACACTTACTTATTTTGCTCTTTCCAAAATTTCTACTAATCGCCATTTTTTTTCTTTACTCAATGGACGACATTCCACTACCTTAACCCTATCTCCAATGTTAGCAGAATTACCTTCATCATGGGCTTTAACTTTCTTTGTTTTTGTAACATATTTTTTATATAATGGATGAAGTTTCTTAAAAACGATAGCCACAACTATTGTTTTATCCATTTTGTTACTAACAACTTCTCCTATAAAAACTTTCTTGTTTTTTACAACATTATCCACGTTTACAACTCCTATTCCCTAATTCCAAGTTTATACTCGTGTATTAAAGTATTTACTCTAGCTATTTGCCTTCTTAATGTTCTCAAAACCAAAGCATTTTCAACATGACCCATAACCTTATCAAACCTAGAATCCATCAATTTTTTAGACAACTCATCTTTTTTTGTCAACAACTCTTTATAAGTTAAATCATTAAACGAATTTTTCATAATACAACTACTCCGAATCTTTTCTAACTACAAACTTACACTTACAAGGTAATTTATTAGCCGCTAATCTCATAGCCTCTCTAGCTAAACTCTCATCAACAGCAGACATCTCAAACATAACAACACCAGGCTTAACAACAGCAACCCAACCTTCTGGATTTCCCTTACCTTTACCTTGTCTAGTTTCTGCAGGTTTTTTTGTATAAGGTTTATCTGGGAAAATTCTAATCCAGACCTTACCTGTTCTCTTTATATGTCTAGTCATAGCAATTCTTGCAGCTTCAATTTGCCTATTAGTAACCCAATTGTTTGACTCACTTACAAGCCCATATTTTCCAAAGGCAACAGTAGTTCCTCTAGAAGCATTTCCTTTAAGACTAGCACAATTCCTAAAAGTTTTCCTATGTTTTACTCTCTTTGGACTAAGCATTATTACTTCTCCTTAGACTCTTTTTTTCTGATTTAACCAAAGCCCCAGCATCTTCTTTTTTATCTTTTGAAAAAATTAAACCATTAAAAATCCAAACTTTAACTCCAATCTTACCAAAAGTTGTATCAGCCTCTGCAAAACCATAATCAATATCAGCTCTTAATGTATGAAGCGGAACTCGACCATCCTTATATTGCTCATGTCTAGCCATTTCAGCTCCACCGATTCTTCCAGAAATCCTAATCTTCACACCTTGAGCTCCTGCCTGCATTGTTTTAGAAACAGTCTGTTTTAAAACTTTTCTAAAAGCCGCTCTATTTTTTAATTGCCTTGCAACAGCTAAAGCTACCAATTGTGCATCAACTTCTGGTTTTTTAACTTCTTTTATTTTAATAGAAACCTTTTTACTTACATGAGAAGAAACCCTTTTCCCAATTTTTTCAATATTAGAACCTTTAGGTCCAATTAAAATTCCTGGCCTAGATGTTGATATTACCACAGTAACTCTTTGAGGATGTCTAGTTATTTCTATATCTGATATATCAGCACCAGATGTTTCTGGACAACTCAATAACACTTTCCTTATCCTTAAATCTTCATGTAGTGTATCCGCATACTCTTTTGGTCCAACATACCATTTTGATTTCCATGTCTTGTTTATTCCAAGACGTAAACCAGTAGGATTAACTTTTTGACCCATAACTACTCACCTACCTTATTTTTTTCATCAACAACAACATAAATATGACTCATCCTCTTAAGAAGAATATCCCTTCTTCCTCTACCTCTAGCCCATACTCTTTTCATTCTAGGTCCCTCATTTATTTGAAGCTCTTTTATATAAAGCATCTCTTCATCAAGCATTCTATTTTGAGAAAGTCCATTTGAAGCAGCAGATTTTATAGCCTTTGATAAAAAAACAGAAGCTTTTTGAGGCAAAGCATCTAAAATATCTATAGCCTCTGTATATGGCTTATTTCTAACAATATTAGCAACTCTTCTTAATTTAACAGGCGATATCATCAAAAATTTTTCATTCGCTACATACCCTTTAGTTACGCCCATAACTACCTCCTTGCCTTTTTATCAGAACCAGAATGTCCTCTATAAAATCTAGTTGGAGCAAATTCACCTAACTTATGACCAACTAAATTTTCAGTTACATAAACAGGAACCCAACTTTTTCCATTATAAACAGAAATCGTAAAACCAACCATATCTGGAATAATAGTTGAACTCCTAGAATAAGTTTTTATCATCTTCTTAGAACCTGATTTATTCATTCCAATAATCCTTTTATAAAGTCTCTTCTCAATAAAAGGCCCTTTTTTTACAGATCTAGCCACTACTTTCTCCTATTTCCTTCGCTTAACAATAAATTTAGTTGAAGCTTTCTTATTTTTTCTAGTTTTATAACCCTTTGTAGGCTTACCCCAAGGAGACACAGGATGTCTACCACCAGAAGTCTTTCCTTCACCACCTCCATGTGGGTGATCAACAGGATTCATAACAACACCTCTGACTTTAGGTCTTTTCCCCATCCATCTAGATCTACCAGCTTTACCAATAGATACATTCATATAGTCCCCATTACCAACAGTACCAATAGTAGCCAAACACTTCTTAAAAACCATTCTCATTTCACCTGAAGGCAACTTAATTGTAACATAATCTCCTTCTTTAGCTGCAATAAGAGCTCCACAACCAGCTGATTTAACCAATTGTCCTCCTCTACCTAACTGCAACTCTATATTATGAACAGTAACACCTAAAGGAATATTTTCTAAAGGCAAACAATTTCCAACTTCTATAGGGGCATTACTTCCACTAACAACTTTCATACCCACTTCTAACCCCTTAGGAGCTAAAATATATCTTTTTTCCCCATCAGAATAGAAAATCAAAGCAATGTTAGAGGATCTATTAGGATCATACTCTATTGACGCAACTCTACCAACTACACCATCCTTGTCTCTTCTTTTAAAGTCAACAACACGATATAATTGTTTATGCCCTCCACCTCTTCTTCTTACACTTATTCTACCACCAGCTCCTCTACCAGCATTTTTAGTTTTACCTTTAGTCAAACTTTTTTCTGGTTTACTAGTAGTCAACTCATCAAAAGTTAAATTAGTCCTAAAACGCAATGCTGGAGTTGTTGGCTTGTAACTCTTAATACCCATAACACTATTCTCCTATACACCTTCTACCGCAATAGCATCTATTTTATCACCTTTAGCAAGTGTAACAATAGCTTTTTTCCAAGAAGACGACTTACCAGAGAGTCTTCCAGAACGAGTCCTAGAAGACTTAGGTTTAGACTTCATATTAACCATATTACAACTCACAGGTTTAACACTAAACAAATCCGAAATAGCCCTCATGACTTGAATCTTATTAGCAGAAGGATGAACCTTAAAAACATATTTAGCTACATCACCTTCCTTCATAATATTAACTTTCTCTGTCAAAACTGGCTCAATAATTATTTGATCTGACCTCATAATAAAACCCCTTATTTACCATAGAAACTATTAAGATTTAAAACAGAAGTTTCCAATAAAAGAATATTTTTTGCATAAAATAAATCATGTGCATTCATTCTATTGTAACTCAAAAAAGTTAACCAAGGAATATTTCTAGCAGCTCTCTTCAAAAAAACATCATCATCCTTCAATACAAGAACAGTCCTTTCTCCAATACAAAAATTACTTAAAATACTCAATAAATCTTTAGTTTTACCTGTATCTACTGAAAAATCTTCAACAATCTTTAATCTTCCATCTTTTAGCTTAGAAGTTAAAATAGACCTAACAGCCAACTTTTTAACTTTTTTAGGTATAGAATAAGAGTAATCTCTAGGTCTAGGTCCGAAAACCACACCTCCTCCAACCCAAACTGGAGATCTTCTTCTTCCGGCCCTAGCACGACCAGTCCCTTTTTGTTTATAAGGCTTTGCTGTAGTTCCTCTAACCTCACCTCTAGTTTTCGTACATGCTGCTCCAACTCTCTTATTTGCATTTTCATTCTTTATAGCATAATAAATAGAACCTTCTGAAACATCACAATTAAAAACATAATCATTTAATTCAATATCTTTTACTTCTTTACCTTCAATTGAAAAGACTTTACTCTTCATAACACGCCTCTATTTTTTAATTGCCTCTCGAACAACAACAGTCCCTTTAGATGGTCCTGGAACTGCTCCTTTAATCAAGATGATACTCTTATCAACATCAACCCTTACAACCTCAAGATTCTGAACAGTAACTCTAGAAGCTCCTAGACGCCCAGCCATTTTAGTCCCTTTAAAAACTCTTGAAGGAGTCGCAGCCATTCCAGTACCACCTAGATCTCTATGAAACTTAGAACCATGAGTAGCTCTACCACCCTGAAAATTATGTCTCTTCATAGCTCCTTGAAAACCCTTTCCCTTGGAAGTACCAATAACATCAACATAAAAAAGATTTTCAAAAACCTCTACACCAAAAACATCTCCAACGACACAATCTTTATCAAAGTCTCTAAACTCAACTAACTCCTTAGTTGGTTCAACACCCTCTGGGAACTGCCCCATATAAGGCTTAGAAACCCTACTCTTTTTTTTGTCAACAGCTCCCAAAATACAAGCATCATAACCGTCTCTATCTACTGTTTTTTTACCTACAACTTTATTTTTAAAAATTTCAACAACAGTAACAGGGGTAACAAAACCCGAATCATCAAAAACCTGCGTCATTCCTATTTTTCTGCCTATCAAACCAAGCATAATCTACCTCAACAAAAAACTACTGTTTTATCTCAACATCAACACCAGCTGGCAATTCCAAACCCATCAAAGCATTAATAACATCACTAGAAGGATTAAAAATATCTATCAACCTTTTATGAGTTCTCATTTCAAACTGCTCTCGAGATTTCTTATTAACATGAGGAGAACGCAAAACAGTAAATTTCTCTATTTTAGTTGGCAAAGGTACAGGTCCAGCAAACACCGCCCCCGCCTTTCTTACAGTATCAACAATTGATTTTGCGCTAACATCAAGAAGCTCCACATCGAAACCTCGCAATCTAACTCTAATTTTTTCATCACTAGACTTAACAGACCCAACATCTGCTTTAGTCTCAGCCTTAGAAGCCATCATCCCTCCTGACTAAATGGCTTTACAATAATGTAAAGCCAAAAAACATTTATAATAAATTATTCTACAATCTCAGTAACCTGCCCACTAGCAACAGTTCTACCACCCTCTCTAATAGCAAATTTAAGCCCAGTCTCCATAGCTATAGGATACAATAACTCAACACCAATCTCTACATTATCACCTGGCATAACCATTTGTTTATCAGCAGGAAGCCCTACAGTTCCTGTAATATCTGTAGTCCTAAAATAGAACTGAGGTCTATAACCACTAAAGAAAGGATTATGTCTACCACCCTCATCCTTGCTTAAAACATAAATTTGTCCTTTAAATTTCTTATGAGGTGTAATTGAACCTGGTTTAGCTAAAACTTGTCCTCTCTGAACAGACTTCTTGTCTACCCCTCTCAATAAAGCACCTACATTATCACCAGCTTGTCCTTCATCCAAAAGCTTATTAAACATCTCAACACCAGTACAAGTAGTTTTAGTAGTATCCTTAATACCAACAATCTCTATTTCCTCTCCAACCTTTAATACACCTCTTTCAATTTTACCAGTAACAACAGTTCCTCTACCTTGAATTGAAAAAATATCCTCAATTGGCATCAAAAATGGCTTATCAACATCTCTTTCTGGTATTGGAAAGTAAGAATCCATTGTATCTAATAACTCTTGAATACAGGCAGTCTTTCCAGCATCTGTAGGATTACTCATAGCTTCAAAAGCAGATCCCTTGATGATAGGAGTGTCTTCTGGGTATCCAAAATCAACTAACAATTCTTGAACTTCCATTTCAATAAGATCAACTAATTCAGGATCAGCTAAATCCATCTTGTTTAAAAATACTATCAACTTAGGAATACCAACCTGTCTACCCAACAAGATATGCTCTCTTGTTTGTGGTTCTGGACCTGAGTCCGCTGCAACCAAAATAATAGCACCATCCATTTGAGCAGCACCAGTAATCATGTTCTTAATATAGTCTGCGTGTCCTGGACAGTCAACATGAGCATAATGCCTAGTAGGTGTTTCATACTCAATATGTCTTGTGTTAATTGTAATACCACGCTCTTTTTCCTCAGGTGCATTATCAATATCATCATAATTCATAACCTTACCACCTTGCTGAGCAGCACAATACATAGAAATTGCTGCAGTCAAAGTAGTCTTTCCGTGGTCAACGTGACCAATTGTACCAACATTAATATGTGGTTTTGTTCTTTCAAATTTATCCTTAGCCATTTGTTTCCTCCTAAATGGTTTTTAATATTT
>PDWI01008751.1_pt1 | contig 16011 bp, 16 predicted proteins | sample 1430891 | NCBI WGS metagenome assembly PDWI01 (sample SAMN01162508, study PRJNA174530) | Oral metagenome, whole genome shotgun sequencing project. | biome: Marine environment; feature: Marine mammal; material: Swab sample of the gingival sulcus; isolation source: swab sample of gingival sulcus...
GGCGAGGACCACTCCGTGGTGGCCGTCATCGGGGATGGGGCGCTGACCGGCGGGCTGGCCTTCGAGGGCATGAACAATGCCGGCCAGCTGAACACGAACATGATCGTCATCCTGAACGACAACAAGATGAGCATCAGCCCCAACGTGGGGGCCATCAGCAAGTATCTGACACGGATCACCAGCGGCCAGCAATACAACCGCATGGAGGCGGATCTGTGGGATCTGCTGGGCAAGCTGCCCCACGGCTCCAGGGCCCAGAAATTGGCCGGGCGGATCAAGGAAAGCCTCAAGCAGCTGGTGGTGCCGAACATCCTCTTCGAGGAGCTGGGGTTCACCTACTTCGGTCCCCTGGACGGCCATGACCTGCCCCTGTTGATCCGCACCCTGAACGCGGTGCGGAAGCTGAACGGCCCCATCCTCATCCATCTGATCACCGAAAAGGGCAAGGGGTACTCCTTCGCCGAGCAGGACGCGTCCCGCTACCACGGCGTGGGCAAGTTCGACCGCGCCCAAGGAGTGAAGATGGTCAAGCCGGCGGTGCCGGCCTACACCTCGGTTTTCGGTGAGGTGGTGCATGCCATGGCGGCCGACGACAAGCGGATCCATGCCATCACCGCGGCCATGCCCTCGGGCACGGGGCTGACGGCGTTCAAAAACAGCTATCCCGAGCGTTTCCACGACGTGGGCATTGCCGAGGGGCATGCCGTGACCTTTGCCGCCGGTCTGGCCAGCGCCGGGCAGCGGCCGGTGGTGGCCCTGTACAGCACCTTCTTGCAGCGGGCCGTGGATATGGTCATCCATGACGTGGCGTTGCAGGAATTGCCCGTGGTGTTCGCCATCGATCGAGCCGGTGTCGTGGGCGAAGACGGCCCTACCCACCACGGGGTCTTCGATTTCACCTATTTGCGCATGGTGCCCAACATGGTGGTGATGGCCCCGCGCGATGAGGACCAGCTGCGCCATATGCTGGCCACCGCCCTGGCCCGCGAGGAAGGCCCCAGCAGTCTGCGCTACCCGCGCGGGTCCGGACTGGGAGTGCCTCTGGAAGGGCGGCCGCGAGTGCTGGAGATCGGTACCTGCGAGGTCCTGGCCGAAGGGGAGGATGTGGCCCTGCTGGCGGTGGGGGCCATGGTCCAGCCGGCGCTGGAAGCGGCCCGCATTTTGGCCGGGCGCGGCGTTTCCTGCCGGGTGGTGGACATGCGCTTCGTCAAGCCTTTGGATAAGGCTCAGCTGCGGGAGGTGTGGGAGAATTTCCGGACCGTGGTCACCGTGGAGGAGAACGCGGTGGCCGGTGGCTTCGGGGCCGGTGTGCTGGAATGGGCGGCGCGGCAGAACGCCGTTGGCCATCCGCGGGTGCTGACCCTGGGGGTGCCCGATGAGTTCCAGGAATACGCCTCACGCAAGGATCTGCTGGCGGGCATGGGCCTGTCGGCCGAAGGATTGGCCGCGACGATCGGCCGTGCCGTGGCCGAGGACGGTACTCCCTCCCAGGCGGAAAGCGCCTCATGAGTTATCCGGTCTCAGGAATGCCGGTGCGCCGCATCGGGTTGTTCGGCAATCCCGCCAAGGCGGAGCTGCCGCCGACCGTGGAGACCATCCAGCGGGTCTGCGCCGCCACCGGGGTGCGCCTGGTGGCTTCATCCGACCTGGCGGAAGTCCTGCCCGCGGGCATCCCCTTCGTCCCCAATGAACAGCTGGCTGAAGCGGTGGACGTGATCATCGCCTTGGGGGGTGATGGCACCATGCTGCGCGCGGCTCGTGTCCTGGCTCTTAGCGGGGTGCCCCTGCTGGGGGTCAACCTGGGCAGTTTGGGCTATTTGACGGATGTGCCGCTGAATGAATTGCAGACCGCCATGGACGCCCTGATCAGCGGAGATTACCACCTGGACAGGCGCAGCCGTGTCTACTGCCGGGTCCAGAGGGAAGGGCAGCCCAATACGCTGACCAGCGCTCTGAACGATCTGGTGGTGAACATGGGACCGTTGCCGCGGGCCCTGGAGATGGAGCTGATCCTGGATGGGGACAGCTTGGGGCCTTTCCTGGGGGACGGGGTCATCGTGTCCACGCCCACAGGCAGCACGGCGTACAATCTGAGCGCGGGCGGGCCCATTTGCCACTCGGCGGTGCCCTGCCTGATCGTTTCGCCCATCTGCCCGCACAGCCTGGGTATGCGCCCGCTGATCATTTCCGGGGACACCACCGTGGAGTTGCGTCTGCACGAGACCGGCGAAGGGGCTGTCCTGACGGCCGATGGTCAGAAGACCCAAACCCTGGAGAACGGGGATCGGCTCATCTTCAGCGAGGCGGACGATGAGGTGGCCCTGGTCAAATTCGCCCACAGCACCTTTTACCGTGTGATGCGCCACAAGCTGAACTGGGGCGGTCCCAACCGCCGGGGCCGGCGGAGAGTCTGATGCTCAAGGAATTGCGTGTGGCCAATCTGGCCCTGGTGGAGGACCTGGCTCTGTCCTTCGGGCCGGGCCTGACCATGATCACCGGCGAGACAGGGGCCGGCAAGAGCCTCATCGCCGGAGCCCTGGGGTTGCTGGCCGGCGGTCGGGCGGACAAGGGCCAGATCCGCGAAGGCGAGGAAACCGCCGTGGTGGAGGCCGTCTTCGACCTGCTGGATCGCCCCGCCGCCAGGGCCGCTTTCGCCGACGCCGGGTTGCGGGTGGGGGCCGACGGCTTGCTGATCATGCGCCGTGAGCTGAAGCGCGAGGGCCGGGGGCGCGTCCTGATCAACGGTCTTCTTTCTTCCCTTTCCATCTTTGAGCGGCTGGGGCCGTTGCTGCTATCCATCCAGAGTCAGGATCATCAGCGCCTGCTGACCCGCCCTGGTTTCGCTCGGGACTTTCTGGATCGTATGCTGGATCTGGGGGCCGAGCGGGAGCGCGTGGCCGCCGCCCTGGACCATTTCCGCACCCTGGAAAAGGAATTGGCGGACCGCCTGGCCGAGCAATCCTTCGCCCAGGAGCAACTGGAGATGTGGGAGTACCAGCACCAGGAAATTTCCGCGGCGCGGCTCAGCCTTCAGGAAGAAGAGGAGCTGGCGGAGAGGCTGGCCTTCGGGCGCAATGCGCGTTCCTTGCTGGAGGGCCTGGAGGTCGGCCGGCAGGATCTGCTGGCCGGGGAACCCAACGCGCGCCAGTTGCTGGCCCGCACCTTGGCGGCCCTGGAGCCCTTGGCCGGCAGCAGCCCCCGACTGGAAGAGATTCTGACCATGGTCCGTGATGCCGAGGCTTTGGTCACCGAGGCCGGCGGGGAGTTGCGGCGTTTCGGCGACAGCGTGGATGTGGACCCGGCGCGTCTGGACGAGTTGGAAGAGAGGCAGCAGCTCTATACCCAGCTACAGCGCAAATACGGTCGGGGTGTGTCGGAATTGCTGGCGTTGGAGGAGAAGCTGGCCACGCGTATCGGGCGGCAGAAGCAGAGCACCTCGGACATCGACACTCTGCGCCGGGAGGTGGAGCGGGCCCGGCAGGAATTGGTCGGCCTCTGGCCTTGCCGGACCTGGGGCTGGAGTTCCGGGTTCTGCCACAGCTGGACGACAAGGGCGAGGCCCTGGTGGAGCGCCGGCGCTGCCGGATCCGCAATCACGGGGCGGACACGGTCAGCCTTTATGCGCGCACGAACACCGGAGAAAGCTGGAACCCGGTGGGCGATGTGGCTTCCGGGGGTGAGAAAAGCCGCATCTTCTTGGGGCTGTCGGTGCTGGAAACGGGCCACCAGGCCCAACCTTTGCAGCTTTTCGATGAAATCGATGCCGGGCTGGGCATGGACAACGCCGTGCCGGTGGCGCGTTTGCTGGCCGAACTGGCCGCCGGCGGGCAGGTTCTGTGCATCACCCATCTGCCCACGGTGGCGGCCCATGGCCGGGACCATCTGAAGGTGACCAAGCAGGTGACGGGAGGGCGCACCAGCGTCTTGGTCCGGCGGCTGGACGGAGAGGACCGTATCGAGGAACTGGCGCGCCTGCTGGGCGGGGAATCGGGAACCGGTGGGGATCGCGCCGCCCAGCGGGCCTATGCCCGTCAGTTGCTGAGAGAAGCCTAGCGCGTCCTTGTCCATGCGGTTGTTCCAAATGGAGTTTGACGCGGCCCCTTTCATGTCCCATACTTGCGGCCACGAGTGTGCGCCCGTAGCTCAGCTGGATAGAGCGTCTGCCTCCGGAGCAGAAGGCCACAGGTTCGAATCCTGTCGGGCGTACCATTGATTCCATTAGGCCGCCACTTTCCCATGGGTTATCTTCAGGCGTAAGGGCAGGGAGGGGATCCTCCTGCCGGCTCGTTTCCCCATCCGGTCGAGGGCTCATGGTGCTGTTTCGTCTCTTCCTGCTGTTTTTTCTGGGATTGCTCTTGCGCCGATTCTGGTTGTCCCTCACCGGGGCCCGCCATACCCGTCGTTCCCATGGTTCCCACCAAGAGTCTACTTTCAGGGATGCTTCCCGGACCACGGACAATCGCCCCGGCCAGGATTCCCCCCGTTCCTCCATCACCGAGCAGAAAATTGATGATGCTGATTTCGAAGAAATCCCGTAGGCGGAGCGAAATGTTCGATTCCCGCTTCCGCCGAGGGGAAGGGGTGGCCTTCCCTTTGCGGCAGTATATGCGTTGCCGGGAGGAATTCAGCAGCGGTCTGTTCCATCTGGTGCTTCTGGTGGCTTTTACCGTTGTTTTGGGGAGCTTCGGGCGGACCCTCAACGGTTTGTTCACGCGGCATGGAGACAGCGTGAACCCGGCCTGGCGCTGGGTGGCCCTGGCGGTCCTGGGGCTGTTCATCCTGTCCGTTTTGCGGCGCATCCTGTACAAGGTGACGGAATTGCGGGATTTGCGGCATGAGATGCAGGCCCTCAAGGAAGAGATGGCCAACTCTTCCGATTGAGGTTGTTTTTCCGCTGAACTATCCTATCCTGTTGCCGATGCAACTCCTGAACGTTTTTTCTTTTTTGAAAAGGAGCCATTCCATGGCCAAGTACCTAGTCACGGGAGGCGCCGGCTTCATCGGCTCGCATCTGGCGCGTGAACTGGTCCAGGAGGGGCACGAGACCATCGTGTTGGACAACCTTTCCACCGGCCGTATCGAGAATATCGCCGACATCCAGGCCGATATCCGTTTCGTGGAAGGGTCGATCACGGATCTGGACACGGTCCTGGACTGCTGCCAGGGTGTGGATTGCGTGTTCCATCAGGCGGCCTTGCCCAGTGTGCCTCGCAGTGTGAAGGATCCGCTGACCAGCGATGAACACAACATCGGCGGGACGCTGCGCGTCTTCTGGGGAGCGCATCAGAGCGGTGTGCGGCGGGTTGTCTATGCGGCCAGCAGTTCCATCTACGGGAACACCGCCGAACTGCCCAAGCATGAGGGTATGCAGCCGAACCCCATGTCGCCCTACGCGGTGAACAAGCGGGTCAGCGAGCTGTACGGCGCCGTCTTCAACAACCTGTATGGCTTGAGCACGATCGGTCTGCGCTATTTCAACGTCTTCGGCCCACGACAGGATCCCAACAGCCAGTATGCCGCGGTGGTGCCCAAGTTCATCACCCGTTTCCTGGACGGGTTGCCGCCCACCATCCACGGGGACGGATTGCAGTCCCGGGACTTCACGTACATCGCCAACGTGGTGGAGGCCAATCTGGCCGCCGCCAAGGCGCGCGACGAGGCGGGAGGCCGTAGCTACAACGTGGCGCTGGGCGGCCGCATCACGGTCAAGGACCTGTGTCTGAAGATTCGCGATCTGGTCGGTTGCACGATCGAACCGGTGCATGAGGAGACCAGGGCGGGAGATGTGCGGCATTCCCAGGCGGATGTGAGCGCGGCGCGGGAAATGCTTGATTATCAAGGGTCCGTGGACCTGGATGAGGGGCTGCGCCGGACTGTGGATTGGTACAGAAAGAGCCATAAAGGCGTGAAAGGATAGCCATGCATTTCCAGAAACCCCACCGGGGAGTCGGCTTTTTTCTGCTTCTGGTCGCGATGACGATGCCCTTGCAGGGCCTGGCCCAGGTTGCGGGGAGCGCCTCGGCGGGTCGGCTGACCGCGGGTGATGTGATCGATATCCGGGTGCCCGGACGTCCGGACCTGTCCATGATCCTGACGCTGGACACTCGGGGGAAGATTGTCATTCCCCAGGTTGGCAGCGTCAGCCTGGAGGGGCTGACCACCTCCGAGGCGGAGTTGATCCTGCGCCAGCGCATGCGGCTTTTCGATCCGACCCTCGATACGGTGAAAGTGGAGCGCCAGTCGGTCGAGGAACAGGGCGCTGTTTTCTATCTGATCGGCCAGGTGGAGCATCCGGGGCAATTCACTTTCTCCTACACTCCCACTCTTTGGGAACTGTTTCGGGAAGCGGGCGGGCCGCTGGACAATGCCAATCTTAGGCAGGTGCGGTTGGTCCGGGAAGACGGGGGTAAAACCCAGGTGACCCAGTTTGATCTGTCCGAATTGCTGGAAGGCGGCCAGGTGCCCGACATCGGGCTGAAACCGGGGGATACGCTGGTGGTGCCCGCCCTGCTGGATGGGGTTTCCGGGGTGTCGACCGAGACGGGCGTGAAGGTCATGGGCGCGGTTTCTGTGCCGACGGTGGTGGCTATTGACCAGCCTACCCCTTTGCTGGACGTGCTCATGCTGGCGGGTTCGCCCTCGGCGGATTCGGAAATCCGCAAGGTCCAGTGGGTGCATGAGATCGGGGATGTGCCCCGGGCTCGGGTTGTGAATCTCAGGGAGTATCTGGATCGGGGCAACCCCATGGGTAATCCCCTGGTTTACCCCGGCGATACGGTGCGGGTGGAGTACTACCAGGAGCCCTGGTATCGGAGCACGCTGCCCTTGATCCTGGGAACGGCGGCTACCGTGGCCACGGTCTGGTTGGCCTATGACCGGGTCCAGAACGATCGCTGATCGACCGGTTTTCAGGCGGGGTGCTGTTCCTGGGGATCGCGCAGCAGATCCTTGCGCGCGACCAGGAAAAAAAGCAGGCCGATGATGACTGCCAGCCACAGCGTGAACAGACGCACCAACAGAGCCACCGCTGCGGCGGTGGCTCCGTTCATTTCCAACCGGGTGAGAAGGTAGATGATGGTGGCTTCGGTGCCGCCCAGGCCCCCAGGCAGAAAGCTGAGGGAGCCCACCAGGGTGCCGGCCGCGTAGATGAAAACCGACTCGCCCCAGCCCAGGGGAAAACCCAGGGCATGGCAAACCACATACAGCCCCAGGCATTCCGCCAGCCAGGCCAGGGTGCTGATGGCCAGGCTGAAAACGGTCTGGAAGGGATCCAGGAGCCGCCCCAGGCTGTTCAGGCTATCTTCGACACCCACTTGGTGTCGGGCCAGAAGCTTGTTCTGGACGGCCTTGCGGACCAGGATCTGGCGCACTCCGGGTTGCTGGAAAAGGAAAACCAAGACGGGGATGCCGGCGGCGGCGACCAAGCCGGTGGTCATCCCCGTCAGGCTGCCGGGCCAGAAGAAAATGCCCACCACGGCCAGGATGATGACCACCAGCAGATCATAAATCCGCTCTGCCACAACGATGGGAACACCCTTGGCCAGGGGCACGCCGTACCGTTCGCGCAAGATGCCGGCTTTGAAAATTTCTCCGATCTTACCGGGGGTGATGACCATCACATAGGTGGCGAAATAGAGATTCAGGGAAGAGCGCCAGGGCAGGGGGGCGTCCAGCACTTGTAGATATCGGGACCAGCGCGCAAAGCGCAGTATGTAATTGATAAGACTGAGAGCACCCAGGGCAATCAGGGAACTGGTGGGGATGGCGCTGAGATTCAGCTTGAGGTTATCCCAGCCAAAATACAAGGCAAGAATGGCATAAAGAGCCACCGTGAGGCCCAGTATGGCAAATGTCTTTACCATGAATTTGCGAGGTAGTTTCACCCAGCACCCTAAACGTCAAAATCAAGTAACATAAAGCCTAGCAATCAGCTAGTTTTTTAGGCAGTCAATCCGGCGTTGCCAACAATGGTTAATGACAATCTTGTACGCAACTATGAGTTTAGAAAAGGCTGAGATCATGATGTTACACGTGTTACCTGGGTCTGGGATATTCCATCAAAATTCAAAAACAGTCTTGCCTTGGAAGAGCTTTTAGTGTACAATATAGGTCAAGTCAAGAGACGACTGGGGGAGTTGTCTTTTAGAATTCCAGCCTTGGCATCTGATTTGGCAACGGGAGTGACCCCGTCTGCCAATGAGACCAACATCGAGCAATGGCAGGAAGTGTGATGGCTAAGCAGCATTATCTGAGCATGATGGCGGTGAGTTCTGTCATTGGGGGGCATGGCGGAAATTTCATTTCTGTGATCCGTGGGGGCAGCAATGCGGCCCCGTCTCTTGAAGAAGCTTTACCGCAGGATTCCAGTCCCAAGGTCAGGGATAAAAAGGCCCAGATGGGCCACGCTCCTGACTTCACTCTGCCGGGCAAGACTTATCTACAGATCAAACGGGCTTCGGATGTCGTGATTTCCATCTTGGCTCTGGGCGCTTTCGGGATCATTCTGCCTGGGCTGGCTCTCCTGATTAAGCTGGATTCCTCCGGACCGGTTTTCTATAGCCAGGAACGGGTGGGAATCAACCGCCGGCGGGTGCGGCGCCGTTTTTCCGATCGCTTCGGTAGCGAACGGCGCAAGGTCCTGCAACCTGGGCGCCCCTTCAAGGTGCATAAACTGCGCACCATGGGGGTCAATGCCGAGGCCAACGGGCCGCAGTGGGCCAAGAAGAACGACATGCGGATCACCCGTGTGGGCCGCTTCCTGCGCAAGACCCGCCTGGATGAAGTGCCCCAGTTCTGGAACGTGCTCAAGGGCGATATGAGCCTTATCGGCCCGCGCCCGGAGCGTCTGGTCTTCGTGCGCCAGCTGGAAAAGGACATCCCCGATTATCGGGACCGTCTCCTGATCAAGCCGGGCATCACGGGGCTGGCCCAGGTCATCAACGGCTATGACGAGGATATGGAATCCGTGCGTCGCAAGGTGGAGTTGGATCGGAAGTACATCCGGAACGCCGGCTTCGGCCAGGACGGGCGCATTCTGTTCAGCACCGTCGGTGTGGTTTTGAAGGGAGAGGGCGCCAGGTAGCGCCCGGCTTCCGCCCGCCAGAGGCCCTGCACTTGATATGACCGGGCCGCCTTGTTCATTCCTTGTTCAAGACGGCCCGGTCTTTTGTGTCGCCCGGAGAAACCATATGTGGCTTGATTAGACCGGGCGCTGATACCATAATCCGTCCCATGAAACCTGTGGTGCTTGTCATTGACGACGAGCAGGCCATCCGCCTGTTCCTGGAAGCCACCCTCCTGGACGAGGGCTATACCGTTGTGCCCTTCGGGGACGGTGCCTCAACTCTGGACTGGTTGCAGCAGGGTGTGCCGGATCTGGTTCTGTTGGACCTGATGCTGCCGGATATGAGTGGTATCCAGGTACTGGATCACCTGAAGAAGGCTTACCCGCATGTCCCCGTGGTGGTGATCACCGCCTATAGCCAGACGGATACGGCCGTGCAGGCCATGAAGCTGGACGCCTTCGACTATGTCTCCAAGCCCATCGAATTGGATCGTCTGCTGAAGGTGGTGGCGCAGGCTCTGGAGCAGACCGCCGAGGCGCGGACGCGGTATCAGCATGTTCATCAGAACGACCTGTTCCGAGGGTTTCCTGATGTGGTGCCCAGCCGCAGCGAGGAGATGCACCGCATCTATGACACGGTGCGCAAGATCAGTGGCGGCCCGGCCACGACGGTGCTGATCGAGGGGGAATCCGGGGTGGGCAAGGATGTGGTGGCCAATCTTATCCACCGCACCAGCTTGCGCAGCGACTATCCCTTCCTGGAGGTGAATTGCGCCGCCTTGCCGGAGAATCTGCTGGAAAGCGAGCTTTTCGGTCATGAGAAGGGGGCCTTCACCGATGCGGTGAGCCAGAAGCTGGGCCTGTTGGAGCTGGCCCACAGCGGCACCCTCTTTTTGGATGAGATCGGTGAGATGCCGCTCAGCGTGCAGGTCAAGCTGCTGCGGGTGCTGGAGAAGATGACCTTCCGCCGGGTGGGCGGCATGGAGGAGATCAACGTCGATGTGCGCATCATCGCCGCCACCAACCGGAATCTGCTGGCCCAGGTCCGGGCCGGGGAATTCCGGGAGGACCTGTATTACCGCCTGAAGGTCATTGATCTGAACGTGCCGCCTCTGCGGAGCCGGCCCATGGATATCGTGCCCCTGGCGGAGCACTTCCTGCGCCTTTATGCCCAGAAATTCGGGAAGGACTTCCGGGAAATCAGCCCCGAGGCTCGCGCCACCCTGGAAGGCTACCCCTGGCCCGGGAATATCCGGGAACTGCGCAACATGTTCGAACGTTGCGTTCTTCTGGAAGATGGCCCCATACTGCAACGGGAACACCTGCGGGACATGAATCTGGGGGATGTGAGCCACGATTTGCCCCTCCGGATTCAGGAATGCCTGTTGAACCCTCTGCCGCCCCAGGGGGTGCTCCTGGAGGGCATGGTGGAGGAACTGGAGCGGACCCTGGTGGAGAAGGCCTACCGGACGGCCCGGGGCAATCAGAGCCAGGCGGCCCGCCTGTTGGGGCTGAACCGGGACAAATTCCGTTACCGCATGAAGCTGTACGGTATCAAGGAGGACCCATGAGACGGGCGGGAACGCTGCTGGCGGCCATGTTGGCGATCATGCTGGCGGCCATGCTGGCGACCGGGTGTGGCGTGTACAGCGCCAGTAGCGGGCGCGTGGATGAGAACATCCAGCGTGTCTATGTGGAATACCTGGACAACATGACGCCGGAGCCCAATCTGGGGGTGGATGTGGCCGAGGGCATCATCGAGGCCCTGCAGGTGGATAATACCCTTAAGGTAGTGGATGAAGGAAGTGCTGACAGCATATTGTCGGGCAAGGTCTTGCGATATCATCTCAAAGAGGTGGCCGCCCGCGGCAAGAACCTGACGGTCAACGAGTATCAAGTGCAGATTTCCGTCCAACTGGACTTCATGGTGCGCGCCACCGGGGAGGCGTTGTTCAGCAAGAGGCGCTTCAACGGCACCGGCAATTATGTGCTGGGGGATGATGCCACCGATGAGGCGACGGCCCGCAGAGAGGCCCTGACGGAGATCGTGAACGATATTCTGGCGCAGGTCGTGGAGGACTGGTAAGTGGGGTATCGCAAAGGGAAAAAAGGAAGTTCCGTTCCTACCTTTCAGGACATTGTGAACAAAGATCTGAAGACGGGGGAGTTCCGTCCGGTTTACCTGCTGGCGGGCTCGGACACTCTGCGCATGGAGGGCGTCATCGAGAAGATGCGCCAGGTGGCTCTGGGTGAGGCCGGCAGCGCCTTCAACTACCATGTTCTGCATGGCGACCAGGTGGGGGTGGACCGTGTCATCCAGCAGGCGTTGGCCCTGCCCATGATGGGGGCTTGCCAGCTGATATGGGTCAAGAATGCCGACGCCTGCCTGAGCACCCGCGATAAGCAGGCGGCCATGGAAGAGTATCTGGCCAAGCCGGTCAAAGAAACCATCCTGGTGCTGACTTGCCCCAAGGTGGACAAGCGCCTCAAATGGGTGAAAAACTGCGTCGCGGCCGGGTATTTCTTTGATTTCAGCCCTCCTGAAGGGGCGGCTTTGGTCCAGTGGGCCCAGCGTATGGCCGCTCGGGAAGGGCTGGAACTGGGCCGGCAGGAAGCGGAGACCCTGTGCGACCTGGTGGGTAATGACCTGCTGGGCCTGAAGAACGAGATCAACAAATTGGCGCTGCTGGCGGATCGGGAAGGTGGTCGGCTATCCTCTGCCGAATTGAACCGTATCATCATGGACCAGGCCGAGTTACAGGGGTTCGATATCACCAATGACCTGATGCCCGGTCGGACCGACAAGGTTTTGAAGACGTGGTTTCGTCTTGCGGAATGGGGAAAATCGCCCTATGAAATAGCTCCCTTGTTGCACGCGCGGATCCGCAAGGGCGCCTTGTTGGCAGCCTGCCGCGATCAGGGCCTTTCCGACCAGGAAACGGCCCGCCTGACGGGGTCCAGCCCCTGGGGATTCCGGTTTCTGGAACCCATGATCCGCGGCCTGGGATCTCGTGGAATCCGGGATGCCATGGAGACATCCCTGGATTGTGATCGCCGGCTGAAAAGCTCGCCCTTGGGGCCGGATGTCGTGCTGGAAAAAACCATCATGGAGCTTTGCCGCCGTCGTCGCGGCTGATCCCTGGATCTCCGATAATCGAGACACCTGAGACACCTGAGAAAGGAAATGACCATGGCCGAAGGACTGCTGGAATTCACCGATGACAGTTTTGAAGCGGACGTCCTGAAAGCGGACAAGCCGGTACTCGTGGATTTCTGGGCCACCTGGTGCGGGCCCTGCAAGGCGCTGACGCCGACCATCGAGAAGCTGGCCGGGGAATTCGCGGGTCGCATGATCGTCGGTAAGATGGACATCGGGACGCATCCGCAGACGGCCGGCAAGTTCGGCATTCGCAGCATCCCGGCGTTGCTTTTCTTCAAGAATGGCGAGGTGGTGGAAACCATTGCCGGCAAGGCCGCCGAGGACAAGATCCGTGACACCATGGAGAAGGTCTGCGGGTGATAACGGCAAGCCGTCCCGTGGCAAGCTGTCCAATGGGCTGATCGTCCAATGGGTTGAGAGATTGGCGGGCTTTGGGTCCGCCTTCTCTTTGATTGGGGCGTTACTTAACATAATATACATTATGCGCAATTGCTGGTTCTGAATCGCGAGGGGTGGCCCAGGGCGCGGCTCTTCTGTTCTCCGTGCTGTTCCTTCTGTTTTCTGTGTTGTTCTCAGTGGATGGGCACGCGCTTGCTGAGGTCTTCCAGATAAGGAATCCGCCAGCTCTCGCCGAACATGGCCCGCACGAATCCCAGAATCGTCAGCGGCAGGAAAAGCGCGAAGAAAACCAGCCAGAGCAGGATGACCAGCAGGAAGCCCAGCAAGGGAATCTGTCCCAGGGTGGCCTGGATGACCCAGACGAAGATCAAGCCCACCATCTCCACGAAGAACAGGGCAAAACCCTGGCGGCAGTGTCGGGCCAGGAAATCACTCTTGGGGCTGACAAGCAGAACGGGCAGAAAGACGAAGGCGGAAAGGTAGCACACCGCCCCCAGCCAACGATCCCTGATACTGATGTCCATGACGGCCTCCTGTGGGGAAATACTTTGGACATCTGCATGATAGTGATTAATCTCTCCAGCGACGAGCATTTTCCAGACCACCGCCGGAGGATTCCTTGCTGTCCCGACTCTTCAATCGCCAGGCCCAGCGTTTCGCGGGCATCGACTTCCTGGATCTGATTCCCGTCGGCGGTGTGCCCTACGAGCGGGATCCGGCCGATCAAAGGGTTGTCCTGTTGATGCCTCGTTACCGGGATTTCTTTTTCGGGCGCCTCATCCAGCCGCGTCTGGGGCCGGAAAAACGCTTCGTGCGGATGAAGCTGGACGCGCGGGGATCGTACCTGTGGGGACAGATGGACGGTCGGCGGCGGATCGGCGATCTGGTGGCGGGTTTCCGGGAGGCGTTTCCTGAGGATGGCGCCCAGGCTCCCGAGCGCATCAGCGGGTATCTCTATAATATGTATGAGCAGAAGTTGTTGATTTTTAAAAATTTGCGATGATCAGCGTGCCAGCGTCAGCTGCTTCGTTTTTGTTTCTTGTTCCTTGGTGCTTCTCAGCAGATACTTTTCTTCCGCTCCGTCAAATCCGGGGCGGTTCCCCCCTACGCCAGCAAATTATTGGTACCCCCGGCGGGATTCGAACCCACGGCCCCCAGATTAGGAATCTGGTGCTCTATCCAACTGAGCTACGGGGGCACCTGTTTCCAGCGCCTGATCTGGCCGGAAAATAGATGCTTCAATCATACTCCACAAGGGAAAAAACCGGCGCCACTTGCTCCATCTTCTGCCTTCCGCCCAGGAATTTCAGTTCCACCAGGAAGAGGAAACCGGCCACCTCGGCCCCGGCCTTCCGCACCAGTTCCGCCGAGGCCAGGGCGGTCCCGCCGGTGGCCAGCAGATCATCCACGATGATGACCCGCTTCCCTGCCTGCACGGCGTCCTTGTGCATCTCCAGGGTGGCCTGGCCGTATTCCAGATCGTAGCTGGCCTGGTACACGCTGGCGGGCAGCTTGCCCTGCTTGCGCATCAGGACCAGGCCGCAGTTCAGGTCCAGGGCCATGGGCCCGGCGAAGATGAAACCGCGGCTTTCGACACCCGCGAGATGGCTGAATTCCACATCCGAGATCAGGTTTTCCAGGCCGTCGACGGCGGCGCGGTAGGCTTCGGGGTGGCTCATCACCGGGGTGATGTCCTTGAAGATGATGCCGGGTTTGGGGAAGTCGGGAATGTCGCGGATCACCTGGCTCAGGTCCATGGTCGGGGCCTCCCTGAGGGGAAAGGGCGGAAAAGAAAGACTCACATGGGAAGTTGAACTTTTCTTTCGTGTCGGGTTAAGTGCGTTTGACGAGACTGTTGGAATTCCCGGCCCGCGGCTCAACCGAAGCGCATGACGATGATACGTCCCGTTGCTCCGGTTCGTCAACTTCTGCCGCGACTTCTGTCGCGAATACCTTTGGGTCGCGCCGGCGGAAATGGGCGGGAGATCTTCGTCCGGCCTGTGATAGCATGGGGCACGGACGGGCGCGCGGACAGCTGGCCAATGAAAGAAGCCTGCTATGCAGAGGTTGGGTCGACGGTTTGTCAATAATCTTAACAAGAGGGCGTTAGGTGCTTGTGCCATGTCTTTTATGGCGGCCCTGTTGCTGGCCGGCTGTGCCGGGGTAAGAGCGCCGGTCACGCCGCCTCCCCCAGCGCCCGCGACCGCCGGACTGGACGCGGGCGATGTCTTCTCCCGTGAAGGCGTCGAGGGCGTTTTCGTCCTGCGCGACGAGGCCACCGGTTGCGTGCGGACCACCGACGCCGTCCTGGCGGACCAGGGCTTCTCCCCCCAGTCGACCTTCAAGGTCCCCCACGCCCTGATCGGTCTGGAGACCGGGGTCATCGCGGGCGAGCATCACCTTTGGCGCTGGGACGGCACCCCTCGCCGCCTGCGTGTCTGGGAGCAGGATCTGGATCTGGCCGGAGCGTTGCGCCTCTCCTGCGTGCCGTGTTTCCAGGATGTGGCGCGCCGGATCGACCGCATGCTGGCGGGCGATCTTCCCGTGAAGCGGTCCCGTGTCGCCCTGATCTGGCGGCTGCTGGAGCGGGAATCGGGACCGGGTTTCACCTTCCGCGGCAAGAGCGGTCTGGGTTTGCAAGACGGCCGCGCGGTGGGGTGGCTGGTGGGCTACGTGGAGCGCGCTGGGCATCGCTGGATCTACGCCACCCTGGTCCTTGGCCGTGTCGATGCCGATGGGAATGAGGAGATGCGCAGGCTCATGCCGTTGCGGGAGAAGATCACCCGGGCTTTGCTGAGGCGGGCGCGGGTGCTGGCTGAGCCAGGAGATGGGCGGCAATAGATGATGACAGAACTGGTTGTTCTGCAATCCATCCTGCAAGCTGATTGGGAAAGGAGATATGTGCGGGAAAAATGGTCGGGGCGGGGAGATTTGAACTCCCGACCTCCTGCTCCCGAAGCAGGCGCGCTAACCGGGCTGCGCTACGCCCCGACAAGTTCTCTAATTCCACAAGGATATGACACCCTGGGAAAGAAGGCTGACCACCACGCCGGCGATCAGGATGCCAAGAATGATACATGGGAGCGCCATCCGCAAGGGAAGTTTGAACAGGTAGGCGGCAATGCTGCCCGTCCAGGCCCCGGTCATGGGTAGCGGGATGGCCACGAAGAGGATCAGTCCCAGGCTTTCGTACTTCTTGATCACGTCGCTGCGGGCCACGGTGCGCTTGAACAGCCAGTTGAAGAAGCGATCCCAGAACGGGTAGCGCCGCAGCAGGCGTTCGGCCGGTCCCAGGCCCAGGATGATGGGCAGCACCGGCACGAAGTTGCCCGCCACCGCCAGCAGATAAATGAGCAGGGGCTGGTTCATGCCCATGGCGTAGCCGGCG
>PDWI01005716.1_pt1 | contig 16009 bp, 16 predicted proteins | sample 1430891 | NCBI WGS metagenome assembly PDWI01 (sample SAMN01162508, study PRJNA174530) | Oral metagenome, whole genome shotgun sequencing project. | biome: Marine environment; feature: Marine mammal; material: Swab sample of the gingival sulcus; isolation source: swab sample of gingival sulcus...
ACGACAGTCAGCCAGAAACATCAAACCCTTGGAAACGGGCAGCGAAAATGCTCATGGCGGGGAAAATCTACGAATGAGGCGTCCTCATCGGACGGATACTATGGAAACCGAAGATGGCGTGATTTGGGTCTACGGCCCCAGAGACGACAGCGTCATCGCATTCTCTCCATTCGGGATCGAAAACCTGCGAGAACTCATCGAAATGGACCGGGACTGCGGAACCTGACACCGCCGCAGCCTACGCCGGATGCTTACGTTTCAACCAGCCGCCTAAGCACGCCATCATCAACTTTCGGGAATAGCTATCCACATAGTGGCTTGAAATGGAAACCGCCTCGCGAGTTCATCAGAGCCAAAACCGAAACCGCTTAGGTGTCCGGTCGAAATGGGGGCCAGTTCAAAAGGCGCGGGCGGGAAACTACACTCCGGAAAATATTTTGTTCAAAGCTTTGGCGGCCAATGGAGGTGCAAATCTGAAACCATTTCCGGCAGCACCAATAACAAAAACAATCCGCGAGTCATTATCTGCCGAAACGACACGGGGCAGACCATTTTTAGTATAAGTATCGCAAAAACACGGACTGAAATCGATATCAAAATTCAAGGGCAAACCATAACGTGTTAGGATGCACTGTGCTTTGGCAATATCTTCTTTATCGATTTTGACATTTTCCTTGGGAGAGACATCCCAATCGTCCGAAGAAAAACTAAATAGCCATTGTCTTTTTTCAAGCATTGGAAGAAGAAACGCATAGTCATCAGCGAAGCCTATAGCGGTATCCGCTTGTGCGGGGGCGTGGTCAATCATCAGTGCTACGACTTTCTTTATGCGGATATCTTTAGCGCTGTGGCAAAGAGAGGTTAACAGCGTATCGGTGGCCCATGGGCCGATTGCCACAACTGCATACCGGCAGGTAAAATGTCGTCCCTCGGTGGTAACTAAGGTTAGTCTGTCGGGCCGGTGATTTTCGATACTTTTGATTACAGTCCGAACATGCAATTGGACACCCCTCTTGATGATCTCATGGTGCAATCGTTCGGATACCAAACGCACCGGATCATAAGAACAGTAGCCGCGCAGCATATGCTGACCAGGATCAATTTTGAGTGGGTTGTCGCCTATCAACATTTCATTAGGTACGGCCAGTTGCTGCAACTCCTCAGTAGCCGCGGCGCGTGTGACGGGGACATCCTTGGTGATCCAATGGAGTACAAGCTTTCGTCCTGCGCGCCATTTCCATCGCGCGAACACCTGCTCCCACGCAAACTGCCCGGCACGAGCAAAATTACGCTCGGCCTCACTTCTACCAAATGCGAGCTGAATACCGGGAGCAAATCCGCTAGCGCCACTCGCTATGTCAGCGCGTTCAAAGACTGCCACAGAATATTCGGGGTGTTCATGCATCGCAAGGTAAGATGTGAATAGGCCTTGGATACCAGCGCCGATGATCGCAATGTCGCAATCATACACTGACATGTACGGCCTCGGGATCCCACCAAACCGAAACGGCTAAGACCGGCTCAAACCCAATATTGCGCAATTGATGGCTAGAGTGCGGCAACAACTGTACGAAGTTTCCGGGCTCAATTATCTCGGATAAACCATCGGAGATCACTTCGGCCTTTCCTGCCACGATGCACCAGATTTCTGAAACACTATGCTCATGGGGCTCGGTGACACCGCCCGGCTCGACTCTAAAATGTGCCATTGAAAAGTTCTTACCCTTGGAAATGGCGTTCTTGTCGGCGAGTTCAGTCACAACGGCCCGAATGCCACATGCACTAGGTACGTGACAGTCGAGTGTAACCGGCTGTTTTTGCGACTTGAGTTCCGTAGTGCGCACGGCGCTACGCGCCCCGCCCGTCACAGTAACGACTCCATCCCCTCCACCCAGCAGGAATGCACCACCATTTGGAGAGGCCTGAAAGGCGCGAATTGGTTGCTCACAGTCTAGACGCTGTTGCCAAATAGGCTGCAATTTGCAATGCGCAGAAATACAAACCTCGTCCTCGTCGATACCGATCTGCGGTGCGAAAAACCGGCTGACAATGTCAAACTCAGAAAGAATCCCGGTGGGATTGGTGTGCGCAGTAACCACCAATCCCCGGCAATCAAGTTGGGAAATGGCATCCAGATTTGGCTTCAATGCTGTAAGATCAGAATCGCTTTCTAATACGGCAATTATATCGTCATCCGCGCGGCGTACCTGCTCAATTTCGACGTTGAGAATGTCGTGCACTCTGTGTGATGTGACCTCATCTGCGACCGTGCTTTCCAAGCTCGGAAGTGTAAGTGTAATCAGACCATCCCGAAGATCGGCGGTCAATAATCCGCTGCTCGTTGTTTCAAAAAGCACACGCGAAACATTGCATTCTGGCTCACTAAACAGCACATAGCTGGCCGCCATGGTTCCGTGTCCGCATAGCGCAAGCTCTGCATTCATTGTGAACCATCTGATATAGTGCTTTTCCGGTCCCTTCGGCACAAGAGTAACAATGACCGGTAAATCCATATGGCGTGCTAAGGCCACCATTTCCGATGGATCCGGATCCGAGGAGCTGACCAGAACCCCTGCTGGGTTTCCAAGATAGCGCGTATCCGCGAAAGCGTAGACAACATTTACCTGCGCAGCAAGTTCGACTAGGGTTGATCGTGCAATACGGCCTTTGACGATTGAAAACTGATTTTTCATTCTAATAATTGCTCCGTGCCTATCATTTGGTTAAGAGTAGTCTTGGGATTACACTCCTTCGTTTGCACTACCAGTTCCCTGTTTTGCCAATCGATCGACCCTCGCTCGCAACCGTAATCGTACAGCTTTTGACCGCTTGCAGAATTTAGAATGGTAGCGCTGCGCATCGCGGTCAGGGCTAGGTTTGGATTGGCGATACCATGTTGAAAGCGCGTTCCATTCTGAACAAATAGCCGACAATCATTTAAGCCCCTCACGGCAGTCCCAAAATCGTTATCAACAACAATCTCCTCATCGACATCTGTTTTTACGAAATTCAACTTTTCCCGGATTGGTTCTAGGAAGTCTGGGACAGTTGTTCGGTAACCAGTCGCAAGAATGATAACGTCGACATTTAAGATTCCGTGTACACCGGAATCCAAGGTGTGAACCTTAAGCTGATAGTTTCCCTGTGTGGTCTTTTGAATATCTATGACCGTGCTAGACAACAACAGAGCCAATCGCTTGACGCCGTCAATGCGGGTTTGATACAGACAGTCATAAATTTCTTCGAGTGTGGATTGTGAAATGCCGTCACTTGCCATGCGTTGCTTTTGTAGCAATTGTTGGCGGCGATCGGGGTTCAGATCGCAAAACCAATTGTGGAAATCGGGATGAAACCACTCATTCACAAACGGGCTGTCCTCAAGCATGAATAAGTTCGCACGCCGGGATATCCAACATACGTGTTCGGGCTTTCCAACAGAATCTCCAAGCATTTCGAGAACGATTTCGGCACCACTTTGCCCACCCCCGATCACCGCTACGCGTTTGCCAGTATAGACACCAGGATTGTGTGCAAAATCAGCACTGTGAATGACCTGCGGACCGAGCAGTCGTTTGGCGAATGGGGGATAGAAAGGCTTCTTACCAACCGATACGGCTAGAAACTTTGTGGCACAGGAACCTGAACGTGTCCAAACTGTCAGCCCCTCTTCGTTCGCTGTCACTTCGCGTACAAATTCGTCAAAGCGCAGGTCGGGCTGTTGCATGGCGACCCAATGCAAGTACTGTTCAAACTCCTTCCTCGATACACTCCCCAAGCCGTTCACCAATGCCGAATACAAGCGCCCCTTTGATTTCAAAAATGACAAAAAACCGAACGGGCTTGATGGATCTACGGGTGTGACTAGATCCTTCAAGGCACTGGACTGCATGCGAGCATTGCGCAACATCATTCCGGAATGCCATTCGAAGTTTGGGCGCGCTTCCAGCAATGTTACAGAGATTTCGGAGCGTGTTGTTGCAAGTGCTGAAAGGCTCAAACCAGAAGGCCCTGCCCCGATGGCCAGAATATTCTTCGTATTCATTGAGGGGTTTCCTTTTATAAAGAAGGCGTGGCTTTTCGTTCAAATCTCACGCGCAGAACAGCGCCCAAGACCAGTGCGCCAAAACAGGCTACAAATAGTGTTCGTAGCATCACCTCCATTGATCCAAATGCGATCAACTGCCCGGCAACAAACGGAAATCCGAAGATGCCAATAAAATAAAATAGCGTGAAAATCTGGGACGACGCCGAAACCGAAAGGCCCTTGGTCTCAGCCAGGTTCACAGCAATGGCGTTGAGCGTCGAGTAACTGAGACCATAGCCAACCGCGAAGATTGCCGAGGCCAAGACATAGAGCGCAAAACTGCCAGCGTTAAACGTGAGAAGGCCCAAGGATAGCATGACGATCATGATTAGCGCGATGGCCAACGTGTAGATCGGTAGCTTTGAAATCAGGGAGGCGACCGAGAAACGAAGAAGGACTGTGACGACCGTAAAGGTCATGAAGAAAATCGAACCATCCAGACCACGTGGTGTGGCATAGAGCGTCTGGAACGTTGCCAGACTAGAAAAAACACAAGCCAAAAGCGCGATAATGATGGCCGGAAGTGCGGTTTGTTGGCTTAATATTCTAAAAGCCGCCGAAAGCGTCAGGGCATGGGATGCCTGACGCTCGCTCTGGGAGTTATTCCGCTGCATACGCAGGAAGAGGAGGCCACACAGAATGGAAAGCAAAGAAAGACTTCCATAGATTACACCGTAGCTAACACCAAGACCATTCAAGGCGCTCCCGGCGGGTTCCGACAGACCTAAACCCAACATCTGCGCACCGGAAAGAAAGGTAAGGTATCTAATCCGGGCCGAGCTGTCGACAATATCAATGATGACCAACGGTGCGAGGATATAAAACACCGCCCAAGCCGCGCCGAGAAGAACACCCCCGGCGAAAATAGCCACCGGAAGCACGGTGGCTAAACCGAATGACAACATTGCAAGCGCCATTAGGAAGGCGGAGATTGATACGCTTATTTCCAGACCGAGACGTTCGGCAATGCGTCCCGCAAAGATCGCGGAGATTAGCGTTACGATCGTTCCAGCGGATACGACTTTACCCGCAAGCATTGGGTTCAAATCCAGCTGGATGAGATGAGCTGTGAGCATGAAAGTTGCACCGTAACAGGCCGCCATGATAATCCCGCCGATCAGCAAGGGAACAAGGACGCCACGCGGAAGTATGCGGGTGGGGATAACAACCTCGGTCATACCGTTTCCTTTAATTTGTTGTTTTTGCTCGACGGGATTAAGTGTTCGATATCCGAAATATGAAGATCAACGCCCGGAACGTCTGGAAGTGGCTTGGCGGTAACTTGAACCGGTTTACCAATGTCGGCACTGTGAATGAGCGGTCCAAATCCGGCCCATTCAGTAAGATGTTTAGCAAGGCCGGGGATTACCGGCGAACCCAAATAGGAAAGACCGACAAGCCAGCAAACGGCCTGCTCCGACGATGCAACCTGTTTACCCTTGGCGATCCAGTCTCGAAGTGGATTGAAACAATCCGCGATTCTCAGGTTGACATCATCGAATGCTTTTAACTGAATGTTGTAAGTGATTTCTAGCTCAGCCAGCCAACACCCGTCCAGTTCCTGAGGGCCAAAACGGAGCACGGATTCGCATCTTATTAAACCATCAGAAATGCTGCGGCGCAACCCATTGTGAAAGCCTACGAATTCTTCAAGAAGAAAATCGGTTTCTTCCGTTTCAGGACAGATCTCGCACAGATAGGCCCGCAGAAAGTCAAGATTAATACCTTGCTGCTGACTTATGTCCAACGCCCAAATGACGTGATTTCGGCTGGTCGAGAACTTGTCGCCCTCAAGACGGAGAAACTTGTTAAAATAGATACGATCAAAGGGACGGAACGTGTCCTGCGATAGGGCAGTTCCAGACAGCCCAATCATCATGGGGATGACGTTGTCGATAGCAGTGGCTGATAGCAGGATCGTTTTATCGCCCCTAGCGAATGGCGATTCGTCTTTTGTACCTATGTAGGATAGGGCCCCACAAAATAGGCTATGCGCATAAAGCAAAGACGAATAACTGAACAGCGCTTGGCGATCAGTGAACCCTTCATTCGGCCAAGCATAACCGTAAGTACTCGGAATACTAAGCTGCATTTTTGAGCCATTCTTGTTGAGATAGGCTTCAGAAATCGCTCGATACTCTGGCAGGATCTTCATTTTATCCCAAAGTGTCCGAAGCTGGGTGTCAAGACCATCGCCCAAAAATGCGAAATGTGACGGGCTCCAGCCAACGATCACGCCACGGCGCGACTGCGGAGCGACACCTTCAGAGGGGGAGAAGTGCGCGCCGCATTGTTCGCAGAAATAGCTGCCTGCCGGAGTCCCACAAGATGGGCACAAACATGCGAACCATCCCCCAATACAGAAGCGATCCTCAATTGGGAAATTCGGTGGCAGCGCATCGTCGACCGGAAGGATCTGCTCTTGAATTATATATCCCGAAGAACAATCTAGTGCCGTTATCAAGGAAAGGGCCGTTTCTGCGAAGGCAATGCTGACCTCGGCTGTTCCCGTATTGGGAAAAACGTCATACAATATTCCAAGCGCGGACAGGCCTTCTCGGATTGCCTCGTCATTGCGGCGAGCGAAATCGGCCCGATCGATCCCCGCCTTCAGCGCCTGTGCTTCAATGTGGTTCTCGAATTGATCAGTTGTGAGGGCTGATATGACCTTGTGTCCCAACCTTTTCAAATGGCGCGCAAGCGTGTCCATGCGCAAATACGGGCCTCCAGCATGACCAAGATGGGCAGGGCCGTTGGCGGTAAGATTCACCGGTGAAATGAACACATCCGCCCGCGTATGTGGTGCTTCTCCTAGTTTTGGTACATTCCATAGCATTATTAGCACCTCCTTAATGGAACTGATTGCGCCCATATGCCGAATAGCCATCTTGGGCTTTGATTGCCTGCACGGTTTCGATTTCTAAAGAAATCATGCTCTTTAAGGCGATGGATCGCTGCGAGACCCCACAGCAGCTTGATGTGACAGCAAGGCGGCGTGAGAAAAAACAGTGCGCATATTTGCCTTGAGGACTGACAAATAAGTGTCGTTATCGAACGGGTACGCCGTAGCACTTTGCGGATCATCACTGCCTCCCCTTCTGCTTACAATATTGCATAAGCAGTGCTGCGAGGCCTGGCGGGTGAACGAGGTAGACTACATCATCTTTATACGACAGGCGCAGGTTTACCTTCGACCAGAATGGCTTCAGTCGCCTCTCGGTTAATTCAATTGTGTATTCCGCGTGATTCTGCGAGAGGGCAGTGCAGAGTAGATTCACGCCCTGTACCAACTTGAAATTTCCATCGACAACATCGACAGCAAAGCGACCATCTTCGTTGCCGACGACGTACAGTTTTTGAAAGCTTGCGAAGGCAGAGAGATAGCGCTGCCTTGTGGTTCCTCGTCTGGCTTCGAATTGGATTTGATTGAGTAACTGTACTTTAGTTCCTTTTGGAACGTCAGAGCGAACAAGACAATGCGGGCTGACAAATACGTCATTACCAATTGTGATTGGGCCAAGAATTCGCGCATGACTTCCAATTTCAACATTATGCCCGATAGTGGGATGACGTAGCCCATCGGGATTGTCGGCGATACCGTTGGCCCCTAATGTCACATGATTGAGAATGTAGCAGTCATCGCCAATGCTGCAAGTTTCTCCAATGACCGTTCCAAAGCCGTGGTCGAGTATAAAGCGTGCCCCGATACGCGCCGCAGGATGGATGTCAGCACCGGAAATCCGCTTACCACGGCTGCTCAATTTGTGGGCAAGTGTCTTGCGAAGTCCGACTTGCAGTTCTTCACAACACCAAATCTCGTGTGCGAGACGATAGTTCAGCACGGCAGAAAACGACGCGTAACCTTCCAGAATGACATGTGTTTCGCCATGACAAGCGGGATCACGAGCTGCAAAGGCATTCACATCTTCGGAAAGCATTTCTACGCACCGGTCAACAATCCTCTGAAAAGGACCAATAGTTAATTGGTCAAACCCCTGTCCTTGACATTCTTGCAGAGCTTTATGCAATTCATGTTTTATCCGGCTATTTATGCGCCTAACATACATGATGCCTCCAAGGTCTCATGGTTAATGCTGCCGAAGCTGTCGAGGTAGGATTCCACACCGTCATAGACAATGGTCAGGACCGTAGAGCCGGAGCTAAGCTGTGGTGCAATCTGGCCAATCGCGACAAGGTTTGCGGCCGAGGAGATTCCGATGCTTATTGATTCCTCGCGAAGAATACGACGTGCCATTTCGATGCATTCGTTGCGTCCCACTTTAATCATGCCGTCCAATATCTCGACATTTAGAACCTCTGGTATCAGACCAATTGATAAGCCCTGAATATCATGCTCGGCATGTTTGTTTGCCAGTAAGTCGCATTGTTCTGGCTCCACTCCATATACTAGGATTTCGGGCCACCGCGTTTTTATGACTTCAGAAATACCGGTGATGTGGCCGCCAGTCCCAATGCCGGAAACAAAGCAATCCAATCCGTTTGGAAAATCTTGTATAATTTCCTTAGCCGTGGTTTTGCGGTGTATCTCGGGATTGGCTGGGTTTCGTTGTTGGTTGAGCATCACATAATCTGGATTTTCCAGAAGGAGTTCCAATGCTTTTTCGCCGTGTGAATTGTTGCCATGATGACTATTTGACAACACTACTTCTGCGCCATAGAGCTTAAGCAGACGCTGCTTATCGAGGCTGTAGTTGTCAGGAATAACCAAAATCACGCGATAGCCACGCAAATTAGCTAGAATCGCAAGACCGATGCCAGTGTTGCCTCCGCTTGGTTCTAGTATGGTTTGCCCACTACCAGGCGTCAGAATGCCATCGGCCTCGGCAGCATCGATCATACCCTTAGCGACACGCACCTTGTGGCTACCACCTGGGTTAAATGACTCGAGCTTGACGAAAACCGACAAGCCAATCTGCTGAGAAAACGACTTAAGCCTGACAATTGGCGTTTTGCCGATCACGCTAGCGATATTATCGTATATCATTATTGCCTTCTTATCGACTTAGGAATTAATAGATTGGCATTTCAGGGGCGACGTCCCGTTTCCACGCTTTCATACCCCCTTGAAGAATTCGAATATCCGTTCGACCTGCTTTGAGTAGAATCTTGGCAGCAGATTTGGCACGTGCATCGCTATAGCAAAGTACACACAACGGACGGGGCGTTGCGGGAACTGCAGATAATCGGCTTTCCAATTCCGAAAGAGGGATGTTATGCGCCCCCGGAAGGCTGCAAACTTCCAACTCTTCAGGTTCTCGCACGTCTAGAAGTTGAAAAGCCGTCAAGTCTTGAGACAGTTCACAGGGTAAAATCATCATTTCCGGGGGAGGCAGAAAACTCGATGGCATCGTGCTGATACAAATATCAGAAGCACTGTGGTCATGTAGCTTGGAGCGGGGTGCGCTACAATCTGGACAATCGTTACGTTTGGTAAAAGATACTTCATCAAAGGACATGTTTAATGCATCGAAGCGGAGAAGCCGACCCGAAAGTGATTGTCCCACACCAATGATCAACTTAACTACTTCAGTTGCTTGCAAAAGACCGATTACGCCAGGCAGGACTCCAATTACACCACCAGCACTGCAGTTCGGCGAAAGCTCGGGCGGCGGAGCGGAAGGGAAGAGACAGCGGTAGCAGGGACCTCCATCATGGTTGTGAGATGCCCCTAGATTTGTAGACGCTTTGCTTGGTAATTTTGGAAGCAAAGGACGACGTAAATGTCAGGGCAAATTCGCTATACAGATGAGTTCAAGATCGACGCGGTGGCGCAGGTCACGGAGCGCGGGTATTCGGTCAAAGAGGTGGCTGAACGGCTCGGGATCAGCACGAAGTCGCTCTACACTTGGATGGCCAAATTCTCGAAGCCGCAGCGCGTGAGCGATCAGGAGGCTGAGGTCAGGCGGCTCAAGAAAGAGCTGGCCCGCGTGACGGAGGAGCGGGACATCCTAAAAAAAGCGGCGGCGTACTTCGCGAAGGATGCAAGGTGAAGTACGCCTTCATTGTCGCCAATCAGGACCAGTTTAATACCCGACCGATGTGCCGGATGCTGGGCGTTCATCCAAGCGGCTTCTATGCATGGGTTAAAGAACCGTTAAGCCAGCGTGCGTTGGAGGATGAACGCCAAACCATGCTGATTAAAGACGCTTGGAACGAGAGTGGCAAGATTTACGGCTACCGCAAAATCTATGACGACCTGATCGATATGGGCGAGGCCGTCTCAGAGAACCGTGTTGCTCGTTTAGCCCGTCTTGCAGGCATTCAAGCGCAGATCGGATACAAGAAGAAGCCTGGCGTCTATGGCGGCAAGCCCTCCATTGTCGTGGATAACACACTTGATCGGCAGTTTAGCGTTGATGCGCCAGACAGGGCTTGGGTGACGGACATCACGTATCTTCGTACGCATGAGGGTTTCGCTTATCTCTGCATCGTTATTGATCTCTTTTCCCGCCGAGTTGTCGGGTGGGCCGTTCAATCGCGTCAGACCTCGGAACTCGCTGTGCAGGCCTTGCTGATGGCCATCTGGCGTCGAAAGCCCGGACCGGGCCTGCTGATCCATTCTGATCAAGGAGCCCAGTTTACCAGCCGTGAATGGGCCGCGTTCCTGCGTGAGCACAATTTGGAACACTCGATGAGCCGCAGGGGCAATTGCCATGATAATGCTGTCGCTGAGAGCTTCTTTCAGCTCCTGAAGCGAGAAAAGGTCAGACGCCTGAAATATCGGACACGTGACGAAGCAAGGCGAGACGTCTTTGAATACATCGAGTTGTTCTACAACCCGAAACGCAAGCACACGAACAACGGCATGCTGTCGCCCATTGACTTCGAAGAAAGACAGCGCAAACTGAAGAAAGCGGGTGTCTAGAAAACTAGGGGCATCTCATTGAACACGCAGACTTGCCCATCGAATTGATAGATTGCACCCGATACCAATGGTTTATCCAGAATAGTGCAGGCATCGTTCGCGATATATCGGCAGGTGAAATTATCTGAACCATCAATCACCAGATCATATCTGGAAATCAGCGGAAGAGCATTTGTAGTATCCAACGGCGCGGCATGAGCTTCAACGTGCAGTGATGGATTAAGGTCGAGCAACCGCTGACGAGCAGATTCGACCTTCGGCATCCCCAACGTACTCGATCCATGTACGATCTGTCGTTGTAAATTGCTTTTCTCGACCACATCGAAATCGACCAGCCCCAAAGTCCCGACACCTGCCGCCGCTAGATAAAGGCTGATCGGAGAGCCGAGTCCACCGGTGCCGACAATAAGTACCCGCGCATTTTTTAACTTTTCCTGACCTAGACGACCAACGCCCGGAAGGGTGATGTGGCGAGCATATCGTGTGATCTCTTCGTTGGTTAAAGGCTCGGGATGCCGATCATCCATTGCATCGCCGTCCGTGCCTCCGGAGGTTGCGAGTAAAACCTTAACCTCGGCACCTTCAGGCAACGCAGAATCTGGAGCTATCAATGCACCGTTATAGGTCAGTAGAAAGTGCTACTTAATCGCCCCATTTGGGTGGAATAGATGCTTGTCTAGACCGTTATGTCTGGCGCAAATGTTGTGAAAAGCATCATTGACCGATGCGCCATTCGTGTGAACGACAGAATCTGGCAGCTTAGCTGCTCGTCTAAGAACATCCGGAAAAACTACGATGATCATCGTTTACCTCCTTATTCCGACATTTAGGTTGAAGAATTGAGCGAGAGTGTTTTCACACACACGAAATCAATCCCATCCCAAGCGAAAAGCTTTGCTTCAGGGACTTTGTTCATCCGTACATCCAACACGAGATAATTTAGGGGGTATATCGGTCGTCCGTTGAACAGCGCCTTGTTTTTATCTTCTTGACTAAAATAAGCACCTACATCTGGATGTGAGTGATACAGTACTTCCGCAGGATTGTTGCTGCTAAAGCTATCTTCAAGTATCAGTGTATCAGCGAGGGACAGCGTATAACCGTTTTTAGCGGTACGCTGATACCGATCCGGCTGCTCGCGTGCCAATCGGTTCTGGATATTTGTCGCACGATGTACAATCCCATTTGAAAAAATGAAGCCACAACACTCCATGGGATATTCTTCGAGAGCATGTGCCGATAACACTGCCAATGCATGAGGCGTTAGAACATTTAGGCTGGAATTAAACACCATTGTTCCTCCTTTTTCGGCGACATATAATTGTCTCAATGGGGAATTTTGTAATGGAGAAACCAATGATCACTACGATCATGAATATTACGAAACCTTCATTTAGGGGCTTATTTTTGTACCAAGCGTCGATCACTACCGAAATCACTGGAAAAATGATAAAAACAAAAGACAGGATCACAGGTTGGAGCTTCTTAAGCAGGTAGAAATATACAATGAATCCGCCAACGGACGCGACCACGCCCAAGTAAAGAAGTGCCAGGCTTGATTTCAGGGTAATGGCAGAAAAATTTGGCTGTTCAAGCGTTACTCCGAGCAATGTTAACGCCAATCCGGCAATGCCAATAGGCAAAGTATTGAAAGTAATTATGCTAATACTGTGTCCAAATTTTTTTGTAATTACATAGGACAACCCGTGCATAATAGCTGCCGCGAGAATTGCGGTGATCCCTAGCAGGTTGGTAGATGACAAGTGCATACCTTGCCCCAGAATAATCATGGTCAACCCAAAAAAACCAATTGCGATGCCCGCGAATTGGAAAATTGTGATTTGTTCGTTTAGGATGAGGCGCGAAAATATCAGTATGAATACGGGCATGGTGCTAAACAACAATGCCGTCAGACCGGAAGACACAAACTGCTCCCCAAAATTAAGCATCCAGTAGGGTACCGCGAAATAAAATACCGTAATAAATAGAAAGAAACGCAAGTGTGAACGAGGATATAAGATATCTTCGGAACGGCTTAGCGCAAACGCCACGAACATCGGAAACGCAATAAGAAATCGAATGCCTGCTGCGGTGAGAGGAGGAACACTTTCAACGGCAAGCTGAATCGCTAACCAGGTTGTCCCCCAACAGAGGCAGACAATCAGATACATGAAAACCGTCATTTCTACTCCCTTACGTAAGACTCACCTGAATTTGGCGCCACATTGCACCCCATTGACACCTTTCCGGCCTCGCTTTAACCTCACTTTTGGTAGTGAAGGTCGACGAAAAACGTAGAACTTGATGAGGGCCGCACCACCTCAAAGCGAATTGATGCGGTCTTGTCACCTCAAAAGGATACAATGGGGCGATGATAGGCAAGAACAATATTGACATCATATCAATTTTGAGGGCAGAGCTTGATGAGAGAAATGGGCTTAAGTATCTAATTATAAGTGATAAATTATCTAATTTGATTTGCAGTGGAAATATAGAAGCAGAAACGAGACTACCTACTCATCGGGAGCTATCGTTTCAATTGGGTGTCACTCCAGGCACGGTAAGCAGAGCCTATGCCGAACTGACACGAATCGGACTCGTAACAGCCCATGTTGGTAGCGGCACATTTGTACTTGGCGGCGCCAGCAGTGTCGTGACCAAAGGCTTTCGTACATATTCCGAAGTTGAGGATGAAACGGTAGATATGAGTCTAAATCAGGCCATTCCTACCGGACTTGATGGTTTGTACCGGGATTCCTTTGATAGCACTCTCGCCAATCAGGTCAGCATCGACCACCTTAATCGCTATGCGCCCGAGGCCGGTTATCATGAATATCGAGCAGCAGGTGCCATGTGGATCAGCCATGGCAGTTTCGAGGCCGACCCCGCGCAGATCGTCTGCACCAATGGTGCGCAACACGGCCTGTTTTGCAGTCTTCTGGCTTTGACCAAGCCTGGAGACCTGATCGCGACCGAACAATTCACCTATCCCGGTCTGATAACGGCCAGCCGTGTACAGGGGCTCAAGCTTGTTGGTCTCGAGATGGATGAGCAGGGACTTATACCAGAAGCTCTTGAGGCCGCATGCCGGCTTTACAAATTTTCAGCACTTTATTGTTCGCCAACACTCCAAAACCCGACAACCGCCTCCATGACCGCTCGTCGTCTTCAAGACATAGCCGAGATCTGCCTGCGCAATGGCATTGTGATCATCGAGGATCAGACTCATTCGGTTTTAGCTGGAACACGCCCACCTTCGCTTGCTTATTTTGCACCGAACCATTCGGTCATCATATCTAGCCTCAGCAAAGCCATTGCGAGCGGTTTACGTGTTGGCTTCGTACACGCACCTCTTCATCTTGTAGAACGAATTAGCGGCATAGTTCGCTCTACCTGCTGGATGGTTACTCCACTGCCCTTCGAGTTGGCATCACGCTGGATTGCGAGCGGCCAGGCTGATGTGGTGCTGCAGCGACAACGTCAGGAAATACACAGGCGAAAGTCGGTAGTTGCCGACTTGTTGAGCCCGCATCGCCACCAAACGCATCCCGACAGCCCACATTATTGGATTGAAACTGCAGAACCATGGCGGGCTTCAGAGATTTGTACCCAGCTTCGCCGCCAGGGATGTAAAGTTGCTTCAGTTGAATCATTTGCAGTTGATAGGGTGCGCGGAGGCCAGTTCATTCGCGCTAGCGTCAGCCTACATGGAGTCGACGATGAGGAACTTCTGAGAGGGTTTAGCACCTTATCACATGTTCTGACCGACCCGAACTTCTAAAATGTTTCCACATTACGCTAACTCAGCGTGATGTGGTTGCGCTTAAGCTGCATGCCATCTGGTCCGTCATTTTATTACCAAAGCCTCTGCCAACTCCTGTCTTAGTGCGGCAATCTGGCGGTCCCGCTCCGCAAGGGCCGTGGCCACGTCATCGGCTTCAATCCGCTGCGGGATGTTTTGCGGGCAATTGACATCCCACGCCTCAACATCAATCACCAATGCCCGATCTGCACGCGAGCCCTGCCCATTGGGAAGAAGGCGTGCGACCAGATCGGAGTCGTCCTCAATCATCCTCCCGCGTCCCCATATCTTGACCCGCCGCCGGTTAGTGTAGTCAACCAGGAACAACTGCACACGGTCATTTTCGCTCAGGTTGCCAAGGGATACATATTGTCCGTTTCCACGCAGATCGGCCATGGCAATGGTGCGGCTGTCCAGGACTTTAGTAAATCCGGGCGGCCCGCCTCTGTGCTGGATATAAGGCTGCCCGTCCGCACTGGCGGTTGCCAGAAAGATGCTCCGTTGAGCGCCAATGAAGACCTCCAGGTCGCGAGAAATATCAATAGGCCATTCCGCAGTTGCATAGACATGGCGCGAGCCCAGTCGCGCCTGTGTCTGTTGCACCGCCTTTGAAAAAACAAGTCCATCGGGGGACCGATCAAAATCGCCCATATATTTTCTTTCCTTTAAGTTTCCGCACAGACTGTTTCAAGAGAACCAGCTTTGAATTTTATGAGCAAATGGTATAGTATGCGCAAGTAGGCATCATTTCGATATATAGTATCATCATGGATACCATGAAACCTTCAGAACCAATGCAGTCACGTCGCGCAAAACGGTTTGAGAGTTATGGCCATTCACGACATTGTGCGGTCGAAAGCGCACTTGAGGTGATCGGGGGAAAATGGAAGGGAGTTATTCTGTTTCACCTGCTGGATGGCACGATGCGGTTCAGCGAGATCAGGCGCGCAGTGGGCGCTATCACGCAGCGAACCTTGACCAAACAACTGCGCGAGCTTGAAGCTGACGGCATTCTGACGAGAAAAATCCATGCAGTCGTGCCACCCAAGGTCGAATATGATCTGACAGACAAAGGAAAGGCCCTGCGGCCAGTCCTGACTGCCCTTCGTGAATGGGGGCTGGAATCCGGATCACTCCCCAGGCGCTGCCAGCAGTTCGCCATAGACCTGTGTTGCCTGCTGCGCCTCTGCGAACACGCGTTCGCGCTCGGCCTCAAGACAGCGGAAATACGCACTCG
>PDWI01005666.1_pt1 | contig 16005 bp, 10 predicted proteins | sample 1430891 | NCBI WGS metagenome assembly PDWI01 (sample SAMN01162508, study PRJNA174530) | Oral metagenome, whole genome shotgun sequencing project. | biome: Marine environment; feature: Marine mammal; material: Swab sample of the gingival sulcus; isolation source: swab sample of gingival sulcus...
CAACGCGAACGTGAGCCGCGCCGCAATGGCCGCCTTCCTCTACCGCGCTGCCGGGAAGCCCGACTTCACCGCTCCTGAGGTGTCGCCGTTCCGCGATGTGCCCGCAGGCGCTCCGTTCTACAAGGAGATCACCTGGATGGCCGACGCTGGCATTTCCGCCGGTTACGGTGACGGCACCTACCGCCCCAACGCGAACGTGAGCCGCGCCGCAATGGCCGCCTTCCTCTACCGCGCATACAGCTAACCACCTACTGAAAGGTGCCCCGGCCGATCGGCCGGGGCACCTTTTGCGTTCGCTATGTCCAACAACGCCTGGGCTGAGATGGCTAACTAGCCATTTTGGCTACGGGCACAAGCAGGCAACTGTGACGCCCGCCTAGTTTCCCCCAGGCAGCGCCCGCAACCGGCTTGCGAAAGTCACCCGGCGGCCGAAAGAAAAGTGCGCGCGAAATCCTGTTTGCCCTTAATCCGTTCGGGATCACGAACCACCATTTCGGCCGCGGGATCTATCTCTTTCGCAGCGATCTCAACATCGAGCCCCCGGCTAAACGCGGATCCGAGTTTCAGCGCCGAGCCATGCTTGACCTCGTAGTAGGGGGATTTCGACATGTAGGTGCCGCTCATGCCGACGCGTGCCGCCATGATGTGCGGGTGGAATCGAGAGGTGACCATGAAGTTTCTTGTGCCGACCGGCATCTCGGCGAGCAAACTGTTGATCCAAACAGGGGTAACGCTTCTAACAAACGGGAACGTCGCCGCGACATCGGCGTATGTTACGGCATCTTGGATGGTGCACACCCAGAAGAAGACTTTGTCAAAGCTGCCTAAGCGACAGTTCGCCAGGCTCGCAGCAAAGTCGTCGGCGTAATGCTTCCCCACGAAAGATAGATGCAGCACCGAAGCATCCATTTTGCGCACTCGAGCTTGCTGCAGGAAAACGTCATCCAAACCAACAAATGCCGACTTGTGCGCTTCGTGCCGCCGCAGCCAATCATATGACCACTGATCTCGAACTTCGAGGGTGTCGAATTGCGAAAACATGCGCTGCACGATACGTAGTTCTTCACCTTTGAAATCGGGTAGCGGCCCCAACCCCAGCCCGGTTCCTACTAATGCTGCTCCAAGGCGCTCCTTGACCCACACGCCAATACCGAGATGAAAAGCCTGCTCAGGCCAGTTGTTGTTAAGATAGCCGCCGCCATGAAGATGAAATAATGAAGTACCAGACAACTCTTTAAGCAATTCGGGATTTAGGTTATCTCGACTGTCTAAATGCTCGTAACCATGCTGCAGCATTTCGACGAAGCTCGCAGGCCGATACTTGATGCGGCTTCTATACAATTGATGAGAAGCCTTTAACCCCGGGAAACGAGCAGAGAAGAAATCTTCAATAACTCCCTGCCTAGACCCAGAAACGACAATGTTGTCTGGACTGACATGATTGTCGTTGACGTACCAGCGCAACCATGAATCTACAATCATTTCGTCGCCATAGTTGGGCACCGCGGCCCCACCAGTAAGGTAGATTCGCATAACTAGATTACTACCTCTCAATCGTGCTCCAGTGCAGCCCCGCTATGTTAGCAGCAAAACAACAGCGCGGATCATCGGCCACTATCTTCACGCTGCGCTTGAGTGCTCCACCGCAAGACGAGCTGTCCCGAACCCCCCGAAGCGAGAGAGAGCTGCTCAGTTCCGCGTCGGGCGGCAAGACCGAAAACACACCCGGGATAGACCGGCCGTAGTTCGTGGCGTGACTCATCCCGTGTACTCGCCTTGGCTGCAGCCTCCGCATGCTCCACCACCAATAGACGTCGGCCAATTCGGGTGACTGGATCATCGACGACGTCACCATTCACCAAATCAAACGGCGCCAGCTCCACCATGGCACCGTCTAGATCAATTTCAGCGCCACCCTGATCATGCGGATTTCGCAGCAGTAACCGAGATCCCTCGGGAGGTGTTGGCTTCAGTTTCAGCCGCCAGCGCCCGCCTACTGCCGTTACACAGCAGGTGTATGCATTTTCGACAATTTGGAGCGTGGCAGTTTGCCGATTTTGCTCTTCCACAGCTACAACCGCCAAGGCGTTGCCATCGACCCAAGCAGCTTCCGGACCTTCGCCAGGGCACATGCTCACTTGAACTGCGTCACTTCGTAGCAGGCTGATCTGATTTACCCAAAGACCGTAGCCCACACCCTTTTCCAGCTGCTTGAGTTGCAGCCAGGACAACTGGACTTGCCACCGGAAACTAGGGCGGTTTGGGTCACGCCGAACCGCTAGCGTAACGACATCCTTACTTCCTGCGAGTACAACTTGTAACTTTGCTCTCGGTTCGCGGCGGCCAGTTGGACGAGCGATCTCGATGTCCAGTTGAACGCCTTCCGGTGCCCACTGCGCTTTCAGTAGCTTCGCCGTCGGTTGATCTCGGGGGCTGGGGCGAATCAGCCGCGAGCCTGTTTCTTGCATAAGCGCTGGCATCTCGCGCATATGCCCAGCTTTGAGGGCTTTCCCAAGCAGCTGTGGGCGAGTCCCAGCTATACGGTAGCGGGAAAGCTCCCTTGCGTATTGGGTGTTTCCGGACACCAAAGCTTTATGCATGAATTGCACTAGGTGAGAAACGTAAGGATACCCGGCCGGATCCAGGTGGCGAGCAAAATCAACTGCAAGAGACTCCAAGTGTTCGCGAATCTCTGGGCTGGCATGGGCAAGAGCTTCAACAAGAACAACGAGATCTGTATCTAGCAAGACGCCATGTAGCCGACTCCTGACTTCCTCAGAGCAGAGCCCTACTGCAGCTTCGTTCAAGGTCAGATGAGCAGACTCAATACGGTCTCTCAGAATATCTAACTCCCCAGAACGCCAAGCTATCGGATCATTTGTTTCGCGAATTCGCCTGTAATAAGCAGGGTAACTAATTACATCAATATTAGCTGCAGCAAGATAGGCGGGAAAACTCACCGGATAATCCGCATACCTAGTTGCCGGGAATAGTACACCCACTTTGTCGAGAAAAGATTTTCGGTAGATTTTGTTAGTGACCGCTCGATCATGCACCAATTCCGGTAAATCGTGAATAGTGATTCGCCGCCTATCCTGCTGATGAGTATTGCGCAGGGCCGACGACTGAATTGGCTGTTTAGCATGACTGAAGCTCATCGCATTAGTCGTCACAAAATCGGAGCAGGACTCTTCGAGTGTTTGAATCGCTAGAGCATATGAGCGGACTGCCACAACATCGGAAGCGTCAACAAAAGTGACGTACTTGCCGCGTGATTGAGACATACCAGCGTTGCGTGCTGGCCCCACCCCAGCAGCAACCTCTTGCCGAATGACTCGAAAACGGGAATCGCGCTCCGCGTATTCCTGCACGAACGTCTGCGAATTGGCGAGAGAGCCATAAGCAACGCAGATCACCTCGATATCAGTGAACTGCTGCAACCGCAGCGACTCGAGACACTCGTTGATATACAGATCAGTGTCACAAAACGGAACTACGATGCTTAACGCCGGGTTTTCAGAAGTAGCAACAAGATTAATACTCATCGCTACCTGCTCTCGATATTCGCAGGTAAGGAGTGGCGTCATCCCAAGTTTTCAGCTCAACCTTTTCGTCGCCGACATATACGACTAAAGTCGGTGAATTAAGCTTTAGTTTATCCCTAATAGGCCACGGGGAATCCTGACGTTGCCGCAATATTTCAAGCTGAATCGTCGTGTAATCAGCCAAGGGGTTGCTCATTATTTCATTCTCTAGCTCCCCCAGCGCCAATTCAGCTCTTCCGGCAACAATTGGGATTCTTAGATCTTCCTGTGGCCAGGGTCGCCTCATGGTGAGTTCAGTAGCGATTGTATCGATGTCAAGGAGCAGTTTTCGTTCCCCGCCGACAGAACTGATATGTGCGCGTTGCACCACATGGCTGCGGCTGTGGCAAACGTAGGCAAGTACCCGATTCTTGGTGCAGCCCTGGAACCAGTAGCCACCGCGGCGAACACCATGCCGCTGCTCCTGCTCCATCGCAATCGATCCCGTCCACACCTTAGGGCCAGCACTGACGCGCAGTTTCGGTATGTTGGTTCCTGCTAGCCCAATAAGTTTTGCGCTGTCCACAGCAACATCCAGCTGGATTCCGGTCGGGAGTGGGCTGACTCGCACCTCAGGTAGGTAAGAGCCAATTTGGATTTCGGCTGTCGCTATTGGACGCAAGTATTTGTTTAAGGCGAAGGTTAAGCGTAGGTAGATGAAACCGTCTTTGACCGTGACATCCGCGAGAGTAGCTTCGCGTTTTCCGACCTCAAGCGGACTGTGTTTAGCCAGCTGAGCCGAAACCCGCTGCCGCAGCAGATCTGGTGGCGGGGCTGGGTTCTCAGCTGCTTCTCTCGCTGCGGGGGAACGATCCCCGTGCCACCATCGCGCAATCTCTCGGACTTGCCCGAAATCCCCCTCCTCGATTAACTGGTGGGCTTTGACGAAAGGTGGCCGGGCTAGGCCAATTAAGTCGGGGTCCAAGTACCCGGCAAGGGTACTCACTAGTTGCTCCAGTTCAGCTTGATCTTTCGGAAGTCCGATAAGCAGCGACTTCATTGACTCGCGCAGATCCACGTCGGCAAAGTGGCTATGCACCAGTTCACGTAACTCGTGATTGCCTAGCGGGTCAACAAAGTCCAGCACCATGCGGACAGCCTGCACCCGGTCACGAAGACTGGATACCTTGCGGCTGGCTTGCGAAATGGAGTCGCCAGTTGGTCGCTCCCGCCAGATATAGACCGGAGTTGCCAATACATCGACCCGGTCCGCCTCTAAGTGCGCTCTAAGGGAAACCGGAAAATCTTCGAAGGCCATAGCGGGAAACTCATAGCCGCGCTCTAGCCAGAGATCGCGTCGCCACAGTTTGTTCCATACCGTACGGTCCTTCATCAGCAGCGGGATCTCACTGATGTGAGTACTGCACAGATTCTGCGCGAACGGCACACGGTGAGGAGCCATTAGTTCTAGCCCTCGAGACAGGCTCCAGAACCAGGCCGCACAGGCAACGAAGTCCGAGCCGGAACTCTCCAAGCTGTTGACCATCTGCTGCAGTGCAAGCGGAGCAACTAGATCGTCGGAGTCGACGAACATGAGATACTTACCTGTCGCAGCAGCTATGCCATAGTTCCGTGAGGGTCCGGGGCCTCGCCGCTCTTGGCTAAGAAGGCGAAATCTAGGATCTGACTGGGCAAACTGCGCTGCAATCACGGCTGAGCCATCGGTAGAACCGTCATCAACCATGATGACCTCGAAATCGCCAAGTGTTTGAGCTTGCAGCGACTCTAAGCAATCAGGCAAATAAGCCTCGACGCCATAGAACGGCACTACTACGCTGACCAGCGGCGGCACATCAGCACCTCCTACGATCAGTTTCCGACTTTGGTAGTGCATGAACTGTAGCGCAGATCGTCATATTCGATGGCAAAACCCGCAGCATGCTGCCAGCTGCGCCCACCTGCAGCAGCCACATCCAGCCTGGATCTGTTGTAACAAATAGACAGTAAAATCAGCCTGCTCGACCACAAGTTGTGGCGTGCATGACTCCGGCCATGCTTGATAAAATCTGGGGCCATGGACCACACCAACCACTGGTATGGGCATGCCCACATTCTCGCTGAGTACTGTGGCTTCGACCCAGCTTCACCACCGCCGATTCGTGGTGTGATCCAGCATGGCTGGACCTTTGTTCACGGTTTTGGTTACAAGCATCTGACCGATTGGTCGATGAGAAAGTTTTCTTGGTCGGACACCGCTCGCAAAAGGGGACACCTTCTAGGCTGGCGAAACTATATCCCTATTGGTTCACCGTTTTTATATCTCCTCAAGCTACATCCAGATTCCAGCGAAAAGCGAGAAGGGACAATCTGGTATCCTTTTCACGGCACGGTGGACTACGAAAAAACATCTGGAAATCACCATGAACTAGTGGAACAAATACAGGCAACAGAGACCGGGCCGGTAACGGTATGCCTCTACTATGTCGAATACGATAATCCCAAGATTCGTGCTGTTTATGAAAACGCCGGGTTCCGGGTAATAACACATGGCCATCGAGGCAACCAATGGCAAGGAACGGATAGGCACTTCTTGTATCGCCAACTGACCGAACTGCGACGCCACAGCCGAGTAGCTTCTAATAGACTCATAACCGCCGCTCTTTACGGAGTTGCTGCAGGCTGCGAGCTAGCCATCTACGGCGATCCGATGATTTTAGAAGGCGCCAAGAAGGGCTTCGACGGTACGAACCTATTGAAGCCGATGTGGCCGGATTTTTTCGGCACCACAACTGACGCAACCAAGGTACGGAAACTAGCAATGCGCGAGCTGGGGGCTGACTACGTGCGACAGCCGCAAGAATTAAAGTATCTATTGGGGTGGGAAGAAGCATGGCGGAGATAACAGAGCTTGTGATCACTCCGGGCATGACAGTCAAGCCGGGCGCCATGCAGAACTGGTCAGACCTAGCTGACCTACCCCCGGTCAGCGATACGCTCCGAGAATACCTAGCTCCCCAGCTCGACGGGGTAGCCAGATGTCTGATCGCGGGGCCGCATTCGCTGGATTTTTTACGAGCTGTTGCCAAGATTGTTGAGCAACTTGTGGTGGTGGTGAGATCGCTGCCAGATGCAGCGAAGATATCCGCAGCGCTCCCCCAGGCCGACGTGCTGTGCGGCAGCTTGCAAGCGGCAATCGCGGCCGAAGAACCGTTCGATTTGGTTATCTGCTTAAGTGGCGTCGACAAGCTGGCATCGGCTGAGGACGACCAGGTGCAGTGGTCCTTCCTGGCTCAGCTTCTGCTCAATAGCGCCGCCGAAGACGGAAAAATAGTTATGGCCGTGCAGTCGGCGTTAGGTTCGCAGCACTGCCAGCTCTCACAACGGCGGGAGACCAAAGACGATAACGCCAACTGGGATCCGCTATGCACCTGGGATGGCACACGGCCGCGCACTTCAGTTCAGCTGCAGCAGTGGGCAGCTCAGCAGCAGCGGGCCTGCCAGATCTCCGTACTTCAGGGCACATGGGCGGAACCCGCCGTCATAGGACGAAATCTTGGCTCACCGAGCATGCGGCAGTTGTTCGGCACGCTCGCCCTGCGTTCCAGTGCCGAGGTACTACCGATGCGGGATTTATTGCTCGCCGACATGGCGACTGAGCTCGCGACCGGCTGGCTCGTCGAGTTTGGCGTCGCGGACTCAGGCCAAGCGTTCGTCTTTCAATCAACAGCCGGTCAGGCGACGACTTGGCTGGGAACCGACTCAGCTTCGATAACCCGCCTAGTCGTTGGACAGCAGCCAGAACAGCTCGATATTCCATCAACGGCACGCAGCCTGCTGATTGAACTCGTAGAGTGTGCCATCAATAACGACGACAAATCTATGGGCAGGCTGCTCAACACCTGGAATACGGCCGCACAGGCTGCCGCGGCTAAGCAGCTGCTGGCCCCAAACAAGGCTGATCTTCGATTCAGCAACCTGCTGATTCATGAGGACTCAATTATTTGGCTAGCAACCGGCGCGCGAAGCACCTCCTTGGCAGCTGCGCAGCATACAGCGCTGGCGGATTTCCTCAAGGTACTTTTCAGCCAAGGGCTACCGCACTCTTGGTCTTCCAGCATGAACCATGAAACCATCTTCTACATTTTGTGCGAACGCGCTGGCATAGCACCCCCGACGGACCTACAACGCCTTATCGCTGACATCGAATCGCCGCCGAACGAGACTCTCAGCATCAATTCGTTGCTGGCGGTGATTGAACGCCAGAAAGAAGAGCTCCGAGGCGCCTGGTCTCGCTTCCACTGGGATGAACAGAAGTATTTCACTTACTATGTAGCCCGCGAGACAAGGGAGGCAGCGCAACGGGTAACCGCCGGAATGGTTAATATGTCGAAAGCATCTTCTTATTCATTCCGTAAGCGAGGCCCCTGGTCAATGCTGAAAAGAGTAGTCAAGCGCATAATGAAGATCTTAAAGCTACGATGATAAACAGCTTTGTTTGCGCATTCCGATAGCCACACTCTTTAGCTGTTGCTAGCTAGCAGGAGGCAACAGTCGCTCCACTTGATATCAAGTGACTGCCTCTTCATTCACTTCTAACGACACAAACCCCATCTCACCCCAACAGTCGCCCTGTAAGGCACTGGCCGAACCACAATCAAATGAGCCACAAGTCGCTACAGCGCGACTGCCCTGCCTCACAACCAGCTTGCCGGATGGCTGGACAAAGGAACTAGCCCATTTGATCTCGGCAGCACTCCTAGGCAGATTCGTACTGTTTGCCCTCACGAACTCCACTTACTTAGCTAGCATAGACTGCGATTATTCATCTGGCGCTAGCCGGAGCCAAGCCAATCCTTAGCCTAGCCAGCGCCGTGATGCTACACTTGCCAGATAATCTGTTCATTACTGCTTTAACTACACTATTAAGATATGGACGACTTGTTTCTTCAAGGCAACTAGGTGAAAAATGCGATCTGATGAATATGCCACGAGCAGCAAACCTGAAGCACTCATAATCTTTGATTCGACAGATCAAAATATATCATCCTTCGCAGCGGCTCTCGAAGATTCACTTTCGACAGCATTTTATTGCACCATGGCTACGAGTACAGCAGATAACGAAATCAGTCTTTCCAACGCCGAGCACACGCGACTGCAAAATACTGCAAGCCTAGTAATCATCATCGGCTCAAATCAGCCTTATCAGCGGGTCAGCACCACGCAACGCATCATCTGCATAACTGACTATGAAAAGTATATCAGCGTCGGCTTGCCGCTTAGCCAAATTCCACAAAGTTCGCCATTGTCACAATTTGACAATAACAGTAATTTGACTTACACCCTTGTGATTGATGCGCCACACGAAGAACGGTCTCAAATCGGCTCTCTACAGGTTCGGTTCTCGAAAAACAACGAATACGCAGACGTGCTCACCGAGACACTGCTCATAGCAGGCAATATTTCCCCTGAGACTAAGCCGGAAAATCTTTTTATTATCCTGAAGAACCAAAGCGAGATAGCCAAGTTTCCCGAAGAACTATTAACGTATTTTCGCGAGGCTTGCACAAGCCGTTCATGTAACATTATTTTAGTATTCGACTCAACCGAGAGCACTTATTACGATTCGCGGCTGCATTTCACACAGCTTATTTCGCGCCACGACTTCAGAAACGCTTTCCCTGAAATTAGCAGCAGTGATACTGTGATTTTCAGTGACTACTCACAGCTGTTCTCCCTAGGGTTCACTGGCAAGAACAATCCTGCCATCTGGGTCGATAATCTGAGACTAATTTCGTTTAGAGATTCTGTTTCTTCCGACACACTTTCAGAGTTAGCCGCTGATCCAAGCGAGTTTCACAAAAAAAGTCTAGACATACTCGCAAGTTCAATTTCCGCTGCCGACACCCGAGTTACAGTGATCGTGCCTCACTACAACACGCCACTGCACAAGCTAACGCGATGCCTAGAATCAGCTCACAACTTTAAAGAATTACACCAAAACACCGAGATTTTGCTCATCGACGACGGGTCAGCGACAGATATAAGACCTGATCTAAATTCAGCTTTAGGAACAATCGTCGACGATATACGCTATGTTAGAACAGAGAATCAAGGTCTTGGGTTAGCTCGCCAGCACGGCATAGACAACAGTACTGGCGATTTCGTTTACTTTCTTGATTCGGATGATGAAGTAGTCGCCGAGAATTTGCGCTACATGCTGCTTCACGCACTTGCAACTAATGCAGGACTTGTCATAGGCAAGCGAATTTTGTGCAATGAGAACGGTACTTTGCTGAGCGATTCTTCGGATTACATATTTAGAAGCGTAGCCAGAAGTATCGCAAAACAGCAAGTTAACGTATTTGACGACATCATGGTGAACAATAAACTTATACGAAAAGATGAGCTTACCTTAAACGAAATTTACTTTAGGCCCGGCTTTTATGAAGACAACCAATACGCTTCACATCTTTACGCCTCATTAAAGGTAATTGAAGCTCTCAATTTGCCGGTCCACAAATGGTATCAGTACTCAACAGGTGAATCGATCACGAGAACGGTTAGCTTCAAGCACATTAACGACAAACTAACATCTATAGAAGATGCTTGGCACTACGTCCCCGAAAATGCGCGATATGCACGTCTTTTGTACAACGTTAACGGAGATCTGCCAATCTTCCTAAACTATGCTTTTGAACTTACTGAAGACCAGCAAAGAGTAATTTTTGAGCGAGTAAGATCCTTCGTATTTTCGAGAAGAAAATACTTACGTGAAAGCACATTGAATCAAAACGGAAAACAACTGCTGCACGCCCTTAAGCAAAACGACATGCAAGCAGCCTTCATTCCACATGAAATTGAGCCAGTTCAGCCTACAGCTCGCTGGGTATTTTTCCCGCGGACTCATTTTCATATACTGCAGACTATCGCTTTCGCGTTGGCAAACAGCGCGCCGGTCGTAGTTGTGCTAGAAAAGAATCTTCCTAGTTTTGAGAGCGATTTTGGCACAAGGCTGAGAAAAACAAATATTTTCGCGGACGTAATCGAGATTCAATTAACTGTAATACGTGATACACACAACACGCGCCTGCGGCTGGGACACGCAGGCACAACCAAGATGTTAGACATACTCATGAGTAGCTACCGAGAACAGCTCGGTGGGCTCAGTGCAGCTGATACTGCTGTCTACTTTGTTGATGGCCTCCCAGAACGATTCTATCAACGTACCCATTTTGGTCGATTAATTAAAATGGAAGACGGATACGGGTCAACCACACGCGAATTTAGCCTCGGCTTTAAAGATGGCGCCGGAAAGGGCGACAAGGTACGAGCTGGCGTTTTTGGTCCAGTAAGCGCTTTCTTGGAAGAAGCCGCCAAAGATTGGATTCCAATAGAACATTCAGTTGACACAATGTATGTCAATAAGGAATTTGATCGCTCCATTTTGGTAGGCCCATACGAAAACGCTAACGTAGTCGTTAACGACACTTATGAGTTCATTGAGGCAAATCGAGTCCAGTTTTCACATTTGTTGAGCACCGTTTACGGTCAGCTGCCAACGATTAAGACTAATTCTTCAATCGTGCTAACACAACCGCTTTACTTCGACTACTGCACCACAGATGAACACATTGCGGTAGTTGCACACCTAATCGCAAAAGCAAAGCACTCAAATGTATACATCAAACCACACCCGATGGATACCACAGACTACTCTTCTCTACCAGGGATAGAAGTTCTTCCCGCTAAAGTTCCTTTTGAATGCTACGAAATCTTTGGCCAGCGGGCTGCTGAAGGGCTTACGTTCGGATCGTCTGCTATGGCCAGAAGCGGCTTTTTTGACGAGTTCACCGCGCTGTTACCCGACGATACTATTAACGTCGACGACGTTAAACAAATGATCCAGCGCATTTGCTATGATTTGAACGCAATGGCACTTCCTGCTACCAAACAATTAATTTCACAGAATTCTAGAGCAACTAGTCAGGCATTCAGCGCTAAAACAATTTCAAGAGCAAGAGCTCTAGTCGCCAAACACTTGCCTCCGGCCGCTAAGACGTCCATCAAGCGCGTATTCAGCAGAGCAAGACGTGTCGAGCGTGCAGTTCGCGCACGAATCATGAGGCTGTGATCTGGCCGGCCTGAGCATACGGTCGGTATAATCAACTTAAGCTAGTATTTTATCTTGATCGTGCTGCAACAAACATTGGCCATGTGTCACATATTTACTTGCAGCAACCAAGGCGGCAGATTAGCTGGAAAGTCGCTACTTAGAGATGGTTGATATGCACCGTAGCGAAGTCAGAGTTGATTTCATTTTACGCAGGATGAAAGCAGCCAAGAAGCGCCAAACTTTTAGCAAGTCTGGCCGCAGAATTGCGAAAACAAATCTCGTGATTGTACCGCCGTTCAGCAGCGCTGCGATCGCGCGGCTAGCCCCAGGCGCATCGGCATCAACCGCCTGATACAACAAGAATGCTGCAGCACGACACCTGCTCTGCTCAGGGCTTAACTGTTTTGCAAGTCGACGCATGAGCCGCCAAGCTTCTTCACTTTTCTCCGATCCTGACCGCGCTAGCGCCGCACCGAGCGCGACAAGATCAACATTTGTCAGGTAACTGTTGACAGCGCTCCACAGAGCAGAGCCTCGCTGATCCGAAATCAAACCAAGCACTTGCTCAGCAGATACAACTCTGTCACGCGCATTCCCAACATCAGCCACCTGCTGCGTTATCGAGTTATGCTCGATCCGCTGCCGCCACATATACACATACGAATCAATAACATCAACTGATTTTGCTTCCAGATAGGCTGCTAATGTAACCGGGTAGTCCTCATAACGAATTGACGGGAACGACAATCCTAGCCGGAGATAAAACTCTCTCCGAAAGACTTTGTTCCAGATCATGCGATCTTTACCCAACTCTGGACAGTTTGAAATATCTGTTTTCAAGATCTGCTTTGCAAACAAATGTTTGTGGTTCCAGGAGGGCCGCAAATCACCAGGGCCGCTAAATTGCCAGACATTGCCAGCCGCGATGTCAGAGCTAGTCTCTTCAAGTGTTGTAACTAATTGCTCAAATGCAAGCGGCGGAACTAGGTCGTCACTATCCACAAAGCAGAGATAACGGCCAGTTGCATACTCGACACCAGCATTCCGAGCAGCCCCTAGACCAGAATGCTCTATGAAAACAACCTGCACCCGGTCGTCTAGTTCAGCATAGCTTGTTGCTATCGCACCACTTCGATCCGACGGGCCATCAATTACAACAATTATTTCGAGATCAGTCAGCGATTGATATATCAACGAATCAAGGCAAGCAGGCAAATACTTTTCTACCCGGTAGCAAGGCACCACCACGCTGAGCAATGGGGACATATCCAGAAACTACACCACCAAGTTCGCCTAGCCAAAGCTGCACTTGCCAAATATAGCTATTTGATGTCTACTTGCCACCACTACGGGTAGCGGCAGAGAAGATAGGGACGCCCGTAGGCACGGTTTACCGAGTAGCGTGATTCGATGCACAAAAGCCAAGCCGATGAGGACAGTTCTCGAAAACGAAACCGGGTCGCTCGCTCAGTGAGTGGCTAGAGCAAATCCCAGGTCAGTGCCGTGCCCTTCACCGCATCCGCACGGAAGGGACGGCCGACGACTTGGCTGAATTCGGCAGGCGCCAAGCCCCCAGCGGGACGAATGGAACGGACGTTTTCCGCGGAGACCAACTCCCCCGCTTTGACATCGCGGGTAACAAACAGCGAACGCCTAAACCGCAGCCCCTCGCGCTCCGATTCGGTAGCCCCAATCCGGGCCTGCCCCAACGCCTGCCGAGCAACCTCGGTCTCTTGCACCAGCGCGGCCAGCTCGGCTGGCTCCAGTGAGAAGGCCGAATCCACGCCCTCATCCGAGCGCGACAACGTGACATGCTTTTCGATAAGCACCGCACCGAAGGCGATGGCCGCAACCGAAACCCCGATCCCCATGGTGTGATCGCTGAGCCCGACCTGCACATCGAAAGCCTGTGCCAGCACTGGCAGCCCGCGCAGATTCGCCGACGCCGGATCGGCCGGGTAATCGGTGGTGCAACCCAGCACCACGATCTGCTCGTTGCCCGTGGATCGAGCGGCCGTCACTGCTGCATCTATCTCGGCCACCGACGCCATGCCGGTGGAGATGATGGTGGGCTTGCCCTGCTCTGCCACCTTACGGATCAGCGGCAGATCCACGATCTCTGAGCTCGCCACCTTGTAGGCGGGCACGTCTAGACCCTCGAGGAAATCCACGGCGGTGGGGTCGAACGGACTCGAAAACGCCAGGATCCCGAGATCTCTAGCGTGAGAGAAGATCTTTTCGTGCCAATCCCACGGGGTGTGCGCTTCCTCGTATAGCTCGTACAACCGCCGCGATCCCCATAGGGAATGGCCATCGGAGATACGGAAGGCGGGGGTATCGGCGTCGATGGTGATGGTGTCAGCCGTGTAGGTCTGCAGCTTCACCGCGTGCGCCCCGGCTTCGGCAGCCATCGTGACGATATCCAACGCGCGCTGCAGATCACCGTTGTGGTTGCCACTCATCTCAGCGATGATGAACGGGGCCGCAGCTGGGCCTATCTCGTGTCGGCCTATCTGAAATGTCTCAGCCACTGGTTTCTTCTTCCCAGGTCCGTCGCGAATGAATCACCATGACCTCCGCGTCACCCACCATCCGCGGGTATCGATCAATTTCCACAAAACCCTGCCTGGTGTTAAAGCTGACCGCCGACTCGTTGGCCACCAGCGTTTCGGCATCCAACTGTGTCAGGCGAAGCTCGTCGCGGGCGTAGCGAACCGCCTCGCGTTGAATCGCGATCCAAGCTGGGAACATCGCTCCCCGCTCGGCGAGCCCGTCATTGTCCAGGTAATAGCCCCACCAGCCCGAACTACCGTCGAGATCGACGAAGGTCACTACCCCTGATGGAATACCGTCGCGTTCGTAGATGAGCACAAGGCGGCTCGGATCCGCCATCGTCTTTTCCCACCAGGCGCGATGCTCGGCTGGAGCGATCTCATGCTGAGTGAGCGAAACCTCGCGTACCTCGGGATGATTGCGCCAGACGCGCACCAGTTCCATGTCGGCTTCAGTTGCAGCCCTCAGCATGAAAACACCCTCTCCGTCTCCGCACAGTCCATTCCACCGCGGCGGAGCGCTACCATATTCCCAGACCATTATTACCCAACCGAGCAGGATCCATGGCAAAACTCACCCGCGAACAAGTCCGAGACATGATGGCCGAGGTTATGAAGAAACATAACCTTGAGCTGCCCGATTCCGATACCGCATCACTGACCGAAATCGGGTTCCGCTCGCTGGACTTCTCGGAGCTCGCCCTCAAGGTCGAAGACGAACTAGAGACCGAACTCAACTTCGACGCCCCCGGCCTACGCTCCATCGAGACCGTAGGCGACGTCTTGGACTTCATCGATCAACTGCAAGACGCATGAGTCAACCGGGAGCCAACAACAAAGTCTTCACCGAAGACTTCGTCGGCACCTGGAACGAACTAGCCGAGCTGATCCTCCCCCCAGCTTCGGCTGCGTTCGTTTCCGGCCACACTGATGCGTTGCGCACGGTTTGGCATCAGGTTGCCGTCGGCGGCACCGAGACCTTGCTGGCCAGTTTGGGGCGCAAGACTCCCGAATTGAGCGACGACCTGCGCGAACTCGGCTTGGCCGTCTGTGATGTTGCCGGTGCTGAGGTCACGATCTCGGCGCCAACCGCGCAGCGCGCCCCAGAGCCTGGCCGGGTGTGGCTGCTGACATCCGGCAGTACCGGCCGCCCCAAGCGAGTCGCGCATACGCTGACTAGCCTCACCACGGTTCGCAGCCAGCAACCTTCCCGTACCTGGCTGTGCCCATATACTCCCGGCGCCTATGCCTGGTGGCAGGTCGTGACGCTCAGCGTCTCCCAGCCAGATCAGCACCTGGTATGCGTGGACGCGACGGACAGCAGTGATTGGGCCGAGATTGCCCTGAAGCATGGTGTCGACGCCGCCTCGGGCACCCCAACTTTTTGGCGGCAGGCACTCATGCGCAGCGGGGAGACCCTGGCCCAAGTGAATTTCAAACAGATCACGCTGGGCGGCGAGCCCGTCGATCAAGCGATCATTGACCTGCTGCAGGAGGCCTTCCCGCAGGCTCGGATCTCCTGGATCTACGCCTCTTCCGAGGCCGGGGCAGCCATCGCCGTCCACGACGGCAAAGCGGGCTTCCCCGAGGCATGGCTAGAGCGAAGCGACCCAAACCGGCCGCAACTGAGCATCCGCGACGACGAATTGATCATCACTAGCCCCCACCGCGGCGAAGGCGTCGACGCCGAATTGCGCACGGGTGACCGGGTGGAGCGCCGAGACGGCCGCATCTACATCACCGGGCGATTGGCCTCAGACGAGATCAACGTCGGCGGATCCAAGGTATCGGCTGGCGAGGTACGCGACGTGCTGCT
>PDWI01013402.1_pt1 | contig 16005 bp, 12 predicted proteins | sample 1430891 | NCBI WGS metagenome assembly PDWI01 (sample SAMN01162508, study PRJNA174530) | Oral metagenome, whole genome shotgun sequencing project. | biome: Marine environment; feature: Marine mammal; material: Swab sample of the gingival sulcus; isolation source: swab sample of gingival sulcus...
TATGAAAGAATTATCAGACATTGGGCTAATTGGCTTAGCTGTAATGGGCGAAAACTTAGCCCTTAATATGGAACGCAACGGATTTCAAGTATCTGTTTTTAATCGTTCTCAAGACAAAGTAACAAACTTCATCAGTGGACGTGGAGCAGAAAAGAAGTTCCTTGGTTTTGCTGAAATCAAGAACTTTGTAGCTTCTCTTGAAAGACCTCGTAAGGTAATGTTGATGATTAGAGCAGGTCAACCCGTTGATACAGTTATTGAAAGCCTTTTGCCTTTCCTTGATAAGGGCGACATTATTATTGACGGAGGTAACTCAAATTGGGAAGATAGCGAACGCCGTGAGGCATATCTTCGAGAGAAGGGACTTTACTTCGTTGGTACTGGTGTTTCTGGAGGTGAAGAAGGTGCTTTGATGGGACCTGCTATTATGCCTGGGGGAGCTGAAGAAGCTTGGGAACATATCGCCCCTATTTTCCAAAAGATTGCTGGTAAGTACGAAGATGGTACACCTTGCTGTTCTTGGGTCGGACGTGGTGGCTCTGGACACTTCGTTAAGATGGTACATAATGGCATCGAGTACGGCGATATGCAACTTATTAGCGAAGCTTATTGGCAAATGAAGCACAGCCTAGGAATGAGCAATGACGAGATGGCTCAGACTTTCACAGAGTGGAACAAGGGTAAGCTAGGTAGCTATCTAATCGAAATTACTGCAGACATCTTGGCTCACAAAGACGAGCAAGGACGTTACCTTATTGATGATATTCTAGATACTGCTGGTCAGAAGGGAACTGGTAAGTGGTCAGTGATTAACTCACTTGAATATGGTTCACCTCTTAACCTTATTGCTTCTGCCGTTTACGAGCGTAGCCTTTCATCTTATAAGGAATTGCGTGTTAAGGCTTCGGAAGTATTCCCTAAGAAGGCCGTTAGCGAAAAAGTTAATTTCACAATCAACGACTTAGCTGATTCGCTTTACGCATCTAAGCTTGTTTCTTATGCTCAAGGATTTGCTCTAATGCAGAACGCATCTAAGGAGCGTTCTTGGGGACTAGACCTTGCCTCTATTGCTAGAATGTGGCGTGAGGGTTGTATCATTCGCTCTAAGTTCCTCAATGCTATTGCTGAGGCTTATGAGAAGAATGCTCAGCTTGAGCATCTATTATTTGACTCATTCTTCAGCAAAGATATGGAAGAAGCTCTTCCACAATGGAAGCGTGTTGTGGCAGAAGCAATGATTCAAGAGTTCCCTGTACCTGCATATTCTTCTGCTTTGAATTATTTCTATTCATTGCGTAGTAGCGACCTACCAGCGAATATGCTCCAAGCTCAGAGAGATTACTTCGGGGCTCATACCTTCGAAAGAAAAGACAGCCCAAGAGGAGAGTTTTTCCACGAAAACTGGACTGGACACGGAGGCGAAACAGCTTCATCTACTTATAATGTCTAAGACAATGAAGCAAGCTTTGTCTAAGCCCAAGAGTTTGGTCTTAGTGATTTTTGGAGCGTCAGGGGATTTGAGCAAACGCAAGCTTATCCCCTCGCTCTATCAACTCTACAAACTCGGCAAATTGCCTGAGCGTTTTGCCGTTCTAGGCTTGGGGCGTACGCCTTATGCTGATGACACTTTCCGTCCTCATCTTCAAGAAAACCTAAAGAAATATCTTGATAAAGACGAGTATGACGAAGAATTAGCCGAGCAGTTCCTCTCGTGTATCCATTACTTCTCAATGGATCCTCAAGTTCAAGAGCATTATCTTGCCTTGAAAGAACGCTTAGAAGAACTAGATAAAGAGATAGATAACCCTTCGAATTACATCTTCTATCTCTCTACACCTCCATCTTTGTACGCAGTTATTCCACAGCACTTGAGTGCTTATGGACTGAACAAAGGCTACAAAACAGATAATGACCCACGCCCTATTAGACGTATTATTGTGGAGAAACCTTTCGGCACAGACCTAGAGTCTGCCGAGGCACTTACGAAGATTTACCGACAATACTTCAGAGAAGAACAGCTTTATCGCATTGACCATTTCCTAGGGAAGGAAACTGTTCAGGACATAATGGCTCTTCGCTTCGCAAATGGTATCTTCGAACCTCTATGGAATAGAAACTACATTGACTACATAGAGGTTACTGCCGTGGAAAATATGGGAATAGAGAGCCGTGGAGGATTTTATGACCAAACGGGAGCTTTGCGAGATATGGTGCAGAACCATTTGGTGCAAATTCTTGCACTTGTAGCAATGGAGCCTCCCGTTCAGTTTAATGCTAATCACTTCCGTAATGAAGTTGTCAAGGTATATCAGTCTTTTCGTCCGATGACTGGGGAAGAAATTCGAAAGAATGTTATCCGAGGTCAATATACAGAAAGCTATTGGAAAGGCGAACATCATAGGGCTTATCGTGAGGAAGATAAGATAGCTGAAGATAGCAGAACAGAAACATTCCTTGCAATGAAACTGCACATTGACAACTGGCGTTGGGAAGGTGTCCCCTTCTATATCCGAACAGGCAAAATGATGCCAACAAAGGTTACGGAGATTATCGTGCATTTCAAGCCGACACCTCACAAGATGTTTACCGATGCTGAAGGCAAGACTATTCCTAATCAGTTGGTTATTCGCATTCAGCCTGATGAGGGCATTGTGCTAAAGTTTGCGGCCAAAGTACCAGGTTCGGGCTTTGAGGTTAAGAAAGTTTCGATGAACTTTACCTATGACCAACTTGGAGGCTTAGCCTCTGGTGACGCTTACTCTCGCCTCTTGGAGGATAGTATGATTGGCGACTCAACGCTCTTCACTAGAAGTGATGCAGTGGAGATGAGCTGGCGTTTCTTCGACCCAATCCTCAAACAATGGGAAGAAGAACAGGATTTCCCCCTTTATGGTTACCCTGCAGGCACGTGGGGACCTAAACAGAGCGAAGAAATCTTTACAGACAAGAGCCATTCTTGGACAAACCCTTGTCGTAATCTCACAAACTCCGACCTCTACTGCGAACTATAAAGCTTAAATATGAGATAAAGAGAAAGGCTATGCATTAAGTTGCATAGCCTTTCTCTTTATTTATTATAAGGATAATACCTCCTATTTCTTTTCCATTTCAACTTCAACGAAAGTTGTGTCATACTTCTTAACCTTACCAGTGGCAAAGTCAATCCCCCAACCAAGAATACTTAATAGATTAAAAAAGCTAACTGGTTGTAACTTTGTAGTCAAAACCAATGGAGTTGTACGATAGCCCTCTTTCTTTGCAATAAGTTCTTTATCACTTAATTGCTTCTTTATTCGTGCTGTAACACTCCCATCTCGACCAATAGTCGCAATTTTCATTCCGTTAGAATAAATTCTAGTTCCCTCCATTCCATTAAATGTAACTGCTTGAGAACCTTTAGTTAGAATAGTAGCACAAGATGACAAACTTAGTGTAACAATTGCACCTAGAACTAATAAAACTTTCTTCATAGATAACTGTAATTTGTTTGCCCTCAACCTCAAAGGAGCGAAAAACTAGATACAAAGAAGGCGTGAGGTTACTATGTTCATCTGTCTATCATCGTCGGCTCCTGAGAATGGCCTTGCAAGTATAGAAGATGCACATAGCAACCCCACGCCTTATGACGTGGAGTGCTATTACACCATTCTTCTACTTGCATTGAATTTTCTCAGGATTCACGATGAGAAGAATGAAGCATAACGCTTCCTAAAAAATATGTCTGCAAGTCTTTTTCCAACTTGCAAACACAAAATTACAGATTCTCGTCTAATTCTCCAAATACCTATAAGCAGTTAAAATAATGGTACAAAGAAGAAGAAAAATTAAGCTAAAGAATAGGATGAGTTTATTAGGCTACGAACTTTAGTTTGTTCCGTCACGAACTAGAGTTCGTCAGGGTACAAACTAAACTTAATCCCCTAAAACTTGATTTTATTAAATATGTCGTATTTTTGTCTTACTAAAAACAAATTAATATGATACTCAAACAATATAATAATCCAACTGAAGTAACAGAGGCAATTATTCAGTCAGTTTTTGTGGAAGGTACGGCAGAAGAAAGCATAACTCTCGCCGTTTCGGGAGGAAGTACACCGAAACTACTTTTTGAATTGCTAGCTAAAGAAGAAAATAGCAAGCGTGTTCATTGGTCAAATCTTCAGCTCTATTGGGTTGATGAACGTTGTGTTCCTCCGACAAACAAAGAGAGTAATTACCTAATGACTTATGAAAGTTTGCTCCAGCACGTTCCTCTGAAGGAAGAACAAATTCATCGTATTAAGGGAGAAGCTCTAGAAGTAAGCGACGAGGCAAAGCGTTATACAGACTTAGTTTGCTCAAACTTAGTACAAGAAAATGGCTTACCAGTCTTTGATGTCATTATTTTAGGTTTGGGAGATGACGGACATACTTCTTCTATTTTTCCTACGGAAATGCATTTATTAGAGGAACAAACGCCTTATATGCCTGCAACAAACCCTTATTCTGGTCAGAAGAGGATTGCACTTACGGGGCAAACAATTCTCAATGCAAAACGTTTGCTTTTCCATAGCGTAGGCGAAGGTAAGAAGGACGTCTTACAAGAAATCATCTCACAAGACCCAAAGAGCGAAAGCTACCCTTCGGCTTATTTCTTCCATCATCGTGCAGATGTAGAACTCTACACCGACCAAGAACTAGCATAATTAATAGCTATTTTCCTAGCTATCAAAAAGACTAAATCCCCTTTTATCCAAGAGATAGAAGGGGATTTTTTATATTATAAAACATTATTTTCAAATTTCCCGTAAAGAAGTCCTCAAATACGCTTGTTACTTATAAAATAATCTATATCTTTACACTAGAAATTTAGAATATACATATAAATAACCATACAAAAGAATAAGTAATTATGATTAAAAAGACTCCATTTACGGATATACACATTGCCCTCGGAGCAAAGATGCACGAGTTTGCAGGTTATAATATGCCTATTGAATATCCTACTGGTATTATAGAAGAACATCAGACTGTTGTTAATGGCGTTGGCGTTTTTGACGTTTCCCATATGGGAGAATTTTGGGTAAAAGGCGAAAAAGCTCTAGACTTTATCCAAAATATCTGCTCGAATGACGCTTCGAAACTCAAGGTTGGAGATATTCAATATACTTGCTTTCCTAACGATGAAGGAGGGATTATAGATGACCTACTTGTCTATCGTTATGAAGATGAAAAGTATATGCTTGTGGTGAATGCTGCCAATATTGAAAAGGATTGGGCTTGGTGTCAGAAGAAAAATACTTTTGGCGTAGAGCTAGAGAATAATAGCGATGGAATTGGACAGCTCGCAATCCAAGGTCCCAAAGCTCTTCAAGTAATGCAGAAACTAACTGATGTTAATCTTTCTGAAATCCCTTATTATACATTTAAGGTTGGGGAATTTGCTGGTTGTCCTAACGTAATTCTATCTAATACGGGCTATACAGGAGCAGGAGGTTTTGAAATCTATTTCTACCCCGAGTCTGCTGAAAAAATTTGGACAGCACTCTTTGAGGCTGGTAAAGAAGCTGGCATTAAGCCTATCGGTCTTGGTGCGAGAGATACCCTTCGTATGGAAGTTGGTTTCTGCCTATATGGTAATGATATTACAGATACAACTTCTCCTATTGAAGCTGGTCTTGGTTGGATTACTAAGTTTGTTGAAGGAAAGAACTTCCCATCTCGTGAACTTTTTGAGAAGCAAAAGGCTGAAGGTATTACACGCAAGCTTGTTGCTTTCAAACTAAAGGACAAAGGTGTGCCTCGTAGTCATTATGAGATTGCTGATGCAGAGGGTAATATTATCGGAGAAGTAACTTCAGGCACAATGTCGCCAACACTAAAGATTGGTATTGGTATGGGCTATGTCAAGAAAGAGTTCAGCAAACTTGGCACGACCATCTACATCGTTGTGCGTAATCGCAAATTGGAGGCAGAGGTTGTTAAACCTCCAATGCGTGCCACTAAATAAGCCTCACAAAAAAGAAATACCATTTACCTCTACTGAGAGGTAGTTGGTTGACAAAACAATGAACGCAAGAGCCTATACCATTCGTGGTATAGGCTCTTTATTTATATGAAAACTATATTCATTAATAATTGGAGCAAAAGTCTATTGAATAAGAAGCTTTTTGAAATCATCAATAGAGGATCGGAAGACATTTAAGTCAAAATCACCAACACAATCATTGAACCGACCCTTAGAGCTATACTGCCAGAAACTCCAAGAATAAGGGGGTAATTCCTCATCAGGCAAGCTATAATTAGCAATCCATAGAGGATAATTATCTAAATCTGTTCCCTGAAAATATGCTCGATATAGGTAATCATAAGTATAAAAGATTGGTTTGATAGCATAACGCTTCTCCCATAGAGCCATAATCTTGAGTAAGGATTTAATTGTTCTGTCCTTGTGTTTCCTGTCTAATTCCTCCACATCTAGAACTGGAGCAAGGTCACCCGATTTAAGTTGTGCCGTCTGAATAAAGTTTTGAGCTTGAATATCTGCTGAAACATTATCTTTGTAATAATGATAAGCCCCACAGATAAAACCGTTCTCTTTTGCCTCACGTTGATTATAACGATAACGACTATCCTTATGATTAGTGCCTTCCGTTGCCTTGATAAAGACAAAAGTAATTGGTCTAGCGTTAATCTTATGCTCATTAACTTTTGCCCAATCTAAGTCCCCTTGATAACGAGAAACATCTAAACCGTGCAGTTCATACATTTCTTTTCCTATCACGTTTATATTAAATTCCTCGTCAGCATAGAAATAACGACCAGCATAACTATCTTTCTCTGTACATAGATTAAGGATAAGCATTGAGAGAAGTAAAGCAATAGTAATAGATAGTCCAAGTTTGATTATTTGCTTATCTCCTTTGGATAGACGTAAAGATTTTACAATAGAAGCTTTCCTGTTTCTATGCTTCTTTTGCTGTCTTTTCCTTGCCTTTTTCGGTTTCTTCTTTTGTTGTACTACTCTCATCAAAACAAAGTTACAAATAAAAAGCAATTACAAGCAACAAAAACAAGAGAGTTAAGAAAGCTAGATCGAGAAAATGCCTTTAGCAATACAGAGGCTTATATGCCCAAACAGGGACTTTACTTTGTAAGTATTCTAAAATCGTTAGAAATTACAAGCTAATTGACTTATGATACTCCCTAGAGAAATAAAAAAGAGAGATACAGATGTGTATCTCTCTTTTCCTGTGGTGCCACCTGGATTTGAACCAGGGACACACGGATTTTCAGTCCGATGCTCTACCAACTGAGCTATGGCACCATCAAAAAATATTGCGGAAGCGACGAGATTCGAACTCGTGGTACGGTTACCCGTACGGCAGTTTAGCAAACTGCTGGTTTCAGCCACTCACCCACACTTCCCAAACATGAACTTTCAGCTCCAAAAATCTTGTCAGAAATCAGCCTCCTTTGTGAGTCGCCTGGGGTTCGAACCCAGGACCCCATCCTTAAAAGGGATGTGCTCTGCCAGCTGAGCTAGCGACTCGACCTCTTAGCAAACGTCGTTTCCTTTTGTTTGCAGTGCAAAGATAAGCATAAAAATCTAACTAACAAAATGGTTTTAATAAAAAGAAATGCCCTCCTAAAAAAAACTTGCTAATACAAAGAAACTTACACTTAAAAATAAATTTTATTTTTCTCAACGACTCCCCAAAAAGGAGGCTACTAAGTGTACAAAAAAGCTCTTCATTCTAAGTCTAGAGCATATCAATTAAATTGATTCATCGTTCTCTGAATGCCTTGAAGAGCAAAAGATTTAATAATTTCTATAGCTCGAAAAATAATATCTTCTAATTGCTTCTCCTCCTCTTGAGAAAAACGTCCAAGAACAAAATCAACCTGTCGCCCTTGAGGGTAATCATTCCCTAGACCAAAACGCAGACGAGCATAATTCTGAGAATTTAACAGTTGTGCGATATTCTTTAGTCCATTATGTCCAGCATCACTCCCCTTCGGCTTTAGCCTAAGTGTGCCAAAAGGAAGAGCTAAATCATCAACTAGCACTAGGACACGCTCGATTGGGACTTTCTCTACTCCCATATAATAACGAACAGCTTCTCCACTAAGATTCATATAAGTTGAAGGTTTAAGCAGAACTAATTCTGCATTTTTCACCCGAACTTTAGCTACAGCTCCATAGCGTTTAGTTTCAAACTTAGTGCCTAATTCTTCGGCCATTACAGACACAATATCAAAACCAATATTATGACGTGTATGCTCATACTCAGAGCCGATATTCCCTAATCCTACAATTAAATACTTCATCTTTTTTACTTTCTTCACCCCAAAAGAAATGAGAGAATATATACTATTCTCCCACTTCTTTTCATTAATTTATATTGACTTACGCATCTCCCTTCACGCGTCCTAGAGCATTCCTAAAGGGATAAACGATAGGCTTACTACTTCTTAGGAGTAGCCTTTACTCCAAGAGCTTTTTTAAGCTTATCTGTAAGATCAACAGCTCCTGCCCCAGTATGAAGCATCATCCCAGCCTCTAAAACATACGTACATCCTTCTGCATCAGCAAGCTTCTTGAGAGCATTAGCAACCTTTGCTTGAATAGGAGCAAGAAGTTTTTGTTGCTCCTGCTGAAGCTGTTCACGCATAAAGCCATAAGACTGTTGAATACGTTGTTGAAGATCTTGGATTTCTTGCTGACGACGAGTACGGATTGCCTCTGGAAGCGTTTCACGATCCTTAATAAAAGCTTCTGTTTTCTTCTGAAGTTCGTCCTGCATACTCTTAATATCTGCATCGTACTTCTTACCAAGGTCTTGAATCTTCTTTTCAGCCACCTTTACTTCTGACATACCAGCCATAACCTCCTGAGAGTTTACAATAGCAATCTTCTGTTGAGCCATCATAGTAAGAGGCAATGCCAACAATAGGGACATCAATAATTTTCTCATAATTCTTTTTTCTTTATTTAATAAATATATATGCTTATGTTTGCTAGGATAATTATTCAAAGCCTAACTCAGATAAGACTTGTTTGCTCAAATCAACCGTCGGATCTGCATAAACAATCTTGCTTGTACCCTTATCCATTATAATCTGATAACCTTGCTTAGAGGCTAGTTTTTTTAGACTTTTCCAAACCTCTTGACGAATAGGTTTCATCAGAGCTTCACGCTTCTTAAACAGTTCGCCCTTTGGACCAAAATATTTATGTTTGAGCGTATAAGCTTGCTTCTCCTTAGCAACTATTTCCTCTTCTTTAGCTTTCTTTTGTTCATCAGAAAGAAAAACCTGTTCCTTCTGATACTTATCATAAAGATGCTCAGCTTGTTTTTCGACTTGCTTCACCTCTTTTTGCCACTTATTTGTTAGGCTTTCCACTTGCTTATTCATCATCTGATAAGCTGGTATTTTCTCCAGAATATACTGCATATCAACGAGCGCTACCCTCTGAGCAGAAAGAGAGCTTGTAGCGAAAGAGAATAAAGCAAGGAGCAGAATAATTACATTCTTCTTCATAACTATCTTGTTTTTTTGTTTGTACTAAATATCACGTCCTAGGACAAAGTGGATATTACTTCCTCCACGTTCACGAGTGAATGGGTTTGGACGATCGAAACCATAGCCCCAGTCAATACCAAGAAGACCAACCATAGGAAGCATAATACGCAAACCAACACCAGCCGAACGTTTAATATCAAACGGATTATAGTCATTTATATTGTTCCAAGCATTACCTGCTTCAAGGAAACCAAGCACCCAAACTGTCGTTGATTGTTCGAAAATAAGAGGATAACGAAGCTCCATCGCTGTACGGAAATATGAATAAGCATAGTCATAGTTTGCTCCTGCAATAGAACCATTTTTATAACCTCTTAGACCGACTGTTTCATTCATATAGCCCCCCATACCAGACGACATCATATCTCCACCCATATAATATGTGCCAAATGGAGAACGACGATGTTTGTTAAACGTTCCAATAATACCACCTTCAACCTTCGCCATTAGAACAGGAGTACGCTTAACTGTCAAAGGATTAAGCAATGGCATATACACCTTCCCAGAGTAACGCCATTTGTGATATTCCAAGAACTTATAACGCTCCTTATCTGTAATTGAAGGGTCGCTATAATCAGTATCATCAAAGAGTGAATAAGGAGGGGTTATATCAAGTGACAAACTAAACTCCGAACCACGACGTGTATAGATAGGATTATCAATAGACTTACGTTCAATAGATAGACCTAGACTAATATCATTAGCGTTTCCATCGTGAAAGTTTCCAAATGTATTATAAATCCAATTATTTAACTGGTAACGAGTATAGTTCAATGAAGCATAAACTTGGAACCAGTTATCTGGCCAATTTAAGCGACGACCATTACCAATAGAGAAACGGAACATTGTCAAGCTCTTGCTAGAGTCATAGGCACTCTCATACAAGCCACTCTGACCATAACCACCACGACCATAGCCTCCGTAGCCACCATATCGACCGTAGCCACCGTAACCTCCATAGCCTCCATAGCCATATCCCCCATAACCATAAGGGTTATTCATCATATATTGATTCATCTGACTGCTGTAATAGCGTTGGTCAATGGCCGTTGTATGTGAATAAGATGCACTCACAGAGAATAAATTCGGACGTTTCCCTCCAAACCAAGGGTCACTAAAGGAGATACTTACTTGATTGTAGTACTTAGCATTTGTCTGAGCATTAATCGAGAGTTTCTGATTTTCCCCTTGAGGGATAATGCCTTTATACATCTTCGGATGGAAGAGGTTCTTAATCGAGAAATTAGAGAAGGTAAATCCAACCGAACCAATCAACCCTGTCTGACTCCAACCAATAGAAAGGTTTAATTGGTCGTTACTCTTAGGAACAAGATTATACTCAATATCCACAGTCCCATTTACAGGGTCAGGAATTGGTTTGGGAACAGATTTCTCTGCATCAAACAAGCCAATCTGGTTAATTAACCTATATGAGTTCATCAAATCCTCACGACTAAACAAGACCCCAGGTTTGGTATAAAGTTCTCGACGCACAACATCTTCGTAGACAATATCATTACCATTAATCTTAACCTTATTAATTGTAGCAGGTTGCCCTTCAGTTACTCGAATATCAAGGGACACAGAGTCGCCTTCAATATTTGTTTCTACTGGGTCAATCATAGCAAAGATATACCCATTATTGTAATAAAGATTACTCACAGCATCGTCATCTGTCTGCAAACGCTCCTGAAGACGTTTCTGGTCATAGACATCTCCCTTCCTAATACCTAATACGTGTTCTAGGGCATCGCTATCATACTTCGTATTGCCAATGAAACGAAGGTCTTTGACAAAATACTTCTGTCCCTCATAGATTTTAAGGTAGATGTCAACTTTACGAGAACCATCATTACAAGGAGCAATACTATCAAAAAGGACTTCTGCGTCACGATACCCCTCTTTGTGATAACGCTCAACGATATTCTTCAAGTCTTGTTGGTAATTCTCATCAATAAGTTTCTTCGTGCTAAACATCTCAAGGAAACTACGTCCAAAATGCTTGAAAGAAAACGTTTCATTCGTCTTCTTCATCGCACGACGAAGTTGGTTATCTGTCAAGACCTTATTACCTTCAAAAACAAGTGAACGAACCTTAGTCTTACCACTCTTATCAATATCAATAATAAGATTAACAAAATTCTTACCCGAGCCATCCTTCTCTTGGTCAATAGTCATCTTCATTTCACGATAGCCCTTCTCATCAAAATAACGTTTGATAAGCTGACGTGTTCTGTCCAAGATATTTGGAGAAATCTTTGTTCCTCGGCGAAGACCAATACGTTTCTCTAGCTCCTCTCTATCACTCTTCCCTACTCCAGTATAAGTAACCTTACCGACACGAGGGTTCTCTTCAAGTACGATTTCTAGCCAAACATATTTACCAACATACTTCTTGACCTCAATACGTGCGTCAGCAAAGTAACCATATTGCATATAACGCTTAACAGCATTCGTTATCTTTGCCCCAGGAATTTGCACTTCATCGCCAACGGCAAGAGCAGAAACGCTCTTAAGCACAAAATCATCGTAGCTTGGAGCTCCCTTGATTTTAATGTCTGCAATAGTTTTATATAGTGGCCTCGTATAGCTTACGACAGGATTATAGACTGTTTCACCTTTAATGGCTAGCGTGTCTATCTTAGATTTCACCTCTGACTGAGCCTGACCTAGCGTAAGACTTAATCCAAGTGTAATAAGCGTTAGAGCGAGCTTTTTATACATATTTCTAAGTAGATGAGTAACTTTTATGATTCTATTTTTATCTGTTCACTTGTCTTCCCGAAGCGACGCTCACGCTGAGCATAGCTCTGAAGAGCTTCCAAGAGGGCTTCTCGCCCAAAGTCTGGCCAATACTTTTGGCTGAAAAACAACTCTGCATAGGCTGATTGCCAAAGCAAGAAGTTGCTTATACGATATTCGCCTCCTGTACGGATTAATAAGTCCAGCTCTGGCAAATCTTCCGTATCTAGAGCTTGACTAATATTATCCTCAGTCAATGTATCTACAGAAAGCTTATTTTTTATGATTGTCTTTGTCGCACGGAGCAGTTCATCTCGTGAAGAATAGCTAAGAGCCAAGACCAAGGTAATACGACTATTGCCTGATGTTTCTTCTATACAAGCTTCTAGAGAAGCACGAGCTTGCTCTGGAAGACGACTAAGATCGCCAATAGCTTTTAGGCGCACACCCTCTTTCTGAAGTTCAGGGGTTTCAACCTTAATAGCGTGTACAAGAAGCTCCATCAGAGCATCAACTTCTTCCTTTGGTCTATTCCAATTCTCTGTACTAAAGGCATAAACAGTCAACACCTCAACTCCAAACTCGGCTGCTGCACGGAGCGTTTCTCGCAGAGCATCTTGCCCTTTGATATGACCATCTGTACGAGGTAAACCCCGTTCCTTAGCCCATCGTCCATTGCCGTCCATTATTATAGCGACGTGCTTTGGCACTAGTTCAGTATCTATATGCGACAAATCCTTGTCTATATTATCTATCATTTTTTTTATTTTCTAAGGTCAAATATACGACTTATTTACGTATTTGACAAAATAGCTTACCTTATAAATTAACGTTTGGCACAGCACAATTAGTATCATTTCTTCGAGAGAAAGCATAACTTACTCCTAAGCTTATACGTGCAAAGCCATCACGCCCTTTCATAAAACCGTAATTAACTTGGTAAGGGTTCTCTAGAAGTATTGTATCCCTAGCAAGAGCATCAAGCTTATCAGTAAAAGTATAAGTCCAAAGCCAAGAAGCAGAAATAGTCCAGCGACTATCCAACTTATATTTCACGCCAGCTCCTAATGCCAAATTAGGCGTAAAAACATTATCATCACTGCCCCAAGCATAAGCAAAACCTAATCCTGCGTAAATATAGGGGGAGAAGCTAGATGTATTCAAATAACGATATTTATTACTCAAGGGCAAGAAGTTAAACTCCACTCCATAGGAGAGGTTAATAAGTTTAGACGAGAAAGCCAAGTCCTCTCCTCCTCTCGGGAAAATATTCTTAGCATAAGCCCAATCAGATTTTAAACCTTGATAAGCAAGATTAGCTCGCATAGCCCAACGAAAATTAATGTTATAGCGAGCAAGCAGACCAGCTGAGAGGCTTTGAGGGACGAACAATCCTTTACGAGCTAAATCTCCAAAATAGTAGCTAGTCCCCAAATCTCCTCCAAACTCATAGCGATACTCTTGTGCCTTTAGCAAGCTAGGCACAGATAGAGTAACGAAAAGAGCAAATAAACAAAGAAACTTCTTCATCAAGAGGAGCTTAGAATAGCGAAGTACGACTAAAGATACTGAGGGTTAAATTGCATTCTTCTTTAATTCGCCCTTATAGAGCATTGCATTCGCGCCCCCCTTGTATAGGTAGAACGTCTGCCCATCAACCCACAGAGCAATCGAACGATTAGCAAAACTAGCAACGTCAAAATTCTGTCCCTCAACTGATTTGAAAGCAACATCTCCGTTTTTATCCCAAGACGCTTGATTTTCTCCTTTAGTATATAGAGCTAAACCTTTAGAATCTGAGATGAATTGATAGAACAAATCATCATTCTGAACGAAGGCAAATGAGCTTGTCATCTGTACGTTTTCCTTATGCCCAGCAATAGACTTAGCCCAAGCAGTTCCATTAGTTGAGATATAAGTAAGTCCATTTGCTCCGAGGAGTGTTAGTTTTGCTCCGACTTCTGTAGCATAAGTTGAGAGCGTTTTATAAGCACCGATTGGGAAGCTTTGAGGCAACTGACTTCCCTTAACTAATTGCTTAGTCGCCACATCATAAAAAGCAAAGCAAAAGCTCCCTCCATCTTTAAGGACAAGAGCTAGAGAAGGCTTGCCTCCTTTTTTGCGAGGAGCAAAAACTCCTAAAAGGTTTTCAGCCTCTAGGTCTAGAGCCTGCCAAGTCTTATCTTCATTAGCCTGATAGAGCTTACCATCAGAGCTTAGAGCGAAAAGGTGATTTTTGTAATTCTTAATCTCTTTAATATAAGAAGCATTTGGCAAGGCTGGATAAACAATCTCGTCCAAAGCTTTCGCTCCAACATTAAGCGAGTAGAACTTATTTGTTTTATTCACCTCATCAATGGTCATCAAAGTCATCTGTCCATTGCCTAAAGTATAGGTTGCAAACTTATGCGACCCAAGGACATCTATAGCTGGGGTAGAAAGCTCTGACCAGTGAATAGTCTGAGGGTCAAACTTATATACTTGAATACGCACTTTGTAGGTGTAAGCATAAGTATCTGCCCCTTGTCTAGGGAATGGGGACGATAAGCGAATTTTTAGCTTATCATTAGCAGGCATTAAGTCGAAAGTTTGCTTATCTGACTTTTTCCATTCTTTGAAAGTTGAACCTCCATCTAGAGAAACTTCAACCTTAGCATTAGACATCATAGGCACAATATCCAAGCCAATTTTCTTCAATTCAGTACCATAAGGCAAAGGCTTTAGATTAGTAAGAACCCCTTCCCCCTTGACATTCTCAATAGAAAAGAAAGTCGTAGCAATATTCTTATCCTGTTTCAGAATTTTCTTGCCATCTTTATCTGTTTCTTCAATCTGCTTACTTAGAGAGAACTTTGCCAAATGCAGATTAACATCTTGAAAAGCTTGAAGAGTCGGCTCTTTATGCTTATTACAGCTACTCAAAGTTAAGCTACCCAAACCTAATACAGCTATCAAGCTATAATTCAATATTTTTTTCCCTTTGCTCATACTATTTATATCAATGTATAATACTTTCTTTGTTTACATTTACCAACTTAACCTATGCTTATTTCTAATTTTTCACAAACTAAAAAGAAACAGCAAAGCTAATCTCTACAAAGTTAAGCATTATTTATGACTAAGGAAATAAGATACCCTCCATCAAAGCACTAAATTTCACTTGTTTCCTACTCGTGTCCCACACGTGTCCTAAATAACCATTCAATCTTCTAGTTATTAATCATATAAACTCCATAAGTTGTCTGAGGAGAAAATTTCCCCTTCAAGATGAAGGGGTGGCAGTGAAGGAGCAAAGCGACTGAACTGACGGGGTAGTATAACCTTCCAGTGATATGCGTAAGTTGCTTGTCCCCATCAAACTACCCCGTCCACTCGCTTCGCTTCGACAAGCTCAGCGACCAGCTCGTGTCCACCCCTTCATCTTGAAGGGGAAACTTATTATCTCTAAAAAAAAGTATTACTGATTAGAACTAAAATTTATTCGGAAGTATTTACCTAAATCTTGCTATTGTATTTATGTCCCATTTCGGTCGTTGAGACGGTCATTGAGACGGTTGCTGAGCTTGTCGAAGCATTGTCGAAATGTTGTCGAAATGTTGTCGAAACGCCGAAATAATGAGTAAACACAAAACGGTACGTTTCATTTAGTTTTGTATTGTTAAGGAATTAAGAGCAAAATCATTAATTTTAGAAAAG
>PDWI01005669.1_pt1 | contig 15997 bp, 13 predicted proteins | sample 1430891 | NCBI WGS metagenome assembly PDWI01 (sample SAMN01162508, study PRJNA174530) | Oral metagenome, whole genome shotgun sequencing project. | biome: Marine environment; feature: Marine mammal; material: Swab sample of the gingival sulcus; isolation source: swab sample of gingival sulcus...
AATGCCCAACATCACACCTGTCGAAATCAGTGTCCCCAATAGCACTTGGCGGACTACACCTATCCCGGCATAGCGAATAACGGTGCGATAAAGCCCCAGATAGTTAAAAATAGCCAGGCTCACAAGGGTCAAAAGGCAAAGCAATTGCCAGTTCCTTTGGTCAGCCAATTCGCCAACGACATCGCGCCGCAGGCCGACTGATAGCCAAAAAGCCAAGCCTATCAGCAGAAAGTCGGAAAGGAAAAACAGAATTTTTTTAGTTATCCGCGACGTATTTAGTATGGATGCCAAAAAATGCATAAGATAATCCGTCGGTTTATGCTAAACCTAGCGCGCCCCCGTACCCGTCAAGATGGTTTGTATCGTTTTAAAAAAGATCAACAAATCCAGTGAAAAAGAGAAGTTTTTAATATAGTAAAAATCGTGTTCTAGCTTAATCCTAGTTGCCTCCGTATCAGCTGTGTAACCGTGCATAACTTGCGCCCAACCGGAAATGCCGGGTTTGACGATGTGGCGGTAATTGTAAAATGGGATTTCTTTGTTGTAGTCATCGACAAAACTGACAATTTCGGATCTCGGGCCAATGAGACTCATTTCACCTTTTAAGACATTGTAAAACTGCGGTAATTCATCGATACGCGTTTTGCGAATAACGCGGCCTACTTTCGTGATGCGCTTATCTTCTTTCTGGGTTTGTCTCGCATCATTATTAATATACATGCTGCGAAATTTATACATGGTGTAAGGGCTACCCCCCTCGCCGATTCTTTCTTGACGATAAAAAACGCCACCGCGACTCTCCAAGGCAATACATATCGCAGTTACTACCATGATGGGAATCACCACCGGCATACTGGCTAGGATTAAAACGACATCCACTATACGTTTGACAAATAAGTAACCTTTGGACGGAAGCAGTGATCCTAGGTCGTTTTCATATAGATGATCAATTTTAACCCTTCCGGTTGCCGATTCAATCAGTCTGTTACTATGATAGACGGGAATGTGTTTTAACGTACATTCAGCTAAAAAATGCTCCCAATAACCACCAAGATCTGCGCGCAAATCGGCGACGACCACATCGGCATTGATGGTATCGATATCCGTATTTTTATCAATTTTAACCCATTGAACAGTACTCACATTCGGCAGTGAAGTATGCTCTTTTAAATTGCCCAAGGCAATATAGCCCACGGAAAATTCACCGTAGCGATTTCTAATCAAGCATATTACCAAAAAAAACAATAGCATTAACACTAAAGCGTAAGCGAGAAAATAAATGGAATAAGGCACGCGCAAAATAAACAGGGCGCCATAGCCAACGGCAACCCACACCAAAATTGCCGGCATCACATAACGCAAATTCAGTATACCTAAATAATTTAAGAAATTGCGCAAACTGATAAAAGAAAAAAAGTAAATGAATGTGCTGACAATCAGGCTATTAAAACGCGAAGGGACAGTCAACCAGCTCTGCCAGTGAACACCCCACGCTAAAATGGCAGCCATGATAACGGAGACCAAAAAACCCAGCAAGAATTGGGTATTCCAGTTCATCAAAAAAGATAATAGCGGGCTTTTATAGTGTCGCTTGGACTGAATCATAACAGCTTAGTTTATTATATTAGGCAATAAGTTTATACCGAAACCCACTAACGGGCAAAATTCTTTGCCAGAATTTGCGCATAACCATTGGGATTACGTTGTTGCCAGCGCAAGCTGTCTGAAGCCATGTCCGCTAGATCGAACTTGGCCTGCCAATTTAATTCGCGTTTGGCTTTTTGGGGGTTGGACCAACACTCGGCAATATCGCCCTCTCGACGCTCAACAATTTGATAGGGTATCGGCACACCTGAAGCTTTTTCAAAAGCCCCTACTATTTCCAAAACCGAGTATCCCCGTCCCGTTCCCAAATTCCAAATATGTGTACCTTTATGATCCGCTAAATAATCCAAAGCAGCTAAATGACCTTCTGCCAAATCCACTACGTGGATATAATCGCGCACACCGGTGCCGTCTTTGGTCGGATAATCATTGCCAAAAATGGACAATTTTTCCAGCTTACCAATCGCCACCTGACTGATATAAGGCGCTAAATTATTGGGGATATCGTTCGGGTCTTCGCCAATTAAGCCACTTTTATGCGCACCCACCGGATTAAAATAACGCAATAACGCCACCGACCAGCACCTATCTGCTGTCGATAAATCCTGTAAAATTTGCTCAACCATCAGTTTTGACTTGCCATAAGGGTTTGTCGGTACACCCGTTGGACACGCTTCACTGATCGGCATTTCTTTGGGTTCACCATAGACAGTTGCCGAAGAGCTAAAGACAATATTAAACACACCCGCTTTGGCCATGGCTGCAAACAAGGTCAAACTACCGGTAACGTTATTTTCATAGTATATCTGTGGTTGTTTGACACTTTCTCCCACTGCTTTGAGGCCGGCGAAATGTATAACCGAATCGATATCATTCTGTAAAAATAATTTATCGAGTAAAGCGGCATCGCGAATATCGCCTTCGATAAACGGGATCGTTTTTCCTGTCAATTTTTCGATTCGTTTAAGTGACTCCTGCGAGCTATTACATAAGTTATCCAGCACGATCACTTCACACCCATCATTCAACAGCTCTAAGACGGTGTGTGAGCCAATATAACCAGCCCCGCCTGTAATTAATATTTTTTTCATTTTGTTACGCTATACCTGATAGATCTGTACAAGTTACTTATTTTCAACCTACATTTTGCTTCTTAATAGCTTTGTATAAACATAGGTTCTTATTCGATTGGGCATAATCCTGATGGGAAAACGCAAAATGATATTCCTTATAAAAGCAAAAAAAGATAAAAACCCCATCTTATAAAACCGATATTGCACTTTTGCTTCGCTTATCGCATATTTTAAACCGCCACGGCGTTCGAACATAGCGGAGCCGCCACGCATGTACAAAATGGTGTCAGACAAATTGACCGTTTTTGCTCCACCGTGTATCATTCTGACCCACAAAGCATAGTCTTCGTATAGGAAGTCGTCTTGATAACCTCCTGCATTTAGCACCACTGACTTGCGATAAGTAACGGTCGGATGATTAAAAGGACAACGCAGCTTAGCAAACTGAACAATGTTATTATGTTGGGTTGGTAAACGACGAAACAAAGAGGTCTCATCTATCTGCGTTTCAAATTCTTCTATCTGCCCCCCTAAAATGTCAATATCGGTATTTTTTGTCAGAAAACCAATTTGTTTTTCAAATCTATCCGGAGTACTGATATCATCGGTATCCATTCGCGCCACATAGTCATATTGACAATGTGATAACCCTATATTCAAAGCTTTTCCCAAGCCTTGATTTTCTGCTAATGACACTCTTTTTAACCTAGCACCTAGCTTGCTTTCCCACTTATTAATCAGCACGTTAAGTTCATCAGTCAATTTGCCGTCTTCAACTAAAACAATTTCAGTCGGTTTGACAGTTTGATCATCCCAAATACTTTTCATTGCCTGGTTAAAGTATTCAGGTTTTTCTCTATAATATATCGACAGTAATACTGAAAATTTCATTGTGCTGTTTTTTTCGTTTTTATAAAGTTGTAAACCATCGTCAAACAAATAATAATTAGAATCGAGAAAAGATATCTTTTCCCTAGGGTCATGATACTCGACCTAGGCAACCAAAATAATACCGGCATAATCATCATAACAATAAACAATCCATATTTTTTATATATCAATTGATAAGATAAAAAAGAAATAAGGTAACCTAAGAACAAACAGCCTAATACGACAAATATTACATCCCCCCCAAAAGCAAAAAGTTCTACAATATAACCACTCCCATATCCTCCACCATTTCTGTACCTATCTATGTCTATAAAGTAAGAAATTTGGTCACTGAGATTATACTCCACTGTCGGATTACTTACATCACGGGGCTGTTTCTGTCCGGTCACAACCAAAAAAATACTTACAAATGGCGACATAAAATATCTAACACCTTGATAAAATCCGGTAAACATATCAGAGAACTCTATAACATAACCCAAAACTAAAACACTCACCCCTTGCGAATAAATGAATATTCTAATTAAATCAATTAATTGATTTATTTCATAACTAACATTAGAAAATTTTATCATTAGAATAGATTGTCCCAAAAGCATTAGCAATATGCCAAAAAATATAATAGAAAATAAACCTATTCGCCATTTGTAAATCAAACTTAATAAAAAAATAACTGAAAGTAATACAGTAAAAAATTCACCTCTCATGCCGGTTAACAATGAGGTTGCATAGAGTATTACAGTTACTGCCGAAATAAAGTAGCCTCTCTTCTTAGAAGGAAAATTCATCATTATCATCAGATAACCGATATAAAAGAAGTCGTCAGATATCCTCACGAGCGGAGGCAGAGTATAATTACCACTGTACAGATAGAAATATCCATGATTTCTCAACAACTGTACGTAGAGATAAACTTTTGCTAGAAAACCCAATAGGCCGACAAAATAAAAAAAATAAGCCATTTGAATATTAAATATCTTGGCATGGGACAAAGATAATTTTTTACTAATATTCCTTATCCCATATTTTTTAAATCCTAACAGATATCCCAGATTTAAAGATAAAATTGCAAAAATAAACACGAAATTTATTTTTATTAGTGTACTGTTTTTGAATGAAAAATTTTGGTTTTCTGCATACCACTGGGCTTCATTATAGCCAACAGTACTATCGGTGAACCCCCATAAGTGTAAAAAAGGACGTGAGAATAAAAATAAGCAAGTAAGCGCTAAAAATATGACGTAAACGCTCAGCCAACTATTAGAAATTATACGCGTTGAAAATATAGAATATACAAATATAATTAGCAGTTGGGCCTCGATAAGTTTAAGGTCAAATTCGTTGAATAACAAAAATAGAAAATATTCCAATATTAGAAATATTAAGAATAGTATATTAATGAATAGGTGATATGTTACTTTTTTCTCAGATAAGAACATCATTCCATTTTTCTTCTACTTTATTTATGTCAAAGCGGCCAACATATTTATAGGATTTATTCGCTAACATTCTTCTTTTTTCCGGATGCTGTATCACTGATAACATAGCATTGGCGAGCTGTTTTTTATTACCAATATCAAACAGTAATCCAGTTTCTGTTACTAATTTCGATCCACCAGCCGTTTTTGAAGATATGACACAACACCTACACGCCATTGCCTCAATAATCGTTAATCCAAAACCTTCTAAGACAGATGGTATAACAAAAATTTTTGCTTGCTCATAAAAAGGTTTGACGTCATTTGTACCTTTGACAAACTCTACATTAGGAATATTGAGCTTTTTGGTTAATGCCTCAAATTTTACTTTATCCTCACCTTCGCCTACAATCTGTAAAACCCAATCACCCACATTATTTTTAATTGTATCCCACGCATAGATTAAAGTATCTACACCTTTAAGTTGTGTTACGCGCCCCAAAAATAAAACAATATTTTTTTTTTGTTCAAAATCTACCGTACTTTGCTCAAAAGTTAAAGTATTGGAGATAAAATACAACTTATCGGAATTTACCTGTTTGGGATATTTAACCTCATCGTCGTAAAGACAAATTACTTTGTCAAATGCATCAAAAATCATAGACAATCTGTGTGCAACAAATTTTCTGCTTAAGTAAAAATTTCTAAAACCACTGCTTCCACCATGGCTAAAATAAATTAAATTGATATCTTTAAAAAAACCTAATTTTCGTAAAATCCAAATAGGCTCAATATAAAGTGATTTATTGAAAATAACATTAGTGCCTCTTCTTAGTTTTAAGAGTTTATACATTTTAATGGTATTAGGGATAATGTCGATTAATTTAAACAATTTATAGCGAAATTTAAAATTTATAATTGTAAATTTAACATTACTATCTAAATCAAAAAAAGGCTTCCCCGGATAAACAGAAATAGTTTCTACATCATGGCCTTTATTGGCAAAAAAATTGCTCCAATCAGAAATAACACGTACTACTCCCCCCATACTAACCAGCGATTCCGTTACAAAAATTATTTTTTTCATACTTATTGGTCAATTATCGATTTAATAAATTCAAAATTTTTACCACAAGGCTCAGATTTTACCTCATTAAAAAAATCATTTACTTTCAAACGCTCTTTTCTAAAATAGTTTATATCGTTTAGTAACGCCAATATTTCTTTTTTAAAATCATGATAATTAATTGGTTTAGGCCCTGGTGAAACGGTATTATAATCAAAATTAAACCCCCGTATATCTTCATATTTTTTCACATCATAAGCCAGAAATAAAATCGGCTTCTGTAACAATAAATAATCAATGTAGATACCTGAATAATCGGCAATAAGCATATCAAATATATTTAAATAATCATTGATATTTTCAAGTTTATTAAGATCGAGAATTTTTATATTTTTAGTCTCTTCAAAATCCAGTTCTTCTAAGGGGTGTGGTCGTAAAAATAAAGTTAAATTATTTGTCTCTAAAAATTCATCAAAGTCTTGCATATCCATTTCTGTAAAAGGAAAAAATGATACCTCTTCATTAAAAGAGGCTCCATATTGTGATTTTCGCCAAGTTGGCGCGTAGAGAATAAATTTGCTATCAAATTTTATATCTTTATAAAATATTGAAAAATCATCCTTTCCTATATTTTTATGGATATTTTCATTTCTTGGTTGCCCCAATACTTTTATTTTACTCTTGGGCAATAAAAAGCTATTCGCCATCACATCTACAATATTTTTAGAAGTTGTCACATAGGCTGTTATAAAATGCCGAAAAAGAATTAACTGTAGAAACATTCTGATCCTATCCAATCCATGGTGAGCTTGCATCGCAATTTTTTTCAAAGGAACACCATGCCAAAAATTAATAATTTTTTTATTTCGCATGTAGAAAATATTCTTTGTTGGCATGCCGCCATCAAGTAACCAGAGGTCCGCATCTTTTAAAAATTTTTTGCCCTCTTTTGTATTTAAAGAAATAAAGCGATTAGAGTACTGTTTATTCAAATCCATGCATTTTTTTTTATCATTAATGACATACTTTACATCATAGTCTGTATGCTTTATCAAATAAAGAAACATCGATTTGGTATTATCATAGAAATTATTCTTACTAACAGAACACAATAGTACTTTAGTTTTTTTCATATCAGAACCAAATAATTAAGACTTTTCATATCGTAATAATTTTAACTTACTTATTACATAGAGCTTTACTGCAAGCTCCACACAAAATGCCAATAAATAAATATACACAAAAATAATAATACTATATTTATAGATAATAAAAAACACTATAAGATAACTTGTCATTCCAGATAAAGTTGCTATCAACAACCATCTTGTCTGCCGAAAAACAATCAAGACACTAGAGCCGACCAACCCCGACATCGCCCCTATCGGTACAACAAAAATCAAAAGACTCATTATGGGTATTAGATCGATCGCATGCTGTTCATTTACTATAGTTGAAACCCACTCAATATTGTAAACAAAAACTGTAACAACAATCAAAGCTACTGTCATTAGCAGTAATATCACTTTTTTTAACAACCGCAAATCCTTAGTTCTGGCAATATGCGGATACAAAACTTGGCTTACCATGTGAAATGGTGTCAAGAGTATATTAATTATCTTTACAGAGATATCAAAGTAAGCAACTGCTTCCAAACCTAGATATTTCTCTATCAGTATAATAGTGAGCCTATCTCGTGCCACTACAGTCAAATTAGAAAATAAAATGTAACTACTTTCTCCTATCACGCCATAAATTTTTCCAATTTCCACTTTACAAAACCTAATTTTGTCTTTCACTATGATCAAATAATATGCCAGTAGTGAGGAAAACATTGAACCAACAGCATATAAAATAGGGACGATTAAATAATCACCTTGTTCATCGATAAATAGAAAAACTAGCAGCGCAAAAAATAGTTTAATTGATGCTACTAAAATCGCCATTATTTTCATATTTTCAATCCCTTGGAAATACCAAACAGGCAACATGCTCTCGAACACTATGAAAACAAAAAAACACAAAAATAATACTTGATGTCTTGCAATGGATTCCACTATAAAAAGTAAGCCAAAAAAAACTATGGCACTGATTAGTAGTAGAAGTGATTTTATGTAAGTCAGTTTGGAAACAATATAGGAAAGTTGTTTTAGATCATCTCTGTTTTCAGAAATTAATTTAACTGCCAAAGTATCAAATCCAAATTTTATGAACACAATGAACATTTCGGCAATTGCCCACCCCCACATAACCAAACCGTATTTTTCTGCTCCTAATATTCTCATCAAATAGGGAAACGTTATTAACGGCAATACCAAGGTCAAAGCTTTTAATATCGTCAGATATGAAAAATTTTGAAGTAATATTTTGTATTTTCTAAAAAAATTTTCCATTAGTTTTTGAATTAAATAACTCTACTAATATTAAGACAATACAGCCAAGCTATTCCCTGCTCTCTGATTATTCACCAGTGATTTTTTAACATTTTCAAACTCTCTCGCATCTATACCATAATCGCTAAAGCGGGTTGAAATCCCCAAGTCACTTAGCAGCATTCTCAATTGCTTTGAAGATAACTCCGTAAAAATATCTTCTAAGGCCTGATCGACAAAGTCATATTTTCCGATGACTTCATCTATAATTAAAGGCAGTGTAAAACTACAGGCAATGCCATGATCTACGCCTTTGTTTGCCGTTATATAGTAGCTCATGGCATGCGCCAACGCTGTCTGTGTATTGGAAAAAGCCAACCCAGCGTACATGCAAGCCTTTAATATAAATGTCCTATATTCTAGATTGTGTAAATCATTTGCCAACAATGGTAAATATTTTACTATCAGCTTTGAGGCTTTTATTGCATAGGATAGCGTTATTTCATTGGCGTTTTTATTCCAAATCGACTCAAGTGCGTGAGAAAGCGTATCGAGCCCTGTTTGCACGGTAATCTTTTTGGGCACCGATAGTGTTAAAACGGGGTCATAAACGGCCAGCTGAGGGAAAAGTTCCGGTAAATGGAGGGAATATTTTTTCTTTTCCTCCATATCCCAAATAGTGGCCCAAGGGGTGACTTCACTACCGGTGCCCGCCGTCGTCGGTATGGCAATTATAGGAGTATATTGATAACACTCTTTTGCAACTTTTCCCCTTATTAATTGGCTAACAAAGCTTGCTTTTTTTGTATTGTTGTAAACAGAAAAAAACTTGGCAGCGTCTATAACGCTACCACCACCAATTGCCACTATTTGCTCGAAATCATGATCATAAATTTTTTCGTATGTCTTTTCCAGATCTTTAAACTCCGGATGAGATTTAACATCGGTAAAAACAGCGACGATATCATTACTTAACGATTGAATCTTTTTTACCCCTCCCCTGTACTCAAAGCCTTGCGAGGTGACAAGAACGGTTTTTTTACCATTAATATACCGATCAATATTATCTAGCGCACCACTACCAAATATTACTTTTGTCGGCATATAATAGCTAAAGTCTTTACTTATCATATCTTATTTATCCTGACTTTCTCAATTGGCGGTCTAGGTGTCTCTTCATCAAAACCACATTTGACGCAGATAAATTTTACTCCCCGCTCTCTTTGTGATTTTTCCACGATTTTGTCAAAATCTTTTACGCTTGTAATCGTCTTTTCACACACAGCTAACCCGGAATTTTTTGCAATCCTTATGTAGTCCAAATGCTTTTGGTAGGTATTTTGCCCACCTGTACTTTTGTTTGATTCGTTATCAAAAAGGACGTAAGTTAAATTGACCGCATCTTTATATCTGCCGACAGTGGTTAGACCGCCCATATGCATAACGAATTCCGCGTCTCCACCTAAAACCACTACGTTTTTATGTGTTTTAGCAAGCCCTAGGCCCACGCTTAAAGCGCCTCCCATATTTCCTGCCATATAGAAATTTCTGGTATCGGGCATAAAACTGTACATCTCTCTTGCCGCATTGCCCGTCGTTCCTATAAAAACCGTATCGGTATTTTTAAACCGAGTATTTAAAGCAATCAAAAACTCACTTCTTTTTGTAAAGGCGGACAAATCTAGTTTATGCTTATCTTCCAATTCCACTTTGGAAAAGGTATCTTTTTTTAAAATACAAACTGTGTGCGTATCGTTGCATCCGTCAATCTGACTGATCGCATGACTTAAATCATCTTGATCAAGCACCGTATGCTGATAACCGTAAGCTTCTATAAGCTCAGGAAGCTTTGTCGCCAAATGTTGATGCTGTATTTCACTATCGCCTTCCTTATAAGTTCTCCAGCTGGAAATAATGGGAAAAGTTATGCCATAAGGTTTTAACATACTGGTAATGCAAGATCCCATATTCGTCACACCAGAACTTTGGACAATGACGATAGGCTTACGCCCACCTAATTTAAGCCCGGCAGCCACTGAGCACGCCACTGCCTCGCTGGCGCTGGGAAGGTATTCGATATTGGGATTATTAATTGATTCATTGATAAGATTTTTTGCAAAACTACAAGGTACAACACACAAGTGTGAATAACCTTTTTTCACCAATGCTTCAACAAATTTTTTGGTATCTAACGCCATTATTTTGTTCCCGGTATTAAATTGAGTATTTCTTTTATACTTAACAGTTCCGCTTCAGCCTCTAAACTTCTATCGTTTTCCAAAATGGATTTGGCCACATTTTTCATGCCTGGATAAGCCGCTCTAAGCATATGATTTGCATAAATAACGACATTGACACCAGCCTGGCTTAACGCTTTTGCAGTTATCTGATTGTAAGAAGTGGGTACGACGACAATGGGAATATGTTCATTATATTCTCTTAGCGTCTGACAAAACGCCAATACTTCGTCAGGTGTTTTTTGTCTTGAATGAATCATAATGCCATCGGCACCAGCTTCGATGTAGGCTTTAGCCCTAGTGATAGCATCGTCTATACCTTTTTCTAGAATAAGGCTTTCTATTCTAGCGATAATCATAAAATCATCGGTTACTTGAGCAGCTTTTCCCGTTTGTATTTTTTGACAAAAGTTTTCTATGCTATCTTGCGTTTGAGCAACTTCGTTGCCAAATAAGGAGTTCTTTTTCAAGCCTGTTTTATCTTCTATGATAACTGCACTGACACCGGTTCTTTCCAAGCTTCTCACGGTAAAGGCAAAATGTTCAGCGATACCACCGGTATCGGCATCGTAAATCATCGGCTTGGTTGTTACTTCAAATATTTCGTTAACTGTATTGACTCTTGTACTGACGTCAACGGCTTCAATATCAGGTTTACCCTTTGACGTTGAGTCCGTCAACGAGCTACTCCAGACGCCATCATACTCGATACCTTTATCCGATTTTATATTTTCTACAATCAATCCACTTAAGGCATTGTGTACTTCCATAATTCTCACAATATCCTTTGCATCAATTAGCCTTCTGAGCCTTGCGCGTCTAATATCCGGTGTAGTACCGATTTCTCTTAGGGAATGATTGAGCTGTGTTGAGGATATTCCCGGCGTATAGGACGGTTCAACCAACTCACCACCCCATTTTGCCAAGGTATCAACAACCTGTTGTCTAATTTTCGACTGCACTCCTTCTTTCCAATCGTCACCATGCACGACAATATCAGGTCTCAACTTCTCAAGATTTGGTCTATAGTCCAAAGTTTCTTGTGGAATAACCTCTGTAACGCCTTTTATATTTTCGATAACGGCTTTTCGCTGTTCGTAAGTCATAAAAGGGAGTCTCTTATAACTTGCTATAGCTTTATCAGTCAAAAGACCTACTGTTACCTCGCCTAATTTTGACGCCTCTTTTAAAATATTCATATGACCTGGATGTACTAAATCAGCACTCATTCCAACATATATCTTTTGCTTCATTTTTCATTTCTCCTTTTTATATTATAGCGTGTCCTCAATCTAAAAAGACTGTTAGTACTAAAATTCACCTTAGATAGGCTTTGTAACATCGTGTATGGCGATTTTAGCATTAGCCTTTAGCAACAAAGACATTTTTTAGACACAGGTGTTTACGCCACCAGTGATGTTAACCCTGCATGATAATAAATATAATTAGGAGGTTAAGCATACGAACTGCATGCCATTATCAGTCATCTCGGTGCAAACTGTAAATACTCACAGGTATCAAAGCATAAACAAGGACAAAATACAATGACACACGATTAAAGTAAGCAACAAAATTCAAACTCGACATCTTTGTTGTCAATAAAGTGAGCAATAACATCAATAGTATTAAACAAACACCGGACACAACAAGTAATTTGAGCCTGTATAAATCGCTTCTGCATTTTTGCAAAGGAAATAGTATCACACTGACTACCCCACCTAAAAAGAGATAATGCCAATTATCCATTAAGAACCATTCATGCCACACCAACTTTTCTACGGGGTTATAAGTCAACATTTTTTTATTAAAACCAGATGAAAGCAGGTTTCTTAAATACGTTATAAGTTCATCATCTAGCCAGGCATGCCCGACTAGATACAACCCAAGACCTAAAATAAGTAATATAATACTCCAAACCCAACCCAACCAGTGCCAAATAACAACAAGCAATAAGGATAAAACAAATATCAACGCCGTGTTTTTTGTAAGATAGGTAATCATACAAAAAATAAAAAATACAAATAGTAGTCTTCGTTCTTTATAACTTAAAACAAACATTAAGAAACATAAACTACAGAATAGGGAAGCACCAACCCAAATATCGGCATAAGAACCCAAGCTAATATGTATATCCCAAATTGGCATACTGACGGCAGCATAGCTAGCTAAAATGGCAGGCAACATTTTTATGCCTAAATAGCGTAAACTACCGTAGACGACAAAGACAGTGGCAAGGCCTAATCCCCACCAAGGAAGATTAACAATATTATCGTCCCAGTCACCCCAACACAACGCGGTATAGGTCTGAATTAAAGAAATAAAATAAGGATGTCTAGCGCCATTTGCACTCACCATAGTCTCATCCGTGAATTGCCAAAAAGTCAGCACATCAGACAGCGATGGTATAGATTTATAATAGAAGAAAATTTTGGCCTTTGCACTCCACGAAGACCAGCCATCCCAAGGAAAAACCGGTTTACTGAGCAAATCAACAGCCGTTAGCCCAAAGCGATAAAGTAGCAACACAACAATCGTTATTGCTAAAAAATAACTTAAATTAGAGGGGGCTTTCTCCAATCGCAGCTCTTCAATACTGCACTGTCTGGCCTTAAGAAATAATAACGGAATGGCAATAATGCACTCAATTGCGACAATCTCATAGAGTTCAAAAGGTCGTTGAAAATAGTCGTATACTCGCAAGATAAGCGTTGTTACAAACCAGCCCAGTACATAACCAGCACCTATTGCAAAAGCTTGATAACCATAGCGCTGCTTTAAAAAAGGTTTAATTATTGCAAAACCCATTACCCAAGGTATCAATAGCGCAAATAGAAAAAATGCGATAGGCGTCATTGCTTTTGCTCTCCCAAAACTTGATATATGGTGACATCGTTATTATTCAATAGTTGTTTTGCACCGATTTTTATCTTTTTCCCTATCGTCAATGTGTTGTTACCTAGGTTATATTCCAAGCGATGTCCTAGCTTACGAGCATCAACATAATAAAAGCCTCCCTGCTGCCAAACTGCTTGAGGCATTTTTTTCCCTAGGGCATAAACCGTATGTGGATATAAATAGTACTTTAGCTTGCCGCTTAAGTAACGTTTGTCGGAATCCTTAGCTACCAATCGCTTCTCTTTCCACCCCAACTGGATGCGAATTTTTTTACGCTTACCATCATCCGGTAGCACCGATTTAATCGTCTGTGCCAACTTTGCCGCTTCAGGTGACAGTATGAAATCTTTCTCATCATCACTTAAATGAGCAAAAGTGTCGTAGGTATTTTTGGTAATCACCGTTTTTTCTACCAAATAGTGCGCATCTAAAGCAAACCACGCCGCCACAAATGTTGCCCACCAGGCGTTAATTAACGGCCGCCCCGTCAGGCGCAGGTAAAGCAAAAACAACAGCCCCACCACAGTAAAATAAATCAACACTAAGATTTTCGGTGGAATCAACACCGGATAAGGGCTTTTATGGGTATTAATAGACCAATTTTCCCACTGTTGGTTGATGGCAAAGCAATCCATTAACAAATAGGCAAATTCACTATAATCGAGTTTTTTGGGGGAAACCACAACTGATTGAATGCTATACGGCGTTATTAACCTGTCACTGACCAGCCCGATCTCGTTAATAATACTGTCCTTGATAACTAGATCACTAATAAAAAATCGACTGCTCATGTCGTTAGTATAAAGAATAGAGCGCTCAACAGGTCGCTTTTGACCATTCAACTTAACCGCCAATAATAACGGTTGGTTAGGGTGTTTTTCGGCAAAGTTTACCACGATACTTTTATAAAACCGCGTATCGATATGCAACCAGCCAATATTAACAAAACTAAAACCGTCGGGCTGCAACCCGTCAATCACTAAGCTTTCGTTTTCTACTTCCCCCTGCCCAGCCCAAATATGTAAATCTTTTCCCAAATAACGTTGAGTAAGCGCCTCTTGCAGGCGAGCCTCGCTATAATAGAGTCGCAGCCCGAAAAAGGTCATTACCAACCCGATTGTACAGGCCAGCAAAAAGGCAATCAGCGATTTAATAATGGCGTTTTCTCTCATAGGCTACTTATATACTGGTGTAAACACATGCCATCCCTGTCTTTTTCCGATACGATAGGCGCTGTGGTAATTGGCCAATCGATGCCAATATCGGCATCATCCCAGCGAATGGAAATTTCCGCTTGCGGATTATAGTAGTCGGTGCATTTATAGACAAACTCTGCCGTCTCACTGGTGACGTAAAAGCCGTGGGCAAAACCCTCGGGGATCCACAACTGACGCTTATTATCGGCCGATAAATATTCCCCTACCCAACGCCCAAAAGTCGGCGAACCTTGGCGAATATCAACAGCGACGTCAAAAACCTCGCCACTGATGACCCTGACCAATTTGCCTTGGGTATTCTCGGTTTGATAGTGAAGCCCCCTTAAAATGCCCTGGCCAGATTTAGAGTGATTATCCTGCACAAAAACGCGTTTGGCAACCAGTTCGTCAAACAGGCGTTGCTGCCAAGTTTCCATAAAAAAACCGCGCGCATCTTGAAAAACCGTAGGCTCGATAATTTTTACGTCGGAAATAGCTGTATCAATAATTTTCACAAAATGTACTCACGCGACTAGATTGATTAAATATTGGCCATAGCTACTTTTACCCATCGCCATACCCTGTGTTTTAAGATCATTGGCCATTAACCACCCTTTGCGCCAGGCGATTTCTTCCAAGCAGGCAATTTTTAAACCCTGAACGTGCTCAACCGTGCGCACAAAAGCAGAAGCCTCGTGAAGGCTGTTATTGGTACCGGTATCCAACCAAGTAAAGCCGCGCCCCAAAAGCTCCACCTGTAATGCGTTGTGCTGTAAATACATTTGATTGATGGAGGTTATCTCCAGTTCGCCGCGTTTCGACGGCTTGACCTGTTTGGCAAAATCGACGACGCAGTTATCGTAAAAATACAGCCCGGTAACAGCATAAGGTGATTGTGGTTTTTCCGGTTTTTCTTCTATGGAAGTGACCTTGTGATTGTCATCAAAAGCCACCACCCCGAAGCGCTGTGGATCGTGCACTTGGTAGCCAAAAATAGTCGCCCCCGTTTGTCTGTCATTGGCTGTTTTCAGCATAGTAGAAAAATCTTGGCCGTAGAAAATATTGTCCCCCAAAACCAGACAACAGTTGTCACTGCCAATAAAATCTTCGGCGATCAGAAAGGCCTGCGCCAGTCCCTCCGGCTTAACTTGTTCGGCGTAGTGTAAGTTAACGCCAAAGTGTTCGCCATTTCCCAATAACCGATAAAAAGCTTGGCGGTCTTCAGGTGTCGTAATCACCAAAAT
>PDWI01005670.1_pt1 | contig 15997 bp, 10 predicted proteins | sample 1430891 | NCBI WGS metagenome assembly PDWI01 (sample SAMN01162508, study PRJNA174530) | Oral metagenome, whole genome shotgun sequencing project. | biome: Marine environment; feature: Marine mammal; material: Swab sample of the gingival sulcus; isolation source: swab sample of gingival sulcus...
AATCCGGCGTAAAGGTAAAGGTTTTGTCGGTTCCACTCTCTACAGCTATATTGCCCACCGGATCGATGGTACCATGACCATTGGCGGTCGAAGTAAGGGTCCATCCCTTTACCACCTTTAAGGTTCCATCAAAGTTGGTATGATTTCCATTAGCATCAACATCATACCACTTAAATGTAGCCTCTGAATAACCATCCTCAAAACCATAGGTCCCATCGCCATTAACTATTCCATTCTGAGGATATTCTAAAACAAGAACATTTCCAACCATATCAATAATCATACTGTTGAAGGTGTACGGGAATCCAATTGCCCGTTCGACGGTTTGATCTGCACAATAGAAAGCTCTCAATGAAGGTAATTGCTTCCAAACGGAAACATCACTAATATTATTTTTGTTTAAATACAGACCCTTTAATTTATCCAAATTCGATAATGGGGAAATATCACTAATATTATTTTGTTCTAACCTCAACCATTCTAAATTTTCTAAATTCGATAAGGAAGAAATATCACTAATGTTATTTTCACCTATCTCTATTTCCCTTAAATTGACCAGTTCGGACAAAGGAGTAATATCACTAATTCCATTATCTGTCAAAGCTATAGCTATTATTTGAGTAAAATCGGACAAACAAGATAAGTCTTGTATTTTATTATGTTCTAAACCTAATATTTCTAAGGTTTTTATTTTTGCCAACGGTGATGGGTCGCTGATATTATTATTATATAATTCTATATCTTTTACATTAGGCAAGTTTGCCAACGGTGATGGGTCGCTGATATTATTATTTTTTAATTCTATAGATTCTATATTAGGCAAGTTTGCCAACGGTGATACATCATAAAGTCCATTCCCATTTAGACACAAACTTTCCATGTTTTTAAAATTGGCAATTGCAACTAAGTTATCATCACCAATTTTTGTCTCATCCGCTCTTAAATAAGTTAAATCTAAATCGGAAATAACGGATAAATCACTTACGTTGGTCTTTGCTATATCTAACTCTTTCAATCCGGATAGTTGAGATAACTTCGCTATCTCTTCATCATCGATGTCTTGATTACTATCTAGGTCCAAATCATATAACTTACTTGATTGTAATTCCGATAACGGGGTAAGATCAGATATATTTGCATAAGGTAAAGTAAGTATCTCTATGTTTTTTGCATACTGCAATCCTTCAATGGAGGCTATTTCGTTTCCTGGACTTCCAATATACTCAAATTCTCCCGTCAGACTCTCCACTTGTGCCTGAGTGACATCGGCCGTATTGTCATCGCCCAAGCCCAATTTCTGATTAATAGCCTTTCTTAATACTTCATCCGGCACCACGTTTGCACCAGCATCCCTGGTTTCCGGTTGCAATTTTAGTTCCTGAGCCTGTTCAAGCAACAACAACGGCTCTTCCACCGCCTCCTCGGTAATTACCGGCGCAGGTTGTACTTCCTCTTCCTCCAACGGTTCCACTTCTTCGGCAACTACATCCACCTGTTCTTGGTCTTCTGCGACAGAATCCTCGGCAAAACTAAACGTTGTCGAAGACACCACCATGGAAAACAAAAAAACGAGGGAAATCACACCGGCGGTTATTTTTTTCATCATCGTTCCTCCTATCTGTTCCTACTACAAAACCCATTTTTAGACCTCATTCTTCGTTGTCTATACTAAGATTCATTATCCCCCCCCGAGGGGTTCTTTTCAAGGCTTTAAAGTAAAAAAGAGCTTAAATAAATATAGCCCTTTCGTACCTTCACAACGTAAGGTTTTAAAGATATTTACTTGCTTCTCTTATGCTCAATGGTACCATATCTTCCCGGTGCTTTTGAATGAAAGATTGAACCCAATGGGGGTTGGTTTTGGAATAGTCCCTTAAACTCCACCCCATAGCTTTATTGATAAAAAACTCATCGCTTCCCAAGTTATTCACAAGGATTTTTTCCAACAACTCGGTATTGGTCTTTTCTTTCCGCGATAATTGATGATCGATGGCAATTCTTCTCACCCAATAATCCTCATCCCGGGACCAGCGAAGCATCAAATCATCGATTCGCGGGTCTTTTAAACCGATATTGCCCACAATTCGATCCAATCGGTCGATGGTATCCCACCATTGTTTTGCCTTGATGTATTGAAATAGTTTAGGGACGTCCTCATAGGTCAGCTGCTTTTGCAATGCAAGCAAATAATCAAAAACAAAATACTGAAATTCCCGATACTCATCCTCATAACACCGATCCAGCAAGGACCAATCGATGATGCCCCGGGCTTTTTCTTCTTTGAGAATGTCCTTATACAGAGATTTTCTCAGGGGCGTCTTAATGCCATAGAAGAGGAATTGATTCCGCATATATCTTTCCATCTGCAGGGCATCCTCTTCGTTTCTATTGGCTTGAAAGGCTTTTTTGATTTCTCGATATGGTTCCATCCGACCTTTTTCCCTATTCCTTTATTCCCCGTACGCCAATACCTTTTCCACCAACACGTCCATGGCATCGACCATTTGCGGCTTGATGGAATCGTCGATGTCGATGAGGCTTAATTCGGTGCAGGCGAGGATCCCCACCACACCCGGTTTCAGGTATTTTTTGGCGATTTTGTTAAAGCGGGCGTGCTCCGGTTGATTGGTTCCTTTGATTCGATAGATCATATCCATGACCTCTTTTTTGTCCCCTTGATCGAGTTCTTCCACATCCAAACCGTTTTCCCGGGCATATTGGGGATAAATTCCGGCGATATCGGTACCTTGGGTGGAAAAAACACAAACCTTTTCAAAGCCCATGGCCTTTGCCTTTATGATGGTTTCTTCCACCATGTTGATGATGGGAATGGTGGTAAACTTCTTCATTTCATCATAGTAATAATGGCTGGTATTGCAAGGAATAGCGATGGCCTTGACCTTGAGTTCGTTGATAATATCGAAATCCTCTTTGATGGCATCCAAAAAACGCCGGCCTTCCTTTTTTATAATGGTTTCCGTCCGATCGGGCAGGGTCGCGTGATTCAAAATCACCAGGTCCATATGGTCGCTATCCTTCTGAGCCGGTGTATTTAAAACCAATTTTTCATAAAAACGGACGGTGGCCAGAGGCCCCATCCCTCCTAAAACAGCAATTTTATACATTATGATCTCCTAAATAACTTTCCGGTAACTTTCCCCCATAAGATCCCATTGAAGGAAAACCAGGGGCCCAAATCATCCAAGGCCCAGATGGCCGGCGCCAGTCTCTTGGTAAAGATTTGTCGCCAACCCTTGAAAAATGGTAACTGTTTGGCTTTGGCATAGGCCCTCAGAGCCATGAAATCCTCATACCCATAGATAAAGGCATGGTTGGTATCGTAATCGATGTGTTTTTCCCGGATTTCGTCTCCTCTTCCCGTCAATTCCAAATAGGCAATATAGGGCATGTTGATGCCCAGCTTATAAATCAAATGATTGAAATTGGTGGTTCTGGCATTGATTTCAATCAAATAAATTTCTTGGGTCTCCTCGTGTTTCTTAAACTCGATTTCCCCGAATCCCCGATAGCCGATGGCCTCTAAAAAAGGTCGCCCGATATTCACCAATTGTTGATTGTGCTTTTGCATGGTAAAAACAGAAGCCCCAAAATTGATGGGCCACTGGCGGAGCTTTTGAAAGGTGGCGGAATGGGTGGTTTTGCCCTCTTGATTGATGTAGCAATCATAGGTCAGCATGTGGTCATCAAAGCCGGGAATAATCTGTTGCACAAAGGCGACGATTTCATGTTTCCGACAATTTTCAATGCCCTTTTTTAAATCCTCGAGATTTTGACAGATAAACACTTTGTTGCGAAAGACTTCCGTAAAAACAATGGTATCCACCGGTTTAATGATACAGGGAAAACCGATTTGTTCCACCTTTTTTTCCAATTGTTCGTCGTCAATGGCGATGGTGGTCGGAATCTTTACCCCATGGCGAAGGGCCAATTCCCCCAGCTTCCATTTGTCCATCAGGGTGGAATTCAACTGTTTTGGAGCCTGACTAATCAAAAAATATTCCGATAGAACCGAATAAAAGTCATCAATCAACTCCACGTATTTATCGTGGGTGGGAAGCAACAGGGGCTTTTCCGATTGGCTTTTTCCATACTCTATCAATCGCTTAATGCTTTCCTCATCATCGGTCCCGGTTTTTTTGATTTCCAATCGTTCCTTTACATACTTGGATTTAGCACCATAGGCCTTGGTAAAGTCATAGTCGCAGGCCACGACAAAAACCCCTTCTCTGCCCAAAGAGCGAATGGCGGTGAGTCCGATATAGTAATTGCATCCCAAAACAACGGCTTTGTTCATCCTAGGCTCCTTCGTTCAAGATAAAGTATTCTTCGTACCAAAGCAGGAAGGTATAGATGGTGTAGACTTTTCTGCCCGTATTTCTCACACCGTTAAAATGGTCGTCCAAGAGGCCGTTGATCTTTTCCATATCGAAGAACTCATGAACGAAGTCCTTATTGAACATCTCTTTGACCATGTCGTAGTATTTCTTTTCCTTGATAAAGCTGACAAAGGGAATGAGAAAACCCGCTTTTCTTCGTTGGGACCACTCCTTGGGAATGGCCCGTTCTGCCGCCTTTCGGAAGGCATACTTGGTGGTTTCCTTATGCACCTTGTACTTCACCGGAATGGTTCGAGCCAGTCCCCACATTTCCTTGTCCAGCAAGGGCACCCGTAGTTCTAAGGAGTTGGCCATGGTCATCTTGTCGGCTTTGAGAAGGATATCCTCAATAATCCACATGTTCATGTCCAGATACATCATCTTGGAATGGTCATCCATGTCCTTGACCTGATCGTAGTATTTTTTTGTCAGATCCTTGGCTCGGGTATTATTTTGGTACCCTAAGGTCAGGATGTCGTTGGCCTCTTCATCGCTCATAATATTCGCCAATCCGATATAGGAATCCTCCAGCTTGCGACCGAATCGAGTGATGATGGTTTTGCCGTGGAAATGTTTTTTATCCTTGGTCTTTTTGTAAAGGTAATGCCTTACGGGATAGGGTACCTTTTGATAGGCCCGATTTAAAAAGGGCATCTCGTATTCATTATAGCCGGCAAACAGTTCGTCGGCTCCTTCTCCGGAAAGCACTACTTTTACCTGCTCCGCCGCTAAACGAGACAGATAATACAAAGCCACGGAGGAAAGGTTTGCATGGGGTTCATCGGAATAATACTGAACTTTTTTAATCCCCTCGAAGAATTCATCGGGATTGATGATTTTAGAGTAGTTCTTAATATCCAGCATTCGAGAAAGCTCCTTGGAATAGACCGTTTCATCGAAGCCCTTGTTCTCAAAACCCACGGAAAAGGTCTTGTCGATATCCGCCTTGGAAACCACATAACTGGAATCCACTCCACCGGATAAAAAGGCTCCCACTTCCACGTCACTGATTTTATGATACCGGATGGACTCTTCCACCTCAGCTTCGATATTTTTAATGGTTTGCTCCAATCCCTGATCTTGGTATTCCAATTTCAGATCAAAGTATTTTTTAATCTTTAATTCCTTGTTTTCGAAGGTATAGTAATGGCCGGGTCTCAATTTCTTGACGTCCTTAAAAAAGGTTTCTTCCAAGGGGTTGTATTGGAACACCAGGTAATTTTTCAACGCTTCCTTGTTCATCTCTTTTTTGAACTTGGGGTATTCCAAAAAAGACTTGATTTCCGATCCGAACAGAAAATCCTCTCCCACTCGGGCATAATAATAGGGTTTGATTCCGAAATGGTCCCTGGCACCGAAAAGCTTCTTTTTTTTGCCGTCCCATATGGTAAAGGCAAACATGCCTCGAAGTCGCTTCAGGATTCCTTCTTCGCCGTATTCCACATAGCCGTGAAGAATGACTTCCGTATCGGTTTTGGTCTTAAATTGATAGCCTTTTTCTACCAAATCCTGACGAATTTCCTTATAGTTGTAGATTTCCCCATTGAAAACGATGCAGATGTCATCGGTCTGATTGGAAATGGGTTGCGTTCCGTCGTTGACGTCGATAATGCTCAATCGTCGAAAACCGAAATGAACCTCTTGATCAAAGTAATAGCCTTCACTATCCGGTCCACGATGGACGATTTTATCGTTCATGGCCTTGATGACCTTTTCATCCCTGATATCTGCGCTATAAAAGCCTACAAATCCACACATATGTCCTCCTATAATTCCAATTACTTCTTTACAAACTATACCATAATCCATTTCGTTTTACTAATGAATTTTTCCCCTGGCTCCTCGATGTCCAAAAAAACAAAACCCAAGCAATCTGCCTGGGTTTTGCTGTTAGAATAAGTTTTTTATTGAAGGTCTTTTTTCTTTATGGTCAAGGTCGTGATTCCGATTAAGCCGGCCAGAGCCAATAGCATCAACAGACCGATAGGGCTTTCATCCCCCGTAGCCGGTGCCATGGGATTGGTTCCGGAAACGCCGTTGGTCATGGGAGTGGTTCCGGAATGGGTACCGCTTGTGCTTCCCGTATTACCGGTCAGCACGTCATCACCATCAGCCGATGCTCCTGCACGGAAATTATCCAGTTGAACTCGGAAGTTCACATCGATATGCATACCCACATTAACGTAGGCTCCCGCAGGTAAAACAGCTTCTTTCAGGGCTTCTTTGGGAAGCGTGAACGTAATAATTTGTGTCGGAACCGCTTTTCCTTCCTCTAAACCGAAAGCGGGATTGGTTTCCCTCATAGGTTTAAAAGGTTTTGTGGTAATATCGCTGACTCCGTTGTACTTTTGGCCTTGATACATGATAAACATGTTCTTCAAAGTTCCGTCTTGTCCTTGATGGGCAAATTTAGGTACCGGATAAGCGATATAGAACTTGATTTCAGCTTGATCGCCTTTGATTACCACATCGGCTTCTCGGGCAAACATCACATTGGACATACTCGGCTCATCGACGTTTTCTTTAAGGATGGTGGTATCCACCACATAATTTCCGTCAGCCAAATCTTCCTTTGCCGTAACGGTTAAGCCGGTCGTGGCCATACCGTTATTTTTGAAGAGCACTTTGATATTGTGGTTTCCGGGAGATAAACTCTTGAGATAGTCTTCTGAGAAGGCGATGATGGTGGATCCACTTCTCGCCGTATAATCGGTATTTCTTACCAATTCTTGTTCATCTACCCAAACACTTTCAAACTGATCAAAGTCGGCATCAATTCTTAACTCTTCAATGCTCTTTGCTCCTTCAATCATCTTTTGGTCATCCCCACTGATGAAGGGATAGTTGGTTTCTTCCGGTTCTTCTTGGCTGAAGTCTACCTCTACTTCCATAGGTTGGGAAGCATAAGAAGTTCCTTCGCTTTCGTTCATTTCAAACAGATATAACGTATCCTTTTCTTCATCAAAGTCATCTAAGGTTACTTCTACTTTTCCGTTCGCTGCAGCTTGTCCGACTTTTCCGAAGGCAACGGTTTTACCGTCCTTATAATCACCGTCATGAACCACCATGGCATAAACCATATTTCCGTTGGCATTGGTAGCGGTGTAATCTACGGAAAACTTTTGACTTCCAACCTTTTTAGCCGGTTCTACGGTCATGGTCTTGGAATCATCCAACACAACCAGTTTCCAAATATTGCTGTCGGTTTTAGTCGCTTTTTGAAGACCTTCGGGAATCGCTTGATCCGCTTGCAAGGTCATTAAAACATTACTGGTATCCAAATACATGGCAGGGAGCGCTTGCAGTTCTTCACTGTTGAGTCGATAGTATCCTCCCAATCGTCCTTTGGGTTTTACGGAAGTAACCGAAGCCGTATCGAAATAGTCAAAATTGATATTTCTTAAGGCATAACCAAAGGCCATATCTCTTCCATCGTTGGAGGCAAATCCATAGGAAGGATTTTTCAGGTCGGGGAAGCTGGGCAGGAATACATAATCTTCCGTGGTCACGGCTTCACCGGTTTCATTGAGAGCCCATCCGCTGTCCTTCACATCTTTGGTGCTAAGTTCTGTTTTTACAATCAGCTCTTTTTCCTTTTCAGAAAAGTTGTCGTTGTAGAAATCGCCATTGAGGTAAGCGCGCATCATGCTGTTTTTCCAACGAACCACATCATCGGCATCTTCCACTTCCTGGTCGGTGAAAGGCTTTTTCACCAATAAATCTTCTGCCAAGATGTACATTTTTCCCGTTTGAGTGAGATTTCCATCTTCATCCAAAACGGTTCCGTTGTTTAAAACATGGTATACGTCATTGCCGTTACCAAATACAATGCTGCTTCCGGCCCAGCCCACCTTTACGGGAGCTTCAAAGAAGTCCCCTCCGGAATAGTAGTTATTGGGATTATTAATTCCCGAAATTCCGGTGTTGGCCACATTTCCGCTGCCGGCTTTTACCTTGTATAGCAAATCTTTCTTGGCTTGCTTCAAATCTTCGATGTCTTGGTCAATCATTTCCTGAGTTAGTTGGGGGTTTTTCAAGTCGTCTCGGCACTTTTGCAACACTTCACTATAGTGGTCCCAAGAAGCCGAGGTGAAATCATCTTTGATTTCTTCCATTTCTCCATAGGAAACGAAATCGTCTTTTAAGTATTTGTTATATTTTTCGATGGCATCGATGAGTAATTGACTAAAAGGTCCTTCCTTGACCGTGCTGTAATGTAATTTAAGATCGGAAGACCATTCCCGGTCGGTACCATCAACCAAAGTGGTTTTAAATACACCGCTTTGAGGGATGTACGGCATGGTAAAAGTCAACGTACCGTTCTTTTCATCGTTCAACACATATTCGGCGGGGATTTCCGCACCGTCTTTATCAAAAACTTTTACGTCTTTAAAGAAAACTTCTCCGGTCCAATCACTGTAAGCATCGTATTTCACCTTAAGAACCGGTTGTCCTTCCTCATTGATGGTTACTCTTCCCCATTTTTCCAGGGATTTCGATCCAATCACCGAGGTATCTTCCACTTCCAAATGGAAGAGCGTTCCGTCCACAAAGGGATTTTCTTCCATTTCGCGAAGTCCGGCCATGGCTTTGACGATATCCACATAGAGTTCGGCATAGTTGGTGCCGTTTACAGCAGCTTCCAAAGCATTGTCCAAAGGTTCTTGGGTTTCCGGATAATAACTGTTGTTTTCCAAATCTTCTTTGGCTTGTGCTACCAGTTCATCCAGTTTTTCCTTAATGGTGTCATCCCCTTCCACATTGGAAATTTTAACAGCCACAGGACTATCCATAATATTGGAATAGATATGGCCTTCATAGACTTGGGGATCTTCCAATTGGGGGATATCGGCAATGCAAACCGCCGAGTTATCGCTCTTGAGGATAAATTCCGTGGGAATATCGCCCACATTATCCGCAGAGGTTCCCAACTTCAGATTGGTAGTATAGGCGGTCATGCCCATAATTTCCGCTTCTTGGAAATGAAGAATTAATTTATGACTGCCATCTGCAGCGGTAAGCACTTCGCCTTGAGGCTTCATCACCGGGCCGGACATGGAATCTTGATCATATTGACCGGATTTTACCAGCTTTACGTCAGCAGTTTGGAACAATCCTTGCTCCTCATCATCGCTTCCGGCAATTTCGTTCTTTTGGTCTTCCGTCAATTCATTGGTCACGGAAAATTCCAAGGTTTTTCCATCTTCCATGGTTAACTTCACATTGAGGGTATCATCTTTGATGACATCTTTAATGCTTTTTAACTCCTCGATTCCATCCAGACGGAAAATATTGGCACCGGGCCATCCTTTTCCGGTAAATCCAACGGATTTCATGGAGCCGTAATCCTTGCCATTGATTTCAATTTGGGTATTTTGAGCGAAATCATCTTCTTGGTCTGTGGGAATAGCCGGTTCGGTATTTAGTCCTTCACCGCTGCTTTTCAGACCGATATCAAAACGAGGGGTTCCCCATTTGTCTTTTAGCATGGTATCGTCTTCGGCGATTTGGATTTCATCCTCGCCTTCTCCACCGCCACCTTCACCTAATAAGGAAAAGAATTCTTCCCGTTCGGCTTCAGAAACTTGGTTGGGAACGGTTCCTTCACAAAAGCTGTCATCGTCGGCAATAATTTTAATGGTAATATCATCGCTGTTGATGAACTCTTTGATAAATTGGGCATTGGTCGTTCTGAAAGAAGAATGGGTCATCGCATTGTAAAAGTCAATACCGGCATCTTCCCAGGTCCAAACGGTCCCTCCATTAACTTGAATACGACCGTTATCAACGAGATCTTGTCCATCAGCACGGGTAAAAATCACGTTATCATCATCATCGTATTCGCTAAAGGCAAATTCCAATACCGCTTGTTTCGGCGTGGAATAAGCCTCCCATTTTAATCTTGTCATGTAGGCGTTATCCTTTATAACAAAATTACTTGCTTTGGTACCGTCAGCAGGATCTCCGGGATCATCATCTGCCCAAACCGTAGTGGGAACACTCAGTTGAAGCACCATGGCTAAGAACAAAATCATCGCCACAGTCTTACCGACCACACCTTTTAAGTTTATGTTCATAAATTCTCCTTTCTTTATTTTACTCGAACAATGGTTATTTATTCCTTATAATGCTTTTAAAGTTAGGTCATGCTAACCAATTATACACAGGCTGAGCAAAAAGAAAACACAGAGCCGCCTCTCGTTATTTTATCGGGACATTTTTTCATGGACTTTTTCGGACTTTTGTTTCAGGGGGTAAAAAAAACTCTTTTTTTCAGTAATATGCTGTTTTTTTTGCTTTTTTACCCTAAAGTATCACTAATGGCAACGGTGTCCCATGATAAATCGGAATTTCCTATAAAAGCCCTCTTTCAATCCCTTTCCTTGTATCCCCTAAACTATTTATTTTAGAAGATTTTCGCTTTTTCCCGATTGTTATTTTTTTAATTAACCGGCCTCGCCGTCTATTCAAAAAAGTCAAAAACGGGACTTTGTCCCACGGTTTATGAAAATTTACAAAAAAAAGAAAACCTTGGGTCCAAATAAGGTTTTCTTGATTCAAAAAGGAAAAATTGGCCTGTTCCAGAAAAGGTCTCAATCCCTTAATTCTAAGGTGACCGGGCAATGGTCCGAACCCATCACATCCGGATGGATCGCCGCTTGTTCCACTCGATGTTTCCAGTCTTGGGAAACCAAAAAATAGTCGATTCTCCATCCCACATTCCGTTCTCGAGCTTTGCCAAAATAACTCCACCAACTATAGGCCTGTTTTTTGTCCGGATAGAGATGGCGAAAGGAATCCACAAAACCGGCTTCCAAGAGGGCGGTCATCTTATTCCGCTCTTGGTCGGTAAATCCGGCATTGTTCCGATTGATCTTGGGATTGGCCAGGTCGATTTCCTGATGGGCAACGTTTAAATCTCCGCAGATGATTACCGGCTTGCTTTGATTTAATTCTTGTACATAGGCTCTGAATTCATCTTCCCATACCATCCGCTCATCCAATCGCTCCAACTCTCTTTTGGCATTGGGCGTATAGATGTTCACCAGATAAAAGGATTCGAATTCCAAGGTTAGACATCGTCCTTCCTCATCGAAGATGGGATTACCCATCTCTCGGCTCACCGAAAGGGGCTCCGTCTTGGTTAAAGTCAGAGTACCCGAGTATCCCTTTCTCTTGGCGCTGTTCCAGTAAACCCGGTATCCGGGGAAGTCCTCTTCCACCTGATCTTCCATGGCTTTGACTTCCTGTAAGCAGAGTATATCCGCATCCATAGCCGCCATAGAGTCAAAAAATCCTTTCCGAATGACCGCACGAATTCCATTGACATTCCAAGACAGTAACTTCATTCCGTTCCTCCTGTTTATTTTCCTCGCTTTTCAAATTCCATTTATTGGGTGGCTCCGTCTTTCCACACAAAACTCTTGGCCATTTCCGCTGCCACCTCTTCCACTCTTTCCGAACCGTCAAAATTGGTAACCTGGATTTCAACGTATCGATGATCTCCAACAATATAGTAAAAGATGGTCTTTTCTTGGGCTCCCTCTTGTTCTATGATGAACTCATACAGTCGATCGCCCCCATCGGTGTAGCTGCCGTTACCGTAGATTTGCCCCTCACTGTCACCGGAGGAACTTTGGGCGACCAATTGTTCCATGATGGCATCCCGAAACTGTTCGTGTTCTTCCGGGGAGTAGTGGTTATCCCCGGAGGTGACGGAAATATTATTGGGCGTGGCTTCAAATTGGTCCCCGTCTTTGACATAAAAGAATTTGTTTTCCGCTCCCTCGCTGATCACCTCAACCCAACCTTCGGGGACTTCATAGGTTCCGAAGGATTTTTCATAGGTCGTTTTTCCATCTTGGGTGGTTTCTTCCCCTTGATTAGCTTTTTTGATCTTAGCCGATTCCTCCTTTTTCGTGGTCTTCCCACCTTTTACACAACCACCAAAGACTAAGAGAACACCTAACAAAATCAAACTAACCATTACCACATTTCTTTTTTGACTCATTTTTCTCCCTTCTTCACTGCATTTCCCATTTAATTAAGATTTCCATCCGTTCCTTTTTTTCCTTTAAGGCTTGTGCCAATGCACCTTTACATCATGTCTTTGGAATCTTATCTTTTATATTGATACGGTTCTTCTTTTCCCTATGAATTATATCATCCGGATTTTATAATATCCATAGATAATTATTCTACACATTAAAGTGCAGCCCCGGGGGCTGCACTTCGATTTGGGCCTTTCCGAATCAAAAGGCTTTTCCTTATCGGGAGTTTCGGTTTGATTCCCTTTCTGCTTCTTCAAAGATAAACATGGAATCAAAGACATAATCTTTAGGCACAATGAGTTGGCGGTTCTTCTCGGTAAAGGGTACTTCATTGTTCTCAAAGAGGTTCTTCACCACATCCAAATCCTCTACGCCGAAGTATGCGGCAGCGATGAAAGGCTCCGTGTCCACGTTGATTTCGGGATATTCTTTTTTTAAATCCGCCTTGGAGATAAAGGTAATCCTCGATTGATTTTCTAATTGACAACGATATTCATCGCCGTTTTTTTCAAAGGGTTGATCAAAGTATCCCTCATACTGTTTTACCGTTTCTTCCGCCTTCTCCGTGACAACCAACACGTTGGAGAGCAACCGAGTTCCGTTAGGATGGTCGAGCAAATCATCCTGCCAGGTAACCTCCGGAGTCAGATGTTGAGTTCCCGATACACTGATGGGATAATCCATGGGATTGGGATACACCATAATGGAAAACCGGGCATCCTGCTTGCCCTTGGTCTTGGAAGTGAAGACCCGCCGAAATACCATGGGGCCAAAGGCTTTTTTCCCCTCCTTCTTAAGTCTTGCCACTTCTGCTTTGGCATCGGAGACTTCAACGGCGAATTTAATGAACCGCTCGTTTTTTTCTTTTAATATTTTCTTATATCCACCGGTTATCAGAAACGGATTATAGATGGAAATCAACTCCAGGTAACCCCCGTTTTTGAAATGGGCGGCAATGGAACCGGTGCCTCCTTTGAGATACCATTTACCGATTTTAATTCCTTGGCGCCCCAAGGGATATAGTTGAAATCCCATTTTTTCCATCTTGGAAAAGTTGTCTTTATCGGCATGGCAAATAATCGCAACATTATCCAGTCCTTTGATATATTCCGACATCATTCCTCCTTTTCTTACAAATTAAACAATAACTTCTTCCATCCGGCAAAATAAAAGGATTCGATTTTATGCCAGTAGAGTAACCCCTGCTCTCTGGGAACTTGGTATTCGATGATTCGAATCAAATTTTTGATAGGGCTGTCCAACAAAATGTCGATGAGCAGATCATCGGGGTCATAGTGAAGGGCTTGGCTCTCACGCATATTTTTTACATATTCCAAAGTACTCTTTTTTTCCAGAGCCGCTAAACGGCAAAAGAAATCTTCATAACGAGTGCCCTTGCTCTTTAAGGCGATTAATCGAAAGGCATCCATATTGTCATAAATCTCATTGATCCAGGAATACGCGATCTGGGGGTCGTCCTCATCGGCATAGTTTCTCTGGCTTTTCACATCCTGACGCAAGGCCTGCTCTTGCATGGCTTCCATATGTCGATACAAATTTTCTGCCGGTTCTTGAACCAATTCTATAAAGAGGTCCTCTTTATTTTTAAAGTAGGAATACAAAGCCCCCTTGGTTAAACCGAGATTTTTAGCAATGGTTCTCAGGGAAGCTCCTTCGTATCCATGTTCTAAAAATTCTTTTTTGGCCGATTCCAAAATTTTGTTTTTTACCACATCTTTTTTGACTTGTACCATATCCAATCCTTTACGAGTAAGAGAAAAACCTCTTTGGGTTTAATAAATACCACTGGTCTTTATTATATCCCGGTTGGTGCCCTTTGTCAAGGAGTCCAACGCGCCGTGGAGCCCATCAAAGAAAAACACCTCCCTATCCCTATTGATAAGAAGGTATTTTTTTCAAAGAGTTTGTGTGCATTTAAACGATATTTATCGGAGTTCAGACCTTTGCTTTTATCAAATATTTAACCAAGGGATATAGACCCGCACCAACGATGAAAATAATCCAACTGTATCCCCAATGGTCGGTGATAAAGCTATACCCTAAAAAAACAGCGACCACCAGGGGCCAGTAAACAGCTCCAATGGATTTGTTGGCTTTTTCCTCTTCTTTCTTTTCCCTGGTATAATCCCCCTCTTGTAAAATTTTTTCAAATCCCGACCATAGGATTTCATTGCGGACAAGAAGCATAACCCCGATCCCGGCAATAACCAAAAGCAAAGATACCATGGATGTCATCCAAAGATCGGAATCAAATAAGACAGAACCCACAAAAATGGGAATCACGGATAAAATGCAAAGACTGATCCCAAGAATTTTCATGTTGAGAGATTTTTTTCGGTATGCGTCCTTTTGTTCATTGACAAAAATCCCGGTATTTTCATCTATTTCAAATTCTTCTTTTTCCAAAAATTCAAAGGAATCCATTCGATGATGATTGATTATCAACAAAGAAACGGCGATTACCACCACAATAAGAGAGATAATCATCCCAAGACCAATGGCCACATCTTCTGACAACCCATAGGAATTTTGTTCTCCTACAACGGAAAGGTTGATCAGGGATATCGGTGATAAAATAAATAACATAATAGCGGCGGAAATAATCTCGGAGGCACGCCCATTCAATTGTAAATAGGTTTTTACCTCTTCCAAAGAAAGTTTTTTTCTTACCCCATCCTTCTTTTCCAAAGGGATTTCATGTCCATCTTCACCATTTTCCTTCAAGAGATAGTCGATGCTGACATTAAAAACTTCCGATAATTTTACAATCTTCTCCAAGTCCGGAAAGGACACCTTGCTTTCCCATTTGGAAATGGATTGTCGGCTAACACCGATTTTCTCTGCCAACTCTTCTTGGGTTAACCCCCTTTGTTTTCGCAATGATACCAGTTTTTCTGAAAAGTCCATGGGCTTTCCTCCTTTCTTTGCCAAGATTATTGCATTTTATATGGTTGCATTCCACCAACTTCCCCGGTCAATGGCGCAACTACCGGTTGCATTTTGCCGGAAGACATTCGCCCCTAACCATTTATGAGGTATTCTTCCCATCGCTCATAGACCGCCAACAACGGCTTGTCGAGGAAGGACAAGGCCTTCTCCTTTATCTCATCGGGGATTCCATAAGCCGCCTCCGCGATGCTTCCGGTTATGGCCGCAAGGGTGTCGCTATCCCCTCCCAGGGAAATGGCATTCCGAATGGCATCCTCAAAATCGGTACTTTCAAGAAAGGCGGTCACCGCTTGAGGCACCGTTTCCTGACAGCTTTCATTAAATTGATACCCGGGCCTTATTTCATCCAGGGTCTTACTCAAATCGTAGCCATGTTGCCTTTCGACATGTTCTTTAATCTGTATTTTATACTCCTCCAAGGTAAACTCTTGGTTCAAGGGGTCTTCCAGATCATGGGCATAACCGCCGACAAAAAAGCGGCACAGAAAAATCGCATCGGCCACCGCCAGTGCCCCCTTAATCCCTTCCGGATGATTATGGGTTACTTCCGCGGATATTATTACTCGATTTCTACCATTT
>PDWI01005671.1_pt1 | contig 15995 bp, 14 predicted proteins | sample 1430891 | NCBI WGS metagenome assembly PDWI01 (sample SAMN01162508, study PRJNA174530) | Oral metagenome, whole genome shotgun sequencing project. | biome: Marine environment; feature: Marine mammal; material: Swab sample of the gingival sulcus; isolation source: swab sample of gingival sulcus...
TTAAAAAAAACAAAGAAGCAGAATTCTGAAGAAGAAATTTTGAAAACAATTGATAATGACGAAATCAAAAAAATCTTTGGTGTGGAATAATAAAAAATTAAGCTAACTTTCTAAGAGCATCAATTGTTTTATAAAGTCTTTCGAGTATTTATCAAACTAAATCATGAGCTATGCCAAATACTAAAGCAAGTATAAAAATAATTATATAAAAAGGTATCACTATTATTAGACTTGCTACAATGTAATGTCCCAAAATTGCAAATGCTCTTGTCAAGAATTTATCACTTAAAATTTTAGTATCGGGCAATTGATTAGAGTTTTCACTTGTTGTTTTTAAATATGCTATTTGGGAACTTAACAATTTAATCTTTTGATTTGTCTTTTCAAGTTCTAAAGTTAGTTCTTCGTTGGTCACTTTAAATTCCTAATATTTTTTTTATTATTTTACAGTCGGAATATATCTAAATTTCTTTAATTCAATTAGTGTTCATGGTACAAAAACAATAGAAAAAATGAAATAGAGTTCTACTTAGTGTGTGGAGTACATTTTTTTTGTTTTTCATGCGTAATACGCCAAGAACCAATACTTAATAGCAATTTAACTATATTTGTATATTATTTTGATTTAACTTACTGATTACTGTGTTTTTATTTAAACTATTAAATTAAGATAAATTCTGAACTTGCTATTTTATAAGGCTTTAACTATTTTATCTAAAAAGAATTTAGAGAAAAAGTATGAAAGATTTCGGCTTAAAAAAATTATACTATTCAATTTCGGAAGTTAGTAAATTAACTGATTTAGAACAATATATTTTAAGATATTGGGAGTCTGAATTTGAACAATTAAAACCCTCAAAAAATAGAGCCGGCAATAGAATTTATACTAATAAAGATATTAAAACAATTCTACTTATAAAAAAACTTTTAAGAAAAGAAAAATATACAATAGAAGGTGCAAAGAATATTATTAATAATCCTGATGAAGTTGATAATATTTCAAGTGAAAATGCACTAAAGAATATTAAATTAGAAGAAAAACAACTTAAAAAATCGCAAGAAAGTAAAAATATCAAAAAGGATCTTGAAGATTTAAAGAACTTTTTAGTAGATTTACGTTCTAAGTTATAATTATCGGAACGTGGCGCAGTCTGGTAGCGTACTCGTCTGGGGGGCGAGTGGTCGCGGGTTCAAATCCCGCCGTTCCGACTAAGTATTTTCCCAAAATAAAAATCTGAGACACAAATTTGATTAATGATAAACCACAGTGCCACTGTGGTATATTTGGAATTTATGGAATTGAAAATCCTGCAATATATACATATTACGGTCTTCATGCTTTGCAACATAGAGGACAAGAAGCAAGCGGAATTGTAACTTCTTGCAAAACAGAGAATAATAAAATTAAATTCAATAGCGTTAAAGGAATCGGATTAGTTTCCGAGGTTTTTGCGGAAACCGATGTTTTCACAAAAAAACTTAAAGGCTTCTCTGCAATCGGGCATAATAGATATTCTACGACCGGTGCCTCAGAATCGGAGCAAAATATTCAACCATTTACTGTTAATTACAGAATGGGGCATATTTCCATTGCTCATAACGGGAATTTAACCAATGCCGATAAAATTAGAAAAGAGTTGGTTGATGACGGAGCTATTTTCAGAACAACCAGCGATACTGAAGTAATTCCTCATTTAATTGCTCGCAGTAAATTAGAGGATCAAGTGGAGCAAGTGCTTGAAGCATTAAGAAAAGTTGAAGGAGCATACTCTGTTTTAATTTTAACGGATAATAAACTAATTGCCGCAAGAGATCCGCAGGGGATAAGACCTTTGGCAATTGGGAGAACCAATGGTTCATTCGTAGTTGCTTCGGAAACTTGTGCTTTTGATATAAACCGAATTGATTATATAAGAGATGTTAAACCCGGTGAGTTAATTGTTATTGATGAAAATGTGAAAAATCCGGAAGATATTAAATCGTATAAAATTGACGAGTCAAAAACATTTACTAAACATTGTGTTTTCGAGTTTATTTATTTTTCCAGACCTGATAGCCGAATTTTTAATTCTAATGTTGATAAAATGCGAAGAAAACTCGGTAAAGTTTTAGCACTGCATCATCCTGTTGAGCCTGATAATGAAGGTGAAAAAGTAATTGTTATTAGCGTTCCCGATAGTTCTAATACGGTTGCAATAGGCTATCAAAACCAACTTCGAAAAATGAATATTGCTTCAAAATACGAAATTGGTTTAATTAGAAGTCATTATATTGGTAGAACTTTTATAATTCCGGGACAAGGAAAACGAAAAATTGGTGTAAGAATAAAATTCAATACAGTTAAAGGTGTTCTCGAAGATAAAAAAGTTGTGCTTATTGATGATTCAATAGTACGTGGTACTACTTCCGAACAATTGGTTAAGTTAATTAGAGATGCCGGAGCACGATCTATTCATCTAAGAATTTCTTCGCCGCCTATTTTATACCCGTGTTTTTACGGAATGGATTTTCCTTCGAAAGAGGAATTAATCGCAAATAAATTCTATGGAAATATTGAAAAAATAGAACAAGAGCTAGGTGTAGATTCATTAAAATACATGACTTTAGATCAAATGTTGGAAGCTATGGTTGATCATGAACCGACTGATTTTTGTACGGCATGTTTTTCTGGTGATTATCCTATTCCCGTAAATTCAAATTTTGAAAAGACAGTTTATGAGATTTAGTGTAACTATACTTTTTTTAAGTGTAAGTATTCTATATTCTCAGACTAAGATTTTTATAAAATACAAATCGGAGCAAATTTTAAAATTAGAAATTGAGCCACTTCAAAAACTTATTACGGCAAATAACTCGTTCTCGTTACAAAAAAGTAATTCGGCTTCTAAAGTAATACAATTCAAAGAAAAATACGGAAACCTAAATAATTCATTGAACAATGTAGTGCAAATTATAATTGATGATGAAAGAAAAAATTTTATTATAGATTCCTTAAAAAATAATTTTAATATTGAATATTTTCAAATTGCTCAAAATTATAAAATTGATGAGATACCACAAGACTCACTTTACGAAAAGCAATGGGGCTTGCAGGCTATAAATGCCGAAGCAGCTTGGAATTTACTTCCTGCCGAAAAGAAAAAAGTTTTACTTGCCGTAATTGATACCGGAATTGATTTTTTTAACCCAGAGATTAGTAATGTAATTTTTAAGAATGAAGGTGAAATTGGGCTTGATAAAAACGGCAACAACAAAATGGATAACGGAGTTGATGATGACGGCAACGGATTTATTGATGATTATCAAGGTTGGGATTTTGTTAACAAACTTGATATTTATCAGGCTGAGTTAGAAGATGATTTTACCGAATGGGATAATTACCCAATGGATGAGAACGGACACGGAACCAATGTTTCCGGAATAATTGGAGCGGAGCACAATAAATCGGGAATTGCAGGAGTAAGCGATAATGTGAGCATTTTAAATCTTCGCGCATTCGATAAAAACGGTTCCGGTGAGGAAGACGATGCGGTTTCTGCAATAATTTATGCCGTAAAAATGGGAGCAAAAGTAATTAACATGAGTTGGGGAGATGGTAAATATTCTTATCTTCTGCAAGATGTTATTAAATACGCTCACAATAATGGAGTTGTGATGATAGGAAGTTCGGGAAATTCCGGCAGTGATTTACCTCATTATCCTTCAGGATTCAAAGAAGTAATAAGCGTAGGTGCAACGCAAAAAGGAAATTCGGTGGCAGGTTTTTCGAATTACGGCTCCACTTTGGACCTTGTTGCTCCTGGTTCGCAAATTTTAACTCTTGCTCTAAATAACGAATATAAAACAGTGAGCGGAACTTCTGCATCTGCTCCTTTTGTAAGTGCGGCAGCTTCGATTCTCTTATCTTACAATAATTTTAATTTTCAAGAAATTAAGCAAATTCTAAAATCTACCGCAACTGATATTGAGTTACAAGGATGGGATAATAAATCGGGTGCGGGCTTGCTTAATCTCGAAAAGGCTGTTAGAATTTTAAGTCCTTCTCTAATTGAAATAAACGAACCGGCACAAGATTTTTATACTTTTGCGGATAGTTTAAAAATAAATATTTCTTGTTTAACTTCGTCTTTTAAAGATTATACACTTTTTTGGGGCAAAGGTGTAAACCCAACCGAGTGGAACAGAATTAATTTGGAAGATGAAACTTATCAACTCTATAAAGAAAATGTTAAGGTATTAAATATTAAAAATTTTGATGATACAACTTACACTCTAAGACTTCTCGTTAACCAAATTGATAATAAAACACTAGAAGAAAGAGTTAATTTTATAGTTGATAGAACTGCTCCTAAGGTTATTGCATACAACTATTTCCCGGCTTTAATAAATGATAAAGAAACTATGCAGGCAACTGTTATTACCGATGAACCGACAATTGTTAAGTTATTTTACAGAAAGAAAAATACTAATGATGAGTTCAAAGAAATTATTCTCGATGGATTTATAAATAATTATAAATTGCTGGATGATAAACATTTTGGATTTTTACCTCTCGAAGAAGTTCAGTTAGGATTAAATCATGAATTTTACTTTGAAATTCTGAATGGTTCTGGATTAAGCTCAACTCTGAAAGATAATAATTCTTTATTTGAAATTAAGAATTCCATAACAAAATCGGTAGTGGAAAGTAGCAAGAAAGATTATCAACTTCCACTCGGAAGAATCTACAACGGTTTAGTTAACTTTGCCGGAGTTGCAAATAATTTTATTGCATTAAATAAAAATGATTCCCCGACTAATTTAACACTCTATGAGTTCAACGGAAATGATTTTACCGAAAGAAAAAAATTAGAAAAGAGGATTCTCATTGATTGCGGAGATTTTAATAATGATTCTAAAACCGACCTTTTGAGTTTATTCGTAAAAAATGCATTTATTGAAACGCAAACTACAAATGGTCAACTAAATTTAGAGACTGTTTTTGCTGATACATCGGGGAATTTTTGGGCGGCTTATACCGGGGATATTGATTCTGACGGCAAATTTGAACTAATTTCATTTGCGAACGATACAACAACTTCAATTTGGGAAGTTGGGAGCAGATTAAATTTAAGTCGGGAGCAAGACCTCTTTAATTTTGCTAATAAGGTAGAAGGAGAAAAAACTATCTTTAACAATAATTCCGTACTTATTGGTGATTTTGATTCGGATTCTAAAAAGGAAATAGCCGTAATGGATAATTACGGACGAATTTTATTATATGAAATCATAAATGAAAATAATTATCAGAACGATGCAGTTATAGAGCATTTTGCAATAGTTGAGTCAAATAACGAATTTACAAAAGGGGATTTTAATAATGACGGCATTTTGGATATTGCAGTTTTGATGAAACTAGAAAATGGAAATGATTTGGTTCCTCTTACTTATCTTTCTGTTTTTTCTTTGGTTGATGGCAAGATAAAATTCATATTTAGAAATATGTTTATAAATGCGGGCGATAATTACACGAGCAAGTTTAATAAAAAATATCATCAAATAAGAATGGCTGATATTGATAATCAACCGGGCGATGAACTAATTGTTTTTAATTTTCCTAACTCTTATATTTTTAACTATGATGCCGGTAAAACTCAGTTAATCGATTACAAAACAAATGTAAACTCTCAATCAATTTTTATTGGGGATATTGATAATAATGGAATTAAAGATGTAGCTATTCCGGACCAAGAAAAAAATATTTTTTATGAGTTTGCCAAAAGCAATTTAATTCTTCCGCCACAGATTGTTGATTACTATTCAACTGATACTGCTTCAATATTTCTAAAATGGGAGCAATCTCAAAATTCTGTTTATATTTACAAAGGAACAGATAAAAATAATTTGTCGCTGTATGATTCAACTCAAAATAACTTTTATATTGACGAAAATATAGAATTAAATAAAAACTATTTTTACAGTTTTCAATTTTACTCTGAAATTTTTGATACTATTTTATCTCCAAAATCGAATGTAACAACAGTTTATTCTCATCTTCCTGCAAAACTTGTAAAAGTAGAAGCAAAAACAAAAAACAGCATTGAATTAACTTTCACAGATAAAATTAAATTATTAGATAACTCCCTTAAAGTATTTTTATTAAATAGCTTAACTTATCCTAATTCAGTTGTAGCTTCATCGGAATTTTCAAAATTGTTAACTTTTGAAAAAATTATTCAAAACGGAAATCATCAAATATCAATTGAAAACATAAGAGATTTTTATAATTCTCCGATAAAAGATACTTCACTTTCTTTTAATGTTAATTTCCAAGATTTGGCAAATAAAAAATTATTCATAGAAAAATTTGAAGTTATAGATAACAATAATTTGGTTGTTCATTTTAATTTTCCACTTGAATCAAATTCTGCTTTAGCTCCGAGTAATTATATCTTCTTTCCGGAAAATCGAGTAGTTGATGTTAAATTTTTAGAAAATTCAAACAATAGCATTATTATTAAATCAAAAAAACCTTTTGGTTCAATCGGGAAAGAATATAAATTAAAAGTTATAAATGTAATATCAACAGATGAAACGGGAGCATTAAGCATTTCCGAAGGAGCAGGCAGCGAAATTGTAATTTCTTCCACTGCAGAAAATTTAGATGATATTTATGTTTATCCCAATCCAATTAACCAGAGTAATTATTCTAAAATAACTTTTGCAAATCTTACTTCACACACTGATATTTACATTTTTACAATTGACGGAATGTTTGTAAAAAAACTTGAAGAAAGAGATGGTAACGGTGGAATTGATTGGAACTTGATTGATAAAGACGGTGTTAAGATTTCGAGCGGAATATATTTTTATAAAGCAATTGCTCTTGATAATTTAGATGAAAGTTTACAAGAAAAAATTGGTAAATTTGCTGTAATAAAATAGAATTTTATGAAAATTAAACTCTATGAAAATTGAATTTAAAAAAATAAATACATTCTCTAACTATATTAGTTTTTTAAGAATATTGCTTGCAGTTCCAATATTCTTTTTTATAAGAGATATTAATGAATTTAACGGAGCACGCCATATTTTGGTTGGGCTTTATATATTTGCTTTTCTTACAGATATTGCTGACGGATATTTTGCAAGAAAATTAAATCAGATTTCTGAACTTGGGAAAATAATTGATCCTCTTGCTGATAAAATTCTTACGATAATGGTTATTATTTACCTTTATTATTACGATATTTTACCAAGTTATTACTTTTGGATTATAGTTTTGCGAGATGCAATTATTTTTATTGGAGGAATTTTTGTAAGTACAAAAATTGGCAAGGTATTACCTTCCGATTATCTGGGAAAATTTACTGTTTTAACTATTGGAAGTTTTATAATTATTGTTACACTCGGATTTACGGAGCAAGATTTTTTATATAAAATATTTTTTTACGGAAGTATTGCTTTTAGTTTTGCTTCAGTTATTAATTATGGAATAAGAGGCGTTAAAGAAATAAAAAAGGTAGAAAATGAAATTCTTTAAAAATTTTAATATTGATAAATTAAAAAACGGTTTAACTAAAACACGTGATAAAATTTCTACAAGCATTACCGAAACGATAAGTGGTAAAGCTAAAATAGATGAAACAACTTTAGAGGAATTAGAAGAAATTTTAATCACCAGCGATATCGGAATAGAGACTTCCGAGACTATAATTGAAGCTACGAGAAAATCCTTACGAACCGAAAAAGACAGAACAAACGAAAATGTAATAAATGTTATAAAAAACGAGCTTGTAAAATCTCTTGAGATAAATAACAAAGATATTTCCGAATATGAAAAGATGGAAAAGTTTAAACCTTATGTTATTCTGATAGTCGGTGTTAACGGAGCAGGCAAAACAACAACAATCGGAAAACTTGCACACAATTATAAAAAAGCCGGTTTACAAGTTGTTATCGGTTCTGCCGATACTTTTAGGGCAGCGGCGAATGAACAGCTTGAAGTTTGGGCAAATAGAGCCGGAGTTGAAGTTATTCAAAGGGAACATGGTACTGATCCCTCTGCAGTTGCGTATGATACTCTTACGGTTGCAAAAAATAAAAATGCGGATGTTGTAATTATTGATACTGCTGGAAGATTACACACAAAGACGAATTTAATGGAAGAACTTAAAAAAATTAAGAGAGTTCTTACAAAAGTTCTTGATTATGCTCCCAATGATACATTTTTGGTTATTGACGGTAACACAGGGCAAAACGGACTTATGCAGGCAAGAGAGTTTTCAAAATTTACTGAGTTAAGTGGATTGATAATTACAAAATTAGACGGAACAGCTAAGGGCGGAATAATTTTTCAAATAACTGCCGAGCAGAATGTTCCCGTAAAATATATTGGTGTAGGAGAGGGAATTGAAGATTTACAAACATTCGATTCCAAGGAATTTGTAAATGCAATTTTTGGATAGTGCCATGCACAATCCGAGAAACTTAGTTATTGTTGCAGCAACTTTAATTTTTTAGATTGGTAATATGTTACTAGATTACGGAAATTTTTAATTTGTTAGAATTAGTCTTGCCGGAATAGCCGGTGTTTTACTTAAATATTTTATCCCCTAAAAATAATTTGGAGAGAAACTTATGAAAAAACAATTACTTTTTTTTGTGTTCTTTGTTACAACATTAATATCTGCTCAGAATATTCAGTTGCATTATGATATTGGAAAAGATAGAAAATTCTTTACTTCCACAATAGAAATGTTCAAACCTGATGAATACGGTTCAACTTTCTTTTTTGTTGATTTTGATTTTAACAGACCCGGAAATAAATCAATCTCTTTATCTTACTTTGAAATTGCAAGATACATTACAATCCCCGGAGCAAAGGGTTTAGAGGGAACAATTCAATACAATGACGGAACTCTCCTTCAGTATCCGCTTGGTCATGTTGTACTTGCTGGTTTAAGTTATCCTATTGATTTGGGTTTTGTTACCTTGAAAACCGATTTGTTATATAGAAAAAATTATTTGTACAAAGGTTCGGATGTTCAATTAACAACTGTTTGGTTTGTTCCGTTTTTGGAAGGAAAACTTATTTTTAGCGGATTTATTGATTTATGGACACAAGAAGGAGCCGATGGAAAAGATTTTGTTTTTCTTTCGGAACCACAAATTTGGTATAACTTTAATAAACATTTTGCAATCGGCGGAGAAATTGAATTAAGTAATAATTTTTTACCCTTAGATGGAGCACAAATAATGCCTACTATTGCTGCTAAATGGAATTTTTAATTTAAATGATAAATGAGAGAATAAATTATGAATAAATTTTTTCAGTTAGAAGAAAACAATACAAGTGTAAAAACCGAAGTTCTTGCCGGCGTAACAACATTTCTTGCTACAATGTATATTATTGTTGTAAACCCTGCAATCATTTCAAATACGGGAATGCCTTTCAGCGGAGTACTTACGGCTACAGTTTTGGTAAGTGCTTTTAGCAGCATTTTGATGGGTATTTATGCTAATAATCCGATTGCAGTTGCTCCGGGTATGGGCTTGAATGCTTTTTTTACTTACTCGGTTGTTCTCGGAATGGGAATTAAATGGGAAGTTGCTCTCGGTGCAGTATTTTGGTCGGGTATAATATTTTTAATTCTTTCGGTTTTTAAGATTAGGACAAAAATTGTACTGGCAATTCCAAAACAGATAAGATATGCAATCTCAGCGGGAATTGGGTTGTTTATAACTTTTATAGGCTTTGTGAATGCAAAATTTATTGTTGATAATCCAGCTACATTGGTTTCCGTGGCAAAGTTAAATCCGATAATTATAACCTTTCTCATCGGATTATTTATTACTTCGATTTTAGTAATTAAAAGGCTTAAAGGTGCATTGATTATAGGAATTATAATCACTACAATATTGTCAATTCCTATAGGCAGATTTTATGGGGACGCTTCTGCTATTAATTTTGGAACTGCAACCTTGGTAACTTGGAAAGGTTTATTTTCCATGCCGGATTTCAGTGTATTTCTTAAAATTAATTTTGTGGAATCATTATCACTTGCAATTATACCTGTTGTGTTTGCATTTTTGTTTACCGATATGTTCGATTCGCTTTCTACATTTATTGGAGTTGCCGAAGCTGCAAATCTTGTTGACGAAAAAGGTGAACCTAAAAATATTAGAAGCTCTTTAATAGTAGATGCAGTTTCTACAACTATTTCCGGTTTATTTGGAACAAGTTCGGGGACAGCCTATATAGAATCTGCAACCGGTGTTGAAGAAGGCGGAAGAACAGGTTTAACTGCAGTTGTAATTGGATTATTATTTTTGCCATTTATGTTTTTTTCTCCGTTGCTCTCAATTATTCCGGCTATTGCTACGGCTCCTGCGCTAATACTTGTCGGTGTATTTATGATGAAGCCTGTATTAAAAATTCATTGGTCAAATTTTGATGATGCAATTCCTGCATTTTTCGGAATGGTGTTAATTCCTTTAACATATTCTATAACTCAAGGAATAATTTGGAGCTTTATTGCGTGGACAATTATTAAGTTCGCCGTCGGTAAAAGAGAAGAAGTTTCTCCGATGCTTTTGGTTATTGATACTTTTGCAATTTTGTCTTTAGTTATTTAATAAAATTACCAAAAATTTCTTTGTTAAATCGTAAAAAATATTTAAATTTGTACTTATGTTTTTTGGGCGGATAGCTCAGTTGGTAGAGCAAAGGACTGAAAATCCTTGTGTCGGCGGTTCAATTCCGTCTCCGCCCACAAACATCTCTCTAAGCCGTATTAACCAAGATACGGCTTTCTTGTTTTAAATATAATTCCAATTTACTTTAGATTTAGAATACTTCAGTTTATATGATTTGTAATTTTGATTATCTTTGAAGTTATTATTAATTTTAGATGAAAATAATCTAGTTTGTTAAACCGAAATTATTTTTGGTATAACATATCTTTTTAACGGAATGTTTTATAAATTTAGTTAAGCATCATTAAAAACCAAGGTGAAATATGAAAAATATAAAATTCATGGTAGTAATAATACTTGCATTTCTTATCAATCATTGTTCAACGGAACCTGATAACGATTACGTTAATTATAAAATCAAAATTGATAGAATTATATTTTCGGATACAATTTCCGTAAAAGATTCTTTGTCTCTAAAATTTGATGGTTTAGTTGGTGTAGATGGATGTCATAGATTCAAATCCTTTGAAGTTGAAGAAGACAATAATGAAATTCACTTTACTGTTTGGGGTTCAAAACCAAATTTTGATACCGCTTGTCCGGATGTAATGGTTTACTTAGATGGTAAAAAATACAAAGTTAAGTTGTATCAGACCGGGCTATATAAAATACTCGTTCATCAACCGGATAACTCTATCTTAATTGATTCTGTTTTTGTGCAATAAATGTATAAAATCCGGAATATAACTGCGCCACTATAACTTAAGTGGGGCAAAATGAAAAAGATTTTCTTTTTAGTTTTATCTCTTACATTCTGTCAAAGTTCAAAAGAAAACTTTGTAAAATCTAATTTTAAAAAAGGTTTGCCAAAAGGAATTAAGTTTAAATGGGAAAACACTTTTTATACTTCAATAAATAAAGGTGATTTCTTTAAGGTAATATATAATTTCCAGAGATTCATTAAAAACAAGTAATGAATTTAAGTTAATAGCTGTAACTGAAAATGGTTATTCATTAAATAGAATATTGTTTGAGAAGCAAAAAGAAAATCAATACATAGCTTCAATAAATCTTAAAAATAAAAGTGAAGATAAATTATCGCCTCTGAGTTTAATCTTTAATTTAGATGATAAAACCCTTAAATATAGATGGGAGAATAAAGATAAAACGCAATATGGAAATCCTACAATTGTTAAAGAATATCAGTTGAAAGTCGGTAAAATTTTTCCAACAATCAAACTTGAAACAAATAATGGTATTTGGACGAATGATAAAAGTAATAAAATAATAGTTATAAATTGGTGGGCAACTTCGTGTGTTCCTTGTATTGAAGAAATACCCGGATTAAATGAACTGGTTAAAAAGTATAAAAATAAGCTAATTGATTTTATTTCAATTATACGGGATAGCAATAATCTATCTAATTTTTTGTTAAAGCATAAGTTTAGTTATTTACATGGATTTGGCAATGAATATTTAACTTCATTGTTAGGTGAAGCTTTCCCTCGAAATATAATTATTAACCGTGATGGCAGAATATTATATAATAAAATTGGTGGTTCAAAAAATACAGCTAATGAATTAGATAAAATAATTGCAAAATATTTATAAACGTATAACCAACGTAATTGTTGCACAATGCTATAAAAAATAAAAAGAGATAAATCTCAAGCTCTCTTAATCCATTTTAAGCGAGGTTTTATATTTTATTGAAACCCAACATATTAAAACTAAAGCAGTTTAAAAATACTCTTTTAAGACTTAAAAATATTTTTCAGTCACTTTTTAATTTAAATTCTAGTAACGACTATTTTATTTAGATTTAGTAAATAAATGGTAAAATTCAATTTTCAATTTTTACTCCATTGAGAACAATAATGTTATTTTTTTTCCAAAATTAAGAATAGAAAAATTGATAATATTATATTTCTTAAAACAACAATTCCCAAAGAATGTTCTGGTAATATTGTTCCAAAACATCCGCATTGTGTAATTTTAACATCTCTAATTATAAGTATTACTAGTACAAAATTAAAAAAGAATAATAGTATAATCATCATAATTACTGATTTATTTGTATTATCGAAAAAAGAATATATCGCAAGACCTATCTCTAATAGAGAAATGAAATAAACAATAATATAACTAAAAGATTCATTTTCAAAAGGGAAAAATAAATTAACTAATTTAATTGCCCCTTCAGGATTAATAATTTTCAAGAATCCTGAGACCATAAAGAGAAGACTAAAGATGTATTTCATAATTTTTTAACATTCAATTTTATCTTCTTAATAATAGGAAATCCATTATAATCTGCTAAGTAAAAGTAATCTTGATCATCCTTCCACAATATTTCAATTTTAAATTTTACTTGTTTATCAAAATAGAATCTTTGAGATTCTAAAACAAAGTAATTTAGAAATTCCATATTTTCATTATATAATTCATAACCAAATTTAAGCTGATTAGAAATTTTAACGGTCGTAAAATGAATAATATTACCTGACTTTAATTTAAATAACCCTAAACTTTTATTAAATATTTTAACTATAAATTTTTTACCTTCACTATGTATTACTAATTCATATTTCTTTTCACCTTTACTATTCTCTTCACTTTCATTATTAGAAATTCTGGAGAAACCATATTTATGTTCTACAAATCCTTTATATTTTTTTTTGACTAACCATTTTCCGGCAGATTTTTCAAGCTCATAAATATTTCCATCATAAATTATTTTACAAGTTAGAATTTTATTATTATTTACTAATACAGAATTACTAAATATTTCAGGAAAAAGATGGTCAAGTTCTTTATCATATATTTCAAAGATTTGTTCAGGGAAAATATTTTTATTTTCATTAAATTCTAAATCAAATTCATGAAATATGCCTTTAGCATCGGGTAGTTTATAACCTAAAAGTAGATTTTTTCCTAATTTGTTAATACTTCTAGGCCATAGGATTTTATCATAAGTATATTTTACTTCTCTAAGTAATTTTCCTTTAGTATTAAAAATGACAATTTTTGCAGCAAAGTTATCAAAGACAATAATTTTTTTGTCAATTATAGACATAAGTGTTATGTCAAGAAATTCACCCGGACCCCTACCTCTGCGTCCAATACTTTTAATATATTTTCCATTTTTATTGAAAACCTTTATAGATAATTCTAATGCTTCGGCTATATAAATATTATTATCCTCATCTACGCAAATAAATTTAGGGTATTGAAAGATATAATCAGCACCTAAAGATTCATCAGAACCTATTTCCATTACTGTTTCGTAAGAGGTTTTAATTATAGCTTGACTAAAAATTATTATTGGGAAAAAAAATATAACCAACATAATTTTATTGACAACCGAGATACTCATAATTTCAACCTTTAAGTTTAATTTACTTATTTATTATCTGTTTATTATTTATTCACTCATACAACTATGACCACAAAATCCACAAGTTATATTTCCTGTTACACACCCTGACCAACCCGAACCACTTGCTTGTAAGCAGTGATTATCATCGCAAAAATAACAAGCACTTTGCTGGGCAGCAAATACTTGAGCTGAAATTATACTTATAAAAAATAACAATGCTGCTACTAGTAATAATATTTTTTTTCTCCTCATGACTATCTCCTTTTCTTTTGAAAGTTGAACTTATTAAGTATCTCGTTTTTTTATCTATCTCTGTTATTAAGCCATTTGGTAAAAAACGATGAAAGAAAATTTTCTTATTACGATTGTCTAAAATAATAAGTTGATTAATATCTCTATTCAACTCAGAAAAATTATTACTTAACTAAATAATTTTTTTTTTCTGATCTCAATACACGATATAACCTTTTAGCTCTTAGAAAATTACTATCTAATATGGCTACAGTAGGACTAATATATAAATAAATCACAAAATTCAAAGACTTCAGAAATACATTGAGGACAAGTAGCTGAACTCAACACAAAGACTGCAATGGTATCATTAAGCTCTGTAGGTGAACTTAACCATTCATATTCCGGAAATTTGGTAAATGAAATTGTATTATAATTATTTAATTCAATATTATTATTTTCTTTGTTCATTATTAGATAAAGATATAACACCATTGAAACAAACAAAATTACTATTAGTAATTTTTCTTTCATATTCCCCTTGACAATTAGAATAAATTATCTATATAAACAAATAAAATCAAGATCCAAAATGTGATGAAGATTTGTAGTGTAATTTTGCAATCAATCTTTTAAATTTTTATTTTTTAGAACCACATTTTTGGGAATACGATACAAAAAATGTCAAGAAATATTTGGGCATTTATTCAATTCTTTAATAAAAAAAGTATTTTTAAAAAAATCTTGCTTATTATAGCAACCTATATAATTTTTATAATTGAATTTATTTTAGGCATGTTTATACTTATTTGTGTTTTGAAGTTTATTAATTAAATACTTTTGTTAACATTGGTAATTACGCTATAAAAAAATAAAAAGAGATAAATCTCAAGCTCTCTTAATCCATTTTAAGCGAGGTTTTATAATTTTATTGAAACCCCACTTAATTAAGTCCATATAGAGTCCTTTTGTCTAAAAACAACAGAAACTTTGCTTTTGCATTGGTATTTGTCAATCTTCACATAATGAAAGCTAAAACAAAACACACTTTCTTAAAAGTGAATAACTTAAATTATTTTTCTTTTTTTATGTATATTTGTACAAGTTGTACAACTTGCTCAGACACATTGTATAAGCAATAGTGCAGGTTAAAGTGCTAAATCTTAACGAAATGGACATTAACAAACATATTGGGAAAGTTGAAAGTGGAGGTATTTCATTTCCACACTATGCATATACGAAACCATAAGAAGCGAGCAAACTAAGCTAATTATAAAGGAAGATGGAAGCGAAAATGATTAAAACAATTATATACACACTATTGGGGATACTATTCCTATCAAATTGTGATAAAGACGATGTTAATCCGTTAACTTGTGAAACTGATAACTCACTTGATATAATTGCTCAAAGAAATTTTAAAATGGGTTTCAGTACGTGGAGTTTTGGACCTAATGAAAGCGATAGAGAGCAAACTTATAAATTCCTAGATTTAAATGCTGATATTTATTCTGAACAAATTGAATATAGAATTCCTTGGAATGCTTGGATAAACAATGCCGCATTACCCGCAGAATTTATAAATGAAATAGATAGTCGTGCTAAAAGGAAACTTAATAATCATAAGCTTTTATTATCAGTAAGTTTGCTAAATATAGACCGAAGTGATTTACTTGAAGACTATGACGGAAGTATTCCAAATTATTCT